>CEWO01181472.1_pt1 | contig 28887 bp, 18 predicted proteins | sample 361561 | NCBI WGS metagenome assembly CEWO01 (sample SAMEA2623627, study PRJEB7988) | marine metagenome | isolation source: saline water (ENVO:00002010), including
TAATCCAATATCAGTATGTATTGAAAAAGCGAAATCAAGCGCTGTCGCTCCTTTTGGCAGTACTTTTAAGTCACCTCCAGGTGTAAATATGTATATTTCTCCTGAATACAGGTTAAGTTTAAAGTCGTCAATAAAATCAATTGCATTTACTTCAGGGTTCTCAAGCAGCTCTCTTATATTCACAATCCATTCGTCAAGTGAATTTTCCTTACTTCCTTTTTGTTTATATTTCCAGTGGGCTGCATACCCTTTTTCAGCAATATCATCCATTCTTCTGCTTCTTATCTGTACTTCTACCCATTTTCCATCATCACCCATTACAGTAGTATGTAATGATTCATATCCATTTGCTTTTGGTGTTGAAATCCAATCTCTCAATCTATCAGGATTAGGCTTATAGAAGTCTGTAACAATAGAGTATATTTTCCAGCAATCAGATTTTTCATCTAAACTGCTTGAATCGACAATGATTCTAACCGCAAATTTGTCAAAAATGTTATCAAAATTTACGCTTTTTGAAACCATCTTATTTCTGATAGAAAATATAGATTTAGGTCTGCCTTTAATTGAGAAATTTAATTTATTTTCTTTTAGTTTAAATTTTATAGGTTTTGTAAATTTTGTGATATATTTTTTGCGCTCCTCTTTTGTCGCTCTTAATTCTTCAGAGATTGCCTTATATACTTCAGGTTTAGTAAATTTTAACCCTAAATCTTCTAATTCTGTTTTTATTGAATAAAGTCCTAGCCTGTGAGCAAGTGGTGCGTATAAATAAAGTGTCTCTGATGCAATTTTAAGTTTTTTATGAACTGGCATTGAATGGAGAGTTCTCATATTGTGTAGTCTGTCCGCAAGCTTTATGAGGATGACCCTCACATCATCTGATAATGTAAGTAGCATCTTTCTGAAATTTTCTGCCTGCATTGATACATTTTTATCAAATACATCTTGGATTTTAGTGAGTCCATCAATAATTGTTGCAACTTTTTTTCCAAATATTTTTTCAATATCTTCTAAGGTGTAGTCAGTGTCTTCAACTATATCATGTAACAATGCGCACATAATAGATGTTGCTCCAAGACCGATTTCTTTAGCTGCAATATGTGCAACAGCAATAGGATGGTATATGTAGGGTTCTCCAGTTTTTCTTCTTTGTTCCTTATGAGCCTTAACTGAAAGATCAAAAGCTTTTCTGATATCTTTCTTGTCTTTTTTATCAACTTTATCAGCGCATGAGCGTAATAAAGATCTGTATCTATTCAGTATCTCCTTTTTCTCTTTTTCTAAGTCAATTGGCTGCATTGTTTTTATGCAAAAATTGGGTAGCTACTCATTAGTTTATTTACCTCTACTCGTACATTATTAATTATATCTTCATCTGTATGATTTAATATAACTTTATCGATTAAATCAACAATAACAGGAATTATATCTTCTTTTATTCCTCTTGTAGTTATTGCAGGTGTTCCAATTCTTATTCCAGAGGTTATAAAAGGGGATTGAGTGTCAAATGGGACCATGTTTTTGTTAGTTGTAATGTCAGCTTTTACTAGTGCATTTTCTGCATCTTTTCCTGTGATGTTTTTATTTCTTAGGTCAATAAGCATACAATGATTCTCTGTCCCTCCTGATATTATATTGTATCCTTTTTTTATAAATTCATTCGCCATTATTTTTGAATTTTTTATTACTTGCTCTGCATATATCTTAAATGAAGGATTTAGAGCTTCTCCAAAAGCAATTGCTTTAGCTGCAATAACATGTTCTAATGGCCCCCCTTGTGATCCAGGGAATACTGCAGAATTTAAGATTGTAGACATCATTTTATTTTTGCCCTTAAGGGTTTTTAATCCCCATGGATTTTCAAAATCTTTACCCATCATTATCATTCCTCCTCTAGGACCTCTTAAGGTTTTGTGTGTAGTGGTAGTGAGTATATGACAGTAAGGAGCTGGGTTGTTTAATAATTTTGCAGCAATTAGTCCTGCAGGATGAGCAATGTCACCCATTAGTAGTGCTCCAGTTTTATCAGCTATTTCTCTAAATCTTGCATAGTCCCAATCTTGTGAATATGCAGAGGCTCCACAAATAATTAATTTTGGTTGTTCTTTTAAAGCAATTTTTTCTAGTGTATTGTAATCAATCTTCCCGCTTGATTCTTCTACATTATAGAATGATGTGTTATATAATTTACCTGAGAAGTTTACAGGAGATCCATGTGTTAGATGTCCTCCGTGAGATAAGTTAAACCCAAGAATCTTATCTCCAGCATTTAAACATGCCAACATTACAGATGAGTTAGCTTGTGAACCAGAATGAGGTTGTACATTTACGTATTCAACATCAAATAGTTCTTTAGCTCTGTCAATAGCTAATTGCTCTATTTTGTCGACAATTTGACATCCTCCATAATATCTTTTATTAGGATATCCCTCGGCATATTTATTTGTTAAGCAAGAGCCCATTGCTTCCATTACTTCATCGCTTACAAAGTTTTCTGAGGCGATTAACTCTATTCCATTTCTTTGTCGTTGGTTTTCTTCTGTAATTAAATCAAAAATTATTTGATCATTTTTCATCTTATTAATGTATTTAAATTTTTATTTTCGTAATCGCAACAAATGTAAAAATTTATGAATAGAGTAAAAGAACTTTTTGGAATAAAATATCCAATAATTCAAGGAGGAATGATCTGGTGTAGTGGTTGGAGGTTAGCATCTGCGGTTAGTAATGCAGGAGGGTTGGGTTTAATTGGTTCAGGTTCAATGTATCCAGATGTATTTCGTGAGCATATTATTAGATGTAAAAAGGCAACAAAGAAGCCTTTCGGGGTCAATCTTCCTTTAATTTACCCTGATATTTCAGATCATATTAAAATATTAATAGATGAAGGGGTTAAGATTGTTTTTACTTCAGCAGGTAGCCCTAATAAATATACTTCACTATTTAAGAGGCATGGAATAAAAGTGACTCATGTTGTTTCTAGTGAGAGTTTTGCAAGAAAGAGTCTTGAGGCAGGTGTTGATGCAATCGTTGCTGAGGGGTTTGAGGCAGGTGGTCATAATGGAATAGAAGAGATTACTACTATGTGTTTGATTCCAAAAGTTGTTGATTCTATTGATCTTCCTATAATATCAGCTGGAGGTATATTTGATGGTAGAGGAATGTTAGCTGCTATGAGTTTAGGAGCTGATGGAGTTCAGGTTGGAAGTAGGTTTGCAATTAGTAAAGAGAGTTCGGCACATGAAAAATTTAAGAATTATGTTGTTAATTCTAAAGAGGGTGATACAAAACTTACTTTAAAAGAATTAACTGCTGTAAGGTTACTTAAAAATGACTTCTATCAGAAGATACAGGATGCATATAATGCAAAAGCGAATATTAATGATTTAAAAGAATTATTAGGTAAGGGAAGGGCTAAAAAAGGAATGTTTGAAGGAGACTTAAAAGAAGGTGAGTTGGAAATTGGTCAGGTGTCATCTATGATTAATAAAATAGAGTCAGCTTCTGAAATAATTATTGATATGATGGATGGTTTTTATAAAGCAAAAGAATCTACCTCAAATATTCTAATTTAACAATAAAAATAGAGGGTTTTGGGCGATATTATCTTTAGTCTTTTATAGCTATCATGGTTACTTTTGGGATAGTAAGATTGTTGTATCCCCTTGCTTCTTTTTCTGATCGTATAAATTTTCCTTTTTGTATATTTGCTGAAAATTAAATTATAATATGAAGAAATATTTCTTACTGTTTTTAATGTTAATACTTTCTTCTAGTTTATTTCCTTCACATTTTATAGGAGGAGAAATAACATGGGAATGTAATACAGATCCGATGAGTCCTGATTATGGAAAGTATACGCTTTTTCTACATATCTATCAAGACTGTGATGGTATTGATTTTAGTTATTTTAGTGAGAATATAACAGTCCACAATCATCCTTCTTTATCTTCAATTACTTGTAATTGGATAGATACAAATGATATATCTACCTCAGGTGTTTCTGGGTCTTCGGCTTGTTATGATTGTGATAACCAACCCTTTGGAGAATTTGGTGCTGTTAAAGAATGGATTTATTCCTCTGGGCCAATTGTGATAAATGGAACTCCACCTGCAGGTGGTTGGCACTTTACCTGGGGTACCTGCTGTAGAAGTAGTAACTTGACACAGGGGATGAATGATGCTGATTGGACTATAAGGTCAGTATTATATCCATATACAGATCCTAGTGGTACAGTTTTTCCTAATAATAACATCTGTCATGATAATTCTCCAATATTTAAAGAGCAGCCAAAAACACTTTTGTGTACAGGCTATCCATTTTCATATAGCCACCTGGCTTTTGATGTTGAACTTGACTCATTAAGCTACAGTTGGGCTGAACCATTAGGTGATGAGTTTCTTTATGATCCTAACAATCCTGCTAGCATTGCATTGCCATTTACTGCTCCTTATTCTGTAAATGCTCCAATTCCTGGAAATCCTACGTTAAATAATGAGAATGGTGAAATCTCATTCTTATCAAACATTTCTGGAATATTTGTAACTTGTGTAAAAGTTGAATCATATAAATGTGGGCAATTAGTTGCAGAAGTATTTAGAGATGTTAATGTAGCATTAAAAGATTGTGGAACATTACCAAATGGGGCGCAAAACCTACCTCCAGTGATTACGGCACCTTTAGGTTATCAGAATTGGATTACAAATTTAAACCCTTCTACAAATTTACCATCATATGAAACTACGATTATGGCTGGTGAATTGGTTAGTTTTTCTGTAGTTGCAACAGATGATGATGTTAATATTACTGGAAATAAACAAAATATAACCCTAGAAGTTGAAGGTGGGCAGTTAGATCCTTTATTAGCATTAAGTAATCCAGCAACATTTATAACAGATTCATTTGCTGCTGGTTTTGTTTCTGGAAGTTTTTTATGGGAGTCTAATTGTGATCACATGCAGGATTATGGATGTGGAAGGCAGGGGGGGGCTTATACTTTTAATCTTAAAGCATATGATGATTTTTGTCCAGCAAACGGTATTGTAATTGCTACAATCACTATAAATGTAATACCTCCTCAACCAGACTTAAGGTGCTTAGCCGTAGATGCTACTGGAGGCGTAGATTTATATTTTTATTTTCCAGCAGGCGTTGTTGATACAAATATTAAGTATGATATATATCATTCTAAACAAATTGATGGGCCTTATTCATTAATTGATAGTATTTTTTATCCTGATACAAATTATTATCATTCAGCCTCTAATGCTAGTAATTCAAGGAGTTATTACTATCTTTTAGGAAGCGTTACATGTGGAACGAATATTGGAAGTGCATCAGACTCTTTATTATTCTCTGATACTTTAAGTACAATTTTGATGGATGCATATGCTATTAATTTTGGTAATACTGCTGAAATGAATTGGAATCCAATTCATACTCCATTATTAAATTCTTCTGATTCAGATTATGATTTACATTATATTAATGCATATAATTCAGATAATATTATTGCAGTGTTGCCAGATACTTTTTATCAGATGGATGGAGATAACTGTAACTATTTCCCCGAATTCTATGTTGAGATTTCTGATATAAGTGGATGTTCTTCAAGATCATCAGTGAGTACTGTGCATCTGCTTGATACAATCACTCCTATTACTCCAGTTATTGAGAGTGTTTCTGTGAATAATCTTGGGCAGTCAGAGGTCTCTTGGGCAAACTCAGCGGGTGCTGATTATTACATTATCTACATTCAAGATAATAATGGTGCATGGATTACTTTAGACTCTGTAGATGCTGTACAGAATAGTTATCTTTATCAAGCTTCGCAAGCAGGTACAATTATTGAAAGATTTAACATTAGAGCTGTTGATAGTTGTGGGAATTCAAGGGTTCAATCTTTAGAGCATAATTCAATATTATTGACATATAATTCCGATGCTTGTGAATATTCAATTCAATTGGATTGGAATGAATATATTAATTGGACTGAAGGGACTAGTCATTATAAAGTCCTAATTACTGAAGTAAATGAGGATAATATTACAATTAATACCGAGATTAGACTTGAAGATGATACTGAATTGATAATTGAGAATATTGGATCTTTATCAGACTATTTTGTTATAATTGAGGCATATAATTTTGATTCTTCTCTTGTTTCTAGATCTAATCAAATAGAGATAAATATAGCCTTAGCGAACAAGCCTTTATTCAACTATATTGAATATGTAACAATTAATCATGATAATGGCTCAGTAGATATTAGTTGTCTTGTAGATTTATCGGGTGTTATTAATCATTATGATGTATATAGATCAATTAGGTATGATGAGAATTTCTTTAAAATTGGAGAAATAGATTTTTCAAATGAGAATCCAATTTATTATAATGATTTAGATGTGTCTACAAGTAATGATTTCTATCAATATAAAATTTATCCTGTTGATACTTGTGGAATAAGTCTCATAACACCATTAATTAACCTTCCAGAGTATGTAGGTGTTGTCTCATTTGCTCAAACAATTCTTCTTGAAGCTGAGATAAATGTTGATTCATTGCAAGATATTTCAGATTATACAGGTCAATATACAAATACTTTAGTTTTTAATAATTATGACAAATGGTTGGGCGAGGTATCACATTACAATTTATATAGATCTTATAGTGGAGAGGATTTTAAATTTTTAAAAACTTTAGATCCAGATAATCCATTAATCTATGTTGATATAGTTACGGAGTTTTATGATGGAGATGGTAAGTTCTGCTATTATATTGAAGCTGTAGAAGGAGGTAATACTCCTTATGGACCTACTATTGAAGGAAGTAGGTCTAATGTTGTGTGCGTTTCACAAGTGCCGGCAGTTTTTATTCCATCAGTTTTTACTCCTAATGGTGATGCACATAATGAAATCTTTATACCTATTACATATTTTGTTTCTAAAGAAGGTTTTTCTTTTTCTATTTACAACAGAGATGGTGAGGTTATTTTTGAAACAAATAATCCAAAAAAAGGATGGGATGGTTCATTTTTTAGGTCACAAGTGCAAAATGGCAATTATGTTTATCGTCTTCAGTTTGTCAATGGGGATGGTAAATTGTCTGAGAAAACAGGTGTAATATCTCTTGTAAGATGATAATTATGATATATGATAAATAGTCCCTTTTTTAGGGACTATTTTATTTTTTAAAGTGTTAATTTTGCATAATTTTTATAATTTACGATATGAGTAATAAAATAATAATGAAAGAAGGACTAACTTATGATGATGTATTAGTTGTTCCTGCATACTCAGAGGTACTTCCTTATGCAGTGGATACTTCAACATTTTTTACTAAGAATATAAAATTAAATATTCCTGTAGTTGCAGCTGCAATGGATACAGTCACAGAATCAGACATGGCTATTGCAATTGCTCAAGAAGGGGGTATTGGTGTCCTTCATAAGAATATGAGTATAGAAGATCAAGCCCTTCAAGTAAGAAAAGTAAAGAGATCAGAAAGCGGTATGATTTTAGATCCAATTACTTTGGGTTTAGAATCTAATGTAGGGGATGCTTTTAAGATGATGAAAGAAAATAAGATAGGAGGAATACCTATTGTAGATAAAAATTTATATTTATTAGGAATTGTAACAAATAGAGATTTAAGATTTGAGAAGAATATGGATCTGTCGATTAAGAATGTAATGACATCTGAAGCTCTTATTACTACTAGTCTTAATGATTTAGGTAATGCAGAGAATATTTTAAAATCTAATAAGATAGAGAAATTGCCAATAGTTGATTCTGATAATAAGTTAGTAGGATTAATTACTTTTAAGGACATTATTAAAAATAGAATGAGACCTAACGCATGTAAAGATAAATATGGAAGATTAAGAGTAGCTGCTGCTGTTGGTATTACCTCAGACTTAATAGATAGAGTCACATCTTTAGCTAATGCATCAGTTGACGCTATAGTTATTGATACTGCACATGGACATACAAAGGGTGTTGTTAATGCTCTTAAATCTGTAAAGGAATCTTTCCCTAATTTAGATGTTGTTGTAGGTAATATTGCCACTGGTGACGCCGCTGAAGCATTAATTAATGCTGGAGCAGATGCAGTTAAGGTTGGTATTGGTCCAGGATCAATATGTACCACAAGAATTATTGCTGGTATTGGTGTCCCACAATTGACAGCAGTAATAGATGTAGCTGAGGTTGCATTAAAGAAAAACATTCCATTAATTGCTGATGGAGGAATCCGATATTCAGGAGATATTGTAAAGGCATTAGTTGGAGGCGCTAGTACTGTAATGCTTGGTTCGATAATTGCTGGAGTTGAGGAAGCCCCTGGAGAAACAATTATTTTTGAAGGAAGGAAGTTTAAAACATATAGAGGTATGGGGTCAATTGACGCTATGGAAAAAGGATCTAAAGATAGATATTTTCAAGCTAATGAGTTTGATACGAAAAAGCTAGTTCCTGAAGGTATAGTAGGAAGAGTTGCATATAAAGGAAAGCTTTCGGAAGTGATTCATCAAATGATTGGAGGATTAAGAGCGGGTATGGGATATACTGGTTCTGAAAGGATTTCTGATTTGAGTAAATCTGATTTTTTGAAAATAACTTCAGCAAGTGTAGCTGAAAGCCATCCTCATGATGTTACAATAACAAGAGAAGCACCAAACTATAGTAGAAAATAAAAAAAATAAAAAATGAAAAAATTAGTATCTAGTGTTTTATCAGTAGCATTTGTTTTAATCTCACATGCTCAGAATGTATTAACTATTGGGGATGAAGATATTTCCTTAAATGAATTTAAGAGTATTTTTTATAAGAACAATCAGGATCTAGAATTGTCAAAAGATTATCTAGATGAGTATATGAATTTATTTGTAAATTTCAAATTAAAAGTTATTGAAGCCAAAGCATTAGGTTTAGATACAGTGTCATCTTTTATTAATGAGCTTGATGGTTACAGAAAGCAATTAGCAAAACCTTACTTGAAGAATAATGAGTTTGATGCTGAGATGCTTAATGAGGCGTATGAAAGAATGAAAAAAGATATCAATGCAAGTCATATTTTAATTGCTTTAGATGAAAAAGCATCTGAGGTAGATGAAAAAGAAGCTTATGATAAATTGTTAGAACTAAGAAAATTAATCCTTAGTGGTAATATTTCTTTTGAGGAGGCTGCAGAATATAATTCAGATGATAAATCAGCCGTGTCTAATAAAGGTAATCTTGGCTACTTTACTGCTTTCATGATGGTATATGATTTTGAAACAGCTGCTTATCAAACAGGACTTGGTGAGATCTCAATGCCAATAAGAACGAAATATGGCTATCATATATTAAAAGTAAATGATAAAAGAGATGCTGTTGGAAAAGTAAAAGTAGCTCATATTATGTTTAAAGTAGTGAAAGGGGCTAATGAAAATCAGATTAGTCAAGCAAAAGATAAAATTAATGAAGTTCTAAAATTATTGAATAGTGGTGATGAGTTTGCTGATGTTGCAGAACGTTATTCTGAAGATAGGTCTACTGCTGTTAAGGGAGGAGTTTTACCGCCATTTGGTGTTGGAAAAATGGTTCCGAAATTTGAGAATGTTGCTTTTTCACTTAAAGATATTGGTGATCTATCGGTTCCGTTTAGGACTGAGTATGGTTGGCATGTTATAGTTTTGTTAGAGAAGTATCCTATTAGTGAATTCGAGGAAATTGAGGTAGAACTAAGGAGAAAAGTAGAGAGAGATAGTAGAGGTGAATTGAGTCAGAAGGCTCTTTTTGAACAACTACATGAGACATATAAGGTGAGAAACAAACCTGCTCAATATAATAAATTCAGAAAAACTTCAGCTTTAAAAGTTGCTAAAGGAACTTTTAAGATTTTAGTGAAAAATAATGCAACACTCTTCACTATTGATGAAAAATTAGTTCAGGTAAATGATTTTGCTAAATATATTTTAGAGAATCAAAAGACAGGAAGTAATATTGATGACATGTATACTGACTTTGTAAATAATGAATTATTACTTTATGAAGAGAGTTTGTTAGAAAAAAAGTACCCTGAGTATAAGGCTTTATTAAATGAATATAGAGAAGGGATTTTGTTATTTGATATGACAAATAGTAAGGTTTGGAGAAAAGCTGTAGAGGATACTCTAGGTTTGAAAGCTTTTTTTGAAGAGAATAAATCTAATTATAGCTGGCAAGAGAGGGTTGATGCAACTATATATAGTTGTATTGATTTATTTACTGCAAAGAAAGTAAAGAGGGAGATTTATAAGAAACATCGAGGAAAGATTACTGATGAGGAGATTTTAGAGAAGATTAATAAAGATGCAGTATTGTCTTTACAGATTGAAAGTAAGAAATTTGAAGGGGGAGATAATCAATATATAGATGATTTAGAATGGAAATCAGGTATTGCACAGGATATTGTTTTAAAAGATGGTTCTTATGTCTTAGTTGATATTCATGAAGTCTTGCCTTCAGCTATAAAAGCAATGGATGAAACTAGAGGTAAAGTTATTTCTGACTACCAGAATGCTTTGGAGAAAGAGTGGCTTTCTAGTTTAAAGTTAAAATATCCTATTACAATTAATACTGAGGTGCTTTATTCATTAATAAGGTAAGATGTTAGTTAGAAAGTTCCCTGTATATTTAGGTGCTCTTTTATTATTTTTTTCTTGTTTATCTAAAAAAGATAATAGAATAATTGCTAGCGTTAGTGAAAGCGATTTGTTTTTGTCTGATATTTTAGATGAAATGCCAGCTCAAGTTGAAGATTCCGCTTATTTTGTTGAAAGGTATGTGAATAAATGGATTAGAGAACAGTTGATGGTCTATAATGCAGAAATGAATTTAAGTAGTCATATGAAAAATTATGATAAGCAAATAGAAGACTATAGAAACTCTTTATTGATTTATGCTTATCAGCAGGAGTTATTAAATCAGCATCTAGATACTGTAATTGATAAAGAAGATATAGAATCTTACTATAATCAGTATATAGATCAGTTTAAGCTTACTAAGAATATTTTTAAAGGCAGGTTTATTGTAGTTAATAAGTTGGCCCCAGATATAATTTTATTAGAAAAGTTAGTTAAATCAAATAAAGAGGGAGCATTAGATGATTTAATTGATTATTGTCAACAATTTGCAAAGGAATATTATTTAGAAGATGATAAATGGGAATATTTTTCAATATTTAATGAAAAATTGCCAGAATTAATAGTAGAGGAGGCTTATTTTTTAAGTAATACTAAAGGAGTTTCTTTTGAAGATAATGTATTCAGGTACTATATATATATTGATGATTATAAACTGAAGGGTAGTCTTAGTCCTCTAGATATGGAAAGAGATAAGATTCAGAACGTGCTTCTTAATAAAAAGAAAATAGAATATTTACAGCAATTAGAAGATGAATTATATCAGAAAGGGTTAGCTTTGAAAAAAATTAAAATTTACTAATGAAAAGAATCTTAAATATATTTCTTTTAAGTTGTTTAACATTGATGTTAGAAGCGCAATCAATTGACAAGGTAGAGGCAATTATAGGAGGTGAGATTGTCCTTACCTCAGATATTGAGTCTCAATATGTACAATATTTGTCTCAAGGAAATCTAAAATCAGATTTTGTAAAGTGTGAAATCATTGAAGATCTTTTGTTTCAGAGGTTACTTATTAATCAAGCAAAAATAGATAGTGTTAACATAACAGAAGAGGAGATTGATCTTGAGGTTTTAAAACGATTAAATTACTTTGAAAGCCAGTTAGGCTCAGTTAAGAAGGTTGAAGAGTATTTTTCAAAGCCTAAAGCTGAAATAGAGTTAGAGTTAGAGAGAGTAATTAAAGATCAATTTTTAGCTCAGAAAGTAGAAGCATCAATTACTTCTAATATAAAAGTAACTCCATCAGAGGTAAAAGAATTTTTTAATAGTCAAGATGTATCTGAAATTCCTATTGTACCAACTCAGGTTGAGATGTCTCAGATTGTGATTAGGCCAGAAATATCTGAAAATCAGAAAGATAAAATTAGAGAGAAGCTGAGCTCCTTTAGAGAGAGAGTATATAATGGAGAGGATTTTAAAGTTTTAGCTGCTTTATATTCAGATGACCAGGGCTCTGCTTCATCTGGAGGGGAGCTTGGATTTGTAAATAGAGGAGAGTTAGTTCCTGAGTTTGAAAGAGCTGCTTTTAGATTAAGTGAAGGCGAAATATCAGAAGTTGTAGAGTCTCAGTTTGGTTTTCATATTATTCAATTGATTGAAAGAAGAGGAGAGCAGATTAATGTTCGCCATATTTTACTTAAAATAAAAGTTAGTTCTACAGCATTATATAATGCAAAGATGAAAATTGAAGATATAGAGAAAGAAATAAAAGAAGGAAAGATCTCCTTCGATGAAGCAATTGAGAAGTATAGTGATCATGAGAGTAGAAATAATGGAGGATTATTATTAAACCCTAATACTATGTCAACTCTGCATACAATTGAAGATATGGATCCTACTCTTAGATATGCAGTCGAAAATCTTAATGAGAGTGATATGTCAGCACCATCAATTATGAAATTGCTTGATGAGACTAAGGCTTATAGAATATTAAGAATAAATACAAAAATAGAAGAGCATAAAGCAAACCTAGTTGATGATTTTTCTATGATAAAAGATTTTGCAATAAACATTAAAAAACAAGATCAGTTAATTAAATGGATTGGAAAAACTATAGAAAAGACTTATATTAAACTTAATAAAGAGATTTCTATTTGTGAATTTAAAAATAAATGGATAATATGAATAATGATGTAGAATCTATTAATAAGTTTGTTCTCAGGTATAATGATTTTAAGACTGAGATATCAAAAGTTATAGTGGGTCAGGAGGATGTCATACAACAAGTTTTAATTTCAATTTTTTGCAATGGCCATTGTTTATTGGTAGGCGTTCCAGGTCTTGCAAAAACATTATTAGTAGAAACTATTGCTAACTCTTTAGGGCTTAACTTTAAACGTATTCAATTCACTCCTGATCTGATGCCTTCTGATATAGTAGGCGCTGAGATATTAGATGAAAAAAGAGAATTTAGATTTATTAAAGGACCCTTGTTCTCTAATATTATCTTAGCTGATGAGATTAATAGAACGCCACCAAAAACACAATCAGCTTTATTAGAAGCAATGCAAGAGAGATCTGTAACAAATGCAGGTGATAAATATATTCTAGATAAACCATTCTTTGTATTGGCTACACAAAATCCTATAGAACAGGAAGGGACTTATCCTTTGCCTGAGGCTCAGTTAGATAGGTTTATGTTTAATGTATTATTAGATTATCCAAATTATGAAGAAGAATTACAGATAGTAAGACAGACGACAGTTAAACAAGACGTCAAGCTAAATATTGTAATGTCAGCTGAAGAGATTGTAAATTACCAAGAGATCATTACCAAATTACCGGTTACCCATAATGTATTAGAATATGTAGTAAGCCTTGTGTCTAAAACAAGGCCAAATTCTGATAAAACAGCTGATGTTGTGAAAGAATATATTGAATGGGGTGCAGGGCCACGAGCATCACAATATATGCTTATGGCAGCAAAATGTCATGCTGCGATTCATGGTAAGTATTCTCCAGATATTGAGGATGTTAAAGCTGTTGCAAAGCCTATATTGAGGCATAGAATAGTTAGAAATTATAAGGCAGAGGCAGAGGGTTTAAGTGTAGATAAGATTATTGAGTCAATTTTATAATGATATTACCAATAGTTTCTTTTGGATCAGCAATCTTAAGAGAGAGATGTAAGGATATTAATTCAGACTATCCTGATTTGGATATATTGTTAGGTAATATGTGGGAAACCATGTATCAGGCTAATGGAGTAGGACTTGCAGCGCCTCAGATTAATAAAAATATTCGCTTATTCTTAATTGATACATCGCCTTTTTTAGAAGATGATGAAATTAAAGAGACTGCAGTAAAGAAAGTATTTATTAATGCACAAATAGTTAAGGAAGAAGGTGATGAATGGAGTTTTAATGAGGGTTGCTTATCTATACCTGAAATAAGGGAAGATATATTTAGGAAATCTACTATTGTTGTTGAATATCTTAATGAGAGATTTGAAAGAAAAGTAGAGTCTTTTGATGGAGTAGCTGCTCGTGTAATACAACATGAATATGATCATATTAATGGAATACTTTTTACAGATAAATTGTCTCCTTTACGTAAAAGAATGATAAAAAGTAAGTTATTTGAAATTAGTAAAGGAAATGTAAAAGTTCCTTATAAAATGAGGTTTCCTAAGTAGATCTTTATTTTATCACTACTTTAAGTATTTCCTCATTTTTAATAAAACCTTTTAGTATGTCTCCATTCTTTACTGAACCTACTCCCTTTGGTGTTCCGGTAAATATTAAATCTCCTATTTTAAGCGTAAAAAATCTTGAAGCATAAGCAATAATTTGGTCAAATGTAAAAATCATTTCATTACTATTGCCTTTTTGAACTTCTTTCCCGTTTTTATTTAAAGAAAAGACAATGTTATCTAATTCCAGATTAGACTTATCAATGAAAGATCTGCTAATTTGTGCTGAACCATCAAACCCTTTAGATTTTTCCCATGGGTGTCCTTTATCTTTACATTCGTTTTGTACATCTCTAGCAGTAAAATCAATTCCTATACCTATTTCTGAATAATATTTATAAGCAAATTGCTCTTCAATGTTTTTACCTGTTTTGTTTATTTTTATTACTAACTCTACTTCATAGTGAATGTTATTTGAAAAATCAGGAATAAAGAATGGATGTCCTTTTGGTTGTATTGCAGTTTCTGGTTTTAAGAATAAAATAGGCTCTTTTGGAATATTATTTTGTAACTCTTTTGCATGATCTGCATAATTTCTTCCAATACAAATAATTTTCATGCTATTAAGAGTTAAATTTATTTTTCAGTTTCATTTGGGTGGCAAAATCACTCATCATATTTTTAGTGTATAAAGGAAAATCTGCTTGATTAATCCAGGAAAAATATCCGGGGTTTTCATTCCATATTTTTTCTAGCGTTTCCCCTCTGTATTTACCAAAGCTAAGTATTTTTTTTCCTTCTTCATTATATCGTATAAATCCAGCCATATCAGCAAATTTTCCACCAACTTGAGAGAATTCGGCTAAAAACCGTGTATTATTCTCTAGTTCATTGTACTTTTTAAGTTGGGAAAGTAATACTTCGTAAGTTGCGATAGTATCTGCCTCTGCTGAGTGTGCATTTGTTAAATCTTTATTGCAATAGAATTTATAAGCTGCAACTAATGTTCTTTTTTCCATTTTATGGAAGATGTTTTGAACATCAATAGATTTTCTATTTTTCATATTAAAATCTATCCCAGATCTTAGGAATTCCTCAGCAAGTAAAGGAATGTCAAATTTATTAGAGTTATACCCGCCTAAGTCACAGTTCTTTATTAGTTCTGAAATCTCTTCTGCTAAATGCTGAAATGTTGGTTCATTTGCTACTTTCTCATTAGATATTCCATGTATTTCTGTTGTTTCTGGAGGAATAGGTATAGTAGGATTTACAAGCCATGTTTTACTTTCTTTATTTCCGTTAGGGAAAACTTTTAGTATAGAGATCTCTACTATTCTGTCTTTTGATATTTGTAAACCTGTTGTTTCTAAGTCAAAGAAAACAATAGGTTTTTCTAAATTTAAATTCATAGCAAGTGAAAGTGCTAGTAAGTTTATGGATTTTAATAAAATCTAGTAAATATTATACAATTGTATTTGTATCAAAATTCTCTAAATAATCAGCAACTTTTCTTACAAATTGACCTCCTAGAGCCCCATCAACAACTCTGTGGTCATATGAAAGAGAAAGAAACATCATATGACGGATTGCTATTACATCTCCATGTTCAAGTTCTAAAACAACTGGTTTCTTTTTAATTACTCCGCATGCCAATATAGCTACTTGAGGTTGATTAATAATAGGTGTCCCCATTAGGTTTCCAAATGTTCCGACGTTTGTCATTGTGATTGTTCCTCCTTGTATGTCGTCAGGATTTAGTTGAGCTCCTCTAGCTCTTGAGGCTAGGTCGTTTACAGACTTAGTAATACCTATTAGATTCTTATTTTGACATTCTTTAATTACAGGAACAATAAGATTTCCATCAGGTAGTGCAGCAGCCATTCCAATGTTTACGTTTCTATGAATATGAATGTTGGTTCCATCAACAGAAACATTAATCATAGGGAAGTCTTTAACTGCTTTTGCCATCGCTTCAATAATAATAGGAGTAAATGTAATATTTTGACCTTCTCTTTTCTTAAAATCAGCCTTTACAGAGTTTCTCCAATTTACGATATTTGTCATGTCAGCCTCAACAAAAGATGTGATGTGTGCAGACGTTTTCTTAGACATAGTCATGTGTGATGAGATTAGCTTTCTCATTCTGTCCATTTCAACAATCTCGGTATCTCCTGTTATAGGGATATCTACTTTATTATCTTCCTTAGCTTCATCAATAGGCTGAGTTGTTGTTGTTGTTGTTGTTGTTGTTAAAGGAGGGTTCTTTCTATTCTTTAAATAAGACATCATGTCTGATTTAGTGACTCTGCCTTCTTTTCCTGTTCCAGAAATAGTTTCTAACTCATCTAGATTAATTCCTTCTTTCGAAGCCATATTCTTTACAAGCGGGGAGTAGAATCTATCTGCTGAGCTAGTAATTGTTGTACTGGTATTAGTAGTCTTTATGACTGACTCTTCGGTAGGTTTTATTGGTTCTTGATCTTTTTTTGGTTTAGAAGGTGCTGAAGCATTAATAGTTTCATCGCCTTTGGTTTCCAAAATAGCAAAAGCCTCACCAACTTTAATGACGTCATCTGCTTGAAAAAGCTGCTCTACTAGTTTTCCTTCATGAGTTGAAGGTACTTCTGAATCAACTTTGTCAGTAGCAATCTCTATAATTGTTTCATCAATTTCAATCATGTCTCCAATATTCTTGCTCCATGATATTACGGTTGCTTCTGAAACACTCTCACCCATTTTGGGCATAATAAGCTCTACTCTTGCCATAGTATATTAATTTTTCGCAAAATTAAGAAAAGAAAGCAATTTAATTCTTTTTTGATAGTTAGTTTTTAATACCATTTTGTTAGTTGTGAATTACTCAGAATAAGGCATTCTACTTGAAATGGCTGTTCCTAAGGTTATGTCATCAGCATACTCAAGCTCATCACCTATTGCGATTCCTCTTGCTATTGAAGATATTTTGATGTTAAAATCTTTTAATCTTCTAAATAAATAAAAGTTTGTGGTGTCTCCTTCCATTGTAGTGCTTAATGCAAAAATGACTTCTTTAACATTATCTGAATTAATCCTTTTTATTAGCTCATCAACTCTTATGTCTGTTGGTCCTACACCATCTATAGGAGATATTAGTCCTCCTAATATATGATAAACACCATTAAATTGCATGGTGTTTTCAATTGCCATCATTACTCGTATATCTTGAACAACGCAAATTGTCTTACTATCTCTTTTATTATTAATACATACCTCACATAATTCATTGTCTGAAATGCTATAACACTTTTTGCAATAATTAATCCTGTTAATTAATTGAATAAAAGAATCACCAAATAATTCTATTTTATACTTGTCTTGTTTAAGCATATGAAGTACAAGTCTTAATGCAGATTTCTTTCCAATACCTGGAAGGCTAGATAATTGCTCAACAGCATTCTCAACAAGTTTTGATGGAAAATTCATATATGCAAATCTAATATTAATGTACAAAACTTTTAGCTTTGTAAAAAAAAATATCTATGTCCCCAATTCTATTAATTAGTATAATTTCATTATATTTTATACTACTTTTCTTTATCTCATATTTAACAGGTAAAAATGATAGCAATGAAACTTTTTTTAGAGGTAATAGAAGCTCTCCATGGTATGTTATTGCTTATGGGATGATAGGGACAACTCTTTCAGGGATTACTTTTATTTCAGTTCCTGGATGGGTTGATTCTAGCCAGTTCTCTTATATGCAAATGGTATTCGGTTTTTTCGTTGGATATTTTATTATCTCAAGAATACTACTTCCACTTTATTATAAACTTGAGTTAACGTCAATATATACTTATTTAAGAGATAGATTAGGAAATAGTAGCTATAAAACAGGTTCTTTGTTTTTTATACTCTCTAGAACAATTGGCGCTTCATTTAGACTTTTTCTAATTGCTACAGTTTTACAATTTGCTGTTTTTGATTCATGGAATGTTCCATTTTATATAACAGTAATCATTACGATCTCTCTTATTTGGCTTTATACTTATAGAGGTGGTATGAAAACTATTATTTGGACCGATACACTTCAGACAACATTTATGTTATCTACTGTTATTATTATTGCTTATACACTTATTCAGAAAATGGATTTAAACTTTTTATCTGTTGTTTCATTAATTAATGAGTCAGATTATTCAAGGGCTTTCTTTTTTGATGATTGGACAGATAAAAAATACTTCTTTAAACAATTCTTCTCTGGTATGTTTATGGCTATTGTAATGACTGGTCTAGATCAGGATCAGATGCAAAAAAATCTGAGCTGTCGAAATTTAAAGGATGCACAAAAAAACATGACATTCTTCAGTACAATACTAATCTTTGTGGATCTTATATTTCTGTCACTTGGTGCGTTACTTTACATATATTCAGATACATTTAATATAATTATTCCTGGAAATGCAGATATGTTGTTTCCAAACATTGCTTTGAATTCTGGACTGCCAGTATATGTTGGGATACTATTTATAATTGGAATAATAGCTGCTGCTTACTCTAGTGCAGATTCAGCATTAACTTCTTTAACTACTTCTTTTTGTGTTGATATTATTGAATTTGAAAAACAAGATCCAAATCAGCAAGTTAAAACAAGAAAATATGTTCATTTATTATTCTCTCTTATTCTATTAGCTGTAATTTTAATATTTAATGCTATTAATGATCAGAGTGTAATCAAATCATTATTCACTGTTGCTGGTTATACTTACGGACCACTTCTTGGAATGTTCTCATTTGGACTTTTCACCAAATATAAAGTTAAAGATGAATATGTTCCATTAATTGCCATTGCCTCTCCAATTATCTGTTATATTTTAAATCTATATATTCCTTTTGGATTTGAATTATTGATATTAAATGGTTTGATTACATTTATAGGCCTATATTTATTAAAAACTAAATAAAAAAAATACTTCTTAATCTACGATGACGGAACAGTAGAGCAAAGAATAGTTATAGAGTAGATTTTTTATTTTTATTATATAAAATAGTACAACCTGTTATTCCAATAAGGACTAAGCAGAAAGAAATAATCTCTGCCTGGGTAATGCCTCCTAATATATTATATTCGGTATTTATTCTTATCTTTTCAATAAAAAAACGTTCAATACCATTTAATACTAAGTAGGTGAAAAACATGACTCCAGCTATTTTTATCCTTTTACGAATAGTCCATAAGAAAGAAAAAATAAGAACCGCCATGATAACTTCATAAAAAGCAGTAGGCCATACTGGATTTGCTAATTCATAGCAATAAGGGTGCCAGAATTTATCTCCACAATCTTCCATTGGTATTCCAGCACGAATCACATTATGAGGAAAGTTATAGCTCCACATCCAATCAGGTAAGTAGCTCATCCAATCAGGTTTTGCAGCTAAATTATTAATACCCCAGTCTCCATCTCCTGACATTTGACAGCCAATCCTGCCAACTCCATAAGCAAGCATTAGTCCAGGTGCTGCAGAATCTGCTAAATGTAAAGGTTTTATTTTATATTTTTTGCCATACCAAATAACCGCTATAGTTCCTGCAATAAGTCCACCATAAAAGGTAAGTCCACTAAAAGAAATTAATTGACTTATTGGATCAGCTAAAAAAAGATCTATATTCTCAAGGTTATGAAATATTTTTGCTCCTATAATACCAGATATAGCAGCAATCATAGTCATATTACCTGCTAATTGAAAAGGATGAACCTCTTTCTCAATCTGTTTTGGAGTTTCTAATCTATCTTTATTTTTTTCTTTATACTTTAAGTAAATTGAAATCCCAGCAATAATGACTCCTCCTAACATATGCCCCCTTAATGATAGAATAAATCCTTGTGGATCAAGGACTAAATCAGAATAGTTTAAGATAGCTTCTATACCTTTAAATCCTATGATAAAACCACTAATAAGAGAAGATAGAATTTCTGTTTTTGTAATGCCTTCTCCTATAACCTCTTTTATCTTGCTAGAAGATATAATTCCTTCTTGTTCTTTTCGCTTTAGTTCAAGCAATAGTATCATGCTTGCAGAAATAAATGCCATAGCTACAAAAAAACCAAAGGTTTGAATTGGTAGAGGAATATTCATTCCAAAAAGATCATATATAAGATGACTTATTGTTGGGTACATAATTTTTTTTGATATTATTATTTAACTTCCGAAAGAACATTTAGATTTTCATCGAACGAAAGTAATTTTATTTTTAGTGTTTGTTGTATAAATTTGTCAGAAAATGGAATTTTTACTTTTATATAGTTGTCTGTAAAGCCAAAAAGAAAACCATCTTTATTGTCTTTTTCAAATAGTGCTTTTTGCTCAGTTTCTATATATCTTTGATAGAATTTTCTTTGTAGTTTGTTAGACAATATTCTTAATTTCTTGCTCCTTTCAGATCTTTTCTTTTTGGTTATAGAACCATCTAATTTTATTGCTTCAGTGTTTTCTCGTTCAGAATACGAGAAAACATGTAGATATGCAATTGGTAAATCTTTGATAAAGTTAAGAGTTTTATTAAACTCTTTATCTGTCTCACCTGGAAAGCCAACAATTACGTCAGCTCCTATACAAACATCTTTTATTTCTTTATTTATCTTAGTTATTTTATCTCTGTAAATTCTGGTGTTATACCTTCTTTTCATTTTACCTAAAATCATATCAGATCCTGATTGCAATGGAATATGAAAATGTGGCATAAACTTGTCTGATTTTTTTATTTGATGAATTGTTTCGTCTTTGATTAAATTAGGTTCAATAGATGATATTCTATAGCGTTCAATTCCATTTACCTTATCTAACTCCTTAATTAAATCAGTAAAGTTTCTATTCCCATCATTAAAAAGACCAATATTAACACCGGTAATTACAATTTCTTTTATTTCTTTTGAAGATATCTCATTTGCGTTAGTTATAATATTTTTAATAGTATCACACCTGCTTTTTCCTCTTGCAAGTGGAATAGTACAATATGTACAAGGATAATCACATCCATCTTGTATCTTAAGAAATGAACGACTTCTATCGTTTAATGAATAAGAAGAAAAATAATCTAAATTATCAATCTCACATCCATGTATTTTAGTGGTATTAGTATTGTTGAGATTCTCTAGTAATTTTGGTAAATTAAATTTTTCATTTGCACCAAGAACCATATCGACTCCATTAATGCCTGTTATTTCTTTTGGTTTTAGTTGTGCGAAACAACCTGTAACAATAATAAACGAATTTGGTGAGTTTCTTTTTGCTTTCCTGATAATCCTTCTGCATTCTCTATTTGCATTCTCTGTTACTGAACAAGTGTTAATTACATAGAGATCAGCTTGATCATCAAAAGATGTTTTAATAAAACCTATTCTAGACAGTTGCCTACTAATTGTAGATGTCTCAGAGAAATTGAGTTTACACCCCAATGTATAGAATGCTGCTTTCTTGTCTTTAAACATAATGCAAAAGTAGAAAAAGGAAAAATATTAAACATTTTGTAACCAAATATATTTTGATCACGTAATAAATGATATGTTCTCCAAGACTAATTTTAACTAAATCCAAATTTATGACAATATTGTTACTGTTTAGTTTTTTCTGTAAAAAAAAATATAATATTAAAGAAACTTCTTTAAAATACATTTTCTTAGTCCTTATAGCCATGCTTGTTTCCTATAGCGCAACCTCACAAGTAACAGCTGATTTTACGACAATTAATTCTACATCAGGATGTGGCTCATTAGTAGTTGAGTTTGAAGACTTATCGCTTGGTAGTCCAACATCGTGGCTGTGGGACTTTGGGAATGGAAATACATCAGTTTTAAAAGACCCAATTACAATTTACAGTGTTCCAGGTATTTATGATGTAACATTGAAAGTGTCAGATGCTTTAGGTGATAATGTAAAGACTAAGTATGCTTATGTAAAGGTGTATGAGAATCCAGTAGCAGTTTTTCAAGCCAGTACAGCTGTGGAAGGATGTATGCCTTTAAATATTGATTTTGAGGATCTGTCAACTCATACTGTTCCTATTGTTTCATGGCAATGGGATTTTGGAGATGGGGGCGGAAGCTTTGTTGAAGATCCGTCATATAATTATTTAAATAATGGTGACTTCTCAGTGTCATTGTCAATAACTGATGATAATGGCTGTCAAAGCTTAGTTACTGATCTAGAATTAGTAACAGTACATAAAGTTCCTGTTGTAGATTTTGAGTCAGATATTTTCTTCTCATGTAATTCATCTGAGTCGGTCTCTTTTACAAATAATAGTATGTTTTCTACTAATTATCAATGGGATTTTGGTGATGGAAATGTTTCTAGCATTGCAAATCCGACACATATGTATAATTCCGGAGTATATTCAGTAACACTAATTGCAAAAGAAGGAAATTGTTCAGATACTCTTGTTTATAATGATTATATTAAGATAGGAGATTCCCTAACACCTAATTTTATAGTTAACACAAATTCTGGGTGTGAAGATTTAGATGTTGTATTTACGGATGTTACTATTAACAATCCAGATGTTTGGCTCTGGGATTTTGGAGATGGAACAACTTCAACCAACCAGAATCCATCACATACATATATTAATGCTGGAGTCTATGATATTACATTGACAACTAGCCTTTCTGGGCAGTGCTTAACTTCATTGGTTTTTCCTGCAAAGATTGATGTCTTTGAGAATCCAGATGTTAATTTTATTGCAGATACAACTTATGCATGTTCTGCTCCTTTTGATGTTTTGTTTACTGACAATACAGCCAATGTTTCGAAGTGGCTCTGGGATTTTGGTGACGGACAAACTGATAGTATAACAAATCCTCTTCATTCTTTTGTAAATTATGGATCTTACGATATTACTCTAACTGTTGAGAACTTAGATGGCTGTTCTTCATCTTTATCTTTATTAGATCTCATTAAAGTAGATAAGATAATAGTTGATTTTTCTGCAAGTAATCTTGAGGGGTGCGCTCCTTATGCTATTGACTTTAATGATGTTACTGTGTCATCAAGACCATTGATAGATTGGAGCTGGGATTTTGGAGATGGCAACTTCTCTAATCTGCAAAACCCATCTAATACTTATTTAAATCCAGGAGTATTTGATGTAAGTTTAGTTGTGGTAAATGACTATGGATGTCAATCATCTTTTGGTTTCACCGATTATATAAAAGCTGATGAGGCTCCTTTAGTTGATTTCACTTCTAGCACAGTAACTTCTTGTGCGGGTCAGGATATTAATTTTACTGACTTATCATCTTTAGGAGCTAATAACTGGCAATGGAGTTTTGGAGAGGGTATATTTTCCAATATACAGAGTCCTGTTTATCAATATTCTTTACCTGGTCTTTATGATGTAAGCTTGATTGCTGGTGTTAATTCATGTCGTGATACATTAGTGATGTCAGATTATATTAAAATTATTGAGCCAGCTGCTATATTTGAAGTGGAATATAATTGTGATAATCCTCTTTTAGTTAATTTTTCTAACCTTTCAATAGGTGCAGATTTAGTTAATTGGGATTTTGGTGATGGTGTAAGCTCTAACCAGTTAAATCCGAGTCATGTATTCACTACTCTTGGTGTGCATGATGTTTCATTGTCCGTAACTAATAATATTACAGGATGTACACATGAATTTATAAAGCAAATAAAACTTACTGAACCAGTTGCTAATTTTGATTACTTAATAAATCCAACTAATGGGTATCAAGATTCAGTTGGCTGTGCGCCAAAAAAAGTATATATTGATAATAAATCACAAGATTGTGCTTACTATAAAGTATTATGGTCTGATGGCTATGTTGGTTATGGTAGAGAGGATCATACTTTTACTGCAGAAGGAGATTTTGATGTTACGCTTATTGTAACAGACATACATGGGTGTAAGGATACAATGATGGTAGAGAGTATGTATCATATATATGACATAGAAGTTGATTTCGGTATATCAAATATTTTGGGATGTGATTCTATGTTGGTTGGTTTTACTGACCTTACAGTACCTGCATCATCTAACTTATTATGGGATTTTGGAGATGGAGAGAGTTCTCTTTTTAATAATTCAGAACACATATATTATAATGAAGGGTATTATGATGTAACAGTTTTTGGAGAGTCTTCTAAGGGTTGTAAGGATACTTTAAAGAGATTAGAATATATTAAATTTCAATATCCTACGGCTAACTTTAGTGTTAGTAGTCAGGGTATTTGTCCTGGTGATGATGTCTTCTTTACAAACTTGTCTAATGGATTTCAGATCAATTCAGTATGGGACTTTGGTGATGGGAGTCAGTCTAGTGATGTTAGTCCAATACATCAATTCAGTTATAATGGAGTCTATGATATTAATCTAATGGTTACCGATTCTTTTGGCTGCTCAAATAGCTTAAATTTAAATAGCCATATTGAGGTTCAGAAACCAACGGCTGATTTTACTACTCCAGTTCTTGGTTCAAGTTGCCCTCCTCTAATTTCAGATTTTACAAATTTATCATCCAATGATGCTAGTTTTTTTACTTGGGAATTTAGTGACGGAGGTAGCTCTACAATTGAGAATCCTACACACTTGTTTTCTAATTCTGGAATATTTGATGTGTCATTAATTGTTGAAAATTCATTTGGTTGTCAAGATACATTAGTAAAATTAGGCTTAGTAAATATTTCTGGTCCAATTGGGAGTTTTATAGTTTCTGATTCATTAGTGTGTAAAAATCAGGGTGTTAATTTTATTCCAAATTTAGTTAATACATCTGCGTATTTGTGGGACTTTGGTGATGGTTTTTATTCTAATGATAGTTTTCCAACTCATGAATATGCAGTAGCAGGGAATTTTATTCCTACATTGATTGCAGAAAGTGATTCTGGTTGTCAGATTACTATTAGTTTATTCGATACTATTCATGTGAGAGAGGTAACTGTTGATGCGGGAAGCTCTGATGAGATATGTTTGGGGGAGTCTATTCAGTTAAGTGCAACTGGTAGTAGTACGCAATTTACCTGGGTTCCTTCAGCTACATTATCAAATCCTAATATTATTGATCCTGTTGCGCTGCCTTTAACTGATGTGTTGTATTTTGTATATCATAGTGACGGAATTTGTGATGCAGTTGATTCTGTTTTTATAGCTGTTCATAGTGAAGTTCCAGAGGCAAGTTTTACTACAAATAATAATTGTGAGGGTGATATAACATCATTCTTTGCAAATTCAGGATTAAATACTGTAAATGTATCTTATGATTGGAGTTTTGGTCAGAATGGGCAAAATGTAAATACTTCTCTAAATGTAGGAAATAACTTAATTATGCTTGTTGTAAAAAATATGAATAATTCTTGTATTGATTCTGTTATTAAGAGTGTCCAATTATTTCCATTGCCAGTAGCTGATTTTTCTGCAAGTGATGCATGTTTAGGAGAGGATATTAATTTTACTGACAATTCATCAATAAATACTGTGGAGTGGTCATATAATTTTGCCGACGGGATAGGGGTTTCTAGTGATCCAAGTCCATCATATCTTTTTCCAGAAGTTGGAGTCTATAATGTTACTTTAAGGGTTACTTCTAATGAGGGGTGTGAGAATATTGTTAGTAAGGGTGTTCAGGTTCATGAATTGCCTTTAGTTGATTTTATTATTGAGAATCATTGTGAGAATCAAGGAAATATATTTACTGATTTGTCTTCTGTTTCTAATAGTCAAATATTAGGGATTCAGTATGACTTTAATGATGGGAACATTTCAAATGATTCTATTAGCTCTCATGTCTTCTTAGGTAACGGGCTTTTTGATGTGAGCTTGACGGCTGTAACTAAAAATGGTTGTAAAAGTACGTTGATTAAAACAGCAGAGGTTTATGCTAAACCTATTGTTGATTTTACAATTTCAGAATTCTGTCTTGGAAGTCCAACAATCTTTAATGATTATTCTTTTGTAGAAGGATCAGGTATTACAAACTGGAATTGGATTTTTGGTTTAGAGAGTTTCTCAACTAATAATAATACAGTTTATACATTTAAGAATGACGGAATCCATTATATTAGCCTGTCAGTTATGTCTGCTAGAGGATGTCAAGGGCTAAAAGAAGAAAAAATTATAGTAAATAAATTGCCAGAGCCTGTTTTTGAAGCGCCTTCATATACTTGTTTAGGTAGTGAGTTTAGTGTTAGTGATATGTCAGATGGTAATGGTGCTGATATAATAGCTTGGAGTTATCAATTTGGGGATGGTAGTTCTTCGAATGAGCAGAATCCTGATCATACATATCATTATATAGGAGAGTTTGATGTTAGCTTAGAGGTGGTCTCGCAAGACGGCTGTATAAAAGATACTATTATTCCAAACATGATTACTGTTCATTCTCTTCCTGTAGCGGATTTTCAAGCTAGTGCTTTAATGGTTTCGGAAATTAATTCAGAGATTAGTTTTTATAATCATTCTGAAGGAGCTACATCTTATTTTTGGGATTTTGATGATGGTGATTATTCAGTTGAAGAAGATCCTGTGTATGATTTTAGAAATACAAGAGATTATAATGTGTCATTAACAGCAGTAAGTGACTTTGGCTGTGAATCAGAAATCATTAAAATTATTAATATTTATCCTGAGTTTACAATTTTTATACCTGATGCCTTTACTCCTGATGGCGATGGTATAAATGATGTGTTTGAGGTTCAGGGAAATAAGATTGCAGAGTTTGAAATGCAAGTTTTTGATAGGTGGGGAGGGGTGGTTTTTGAGTCGAAGAGTATTGATTTAGGATGGAATGGTGCTGATTATTCAGGATTATTGACAGATAGTGGGGTTTATTTGTATCGAATCACTGCACATGATCTTAATGGTAGAATTTGGGTTTATAATGGAGAACTAAACCTTATGAGGTAATTTTAATTACTTAAATTAGCCAACTTAAAACTGAACTATGAGGTGGAAAGTTGGCTTTTTTGTTTTAGGATTATTTTTGAGTTTTTGTGGAAGTAAATATTCAAATGATAATTTGTCAATATTTAAGTATAATGAATCTGCTGGTATTAATACATTAGATCCTGCTTTTGCAAAGGATCAGGCTACGGTATGGGCAGTAAATCAATTGTTTAACGGATTAGTTCAATTAGATAGTAGTTTAATAGTTCAGCCTTCCGTAGCAAAATATTGGAATATATCACCTGATGCTTTAGTTTATACTTTTTTTCTACGAAGTGATGTTTTCTTTCATGATCATAGTATATTTAAGGATGGAAAAGGAAGGAAGGTCGTGGCTTATGATTTTGAGTATTCATTTAACCGGCTTTTAGATAAAAAGCTAGCTGCACCAGGGGCTTGGGTGCTTTCTAATATCAAATCTTATTCAGCTGTAAATGATAGTACTTTTAGAGTAGAATTAGTGAAGCCTTTTCCTGCCTTCTTGTCATTACTAAGTATGCAGTATTGCTCTGTTGTTCCAAAAGAAATAGTGGAAGGGGGTAATTTTCATAGGCGCCCTGTGGGCACTGGGCCATTTAAGTTTCAGTTATGGGAAGATGGTATTAAATTAGTGTTTAGAAGTAATCCAAATTATTTTGAAAAAGAAGCGGGTAAGTCGTTGCCTTATCTAGATGCTATTGCTATTACATTTGTTAAAGATAAGCAGTCTGCATTCTTGCAATTTATTCAGGGTGAGTTAGATTTTATATCAGGAATTGATGCGTCTTATAAGGATGATATTCTTACTCGTAATGGAGAGCTGCAAGATAAGTATAAGGAAGAAGTGAGACTGCAATCTCAGCCATATCTAAACACTGAGTATCTTGGGTTTTTGATGGAGAATAATGCTTTGCCATTGGAGGTAAGAAAGGCGATAAATTATGGGTTTGATAGGGTAAAGATGCTTAAATATCTTAGAAATAATATTGGTACTCCTGCTACAAATGGTTTTGTTCCTGTTGGTCTTCCTTCTTTTAGCGAGAGGGTTGTTGGTTATGGGTATAATCCGGAGAAAGCAAGAGAGCTGATTAAGGTTTCTGGATTTAATACTCAAGATGAGATTGTGTTGTCTACAACTGCATCATATCTGGACTTATGTGAATATATTCAAAATAGTTTAGAGCAAATAGGTTTAAATATAAAGCTAGAGGTGAATCCTGCATCTGCTCATAGGGAAATGGTAGCTAATTCAAGGCTTCGTTTTTTTAGAGGAAGTTGGATAGCAGATTATCCTGATGCAGAAAATTACCTCTCTCTCTTTTGTAGTGAGAACTTCTCTCCTGGTGGTCCTAATTACACTCATTTTAGTGATATTAATTATGACATGTTATATGAAGAATCATTGTCAGAGACAAATGATAGTTTAAGGGCTTTTTTGTATCAGAGAATGGATAGTATAATTACAGAGAATGCAGTATTTGTACCTCTTTATTATGATAGAGTTTTAAGGTTTAGTCAAAAAGAGATTAGTGGGTTTAATAGTAATGCTATGAACTTGCTTGATTTAAAAAGAGTAAAAAAGAAATAATATATCATTAAATGATTGATAGCATTAGTCTTAGTGATTTTTACATAAAGCTTTTATTTATATTATTTTATTGATATTTTTTTTT
>CEWO01013053.1_pt1 | contig 28820 bp, 46 predicted proteins | sample 361561 | NCBI WGS metagenome assembly CEWO01 (sample SAMEA2623627, study PRJEB7988) | marine metagenome | isolation source: saline water (ENVO:00002010), including
CACGGAAGTGGAAAAAATTTGTGAAGTGATAGTAAATGGGGAGGAGTGTATACAATGTCTTCACAGAAGCTTTCGTTATTGGTGTCATGAACGCCATTCTTATTTTTACTATCAATCAGGTGAATACTAAAGTCGAGGGACCCGTGTTACACTTTGTAGCGGGTGCTCTTATTCACATCATTTTTGAGTATACTGGGGGTAATAAGTGGTGGTGCGAATTAACTTATTAATTTACATTAAGAATGCTATGGATATTGCTTATAGTTTATGCTATTCCATATACATGTTTTAAACTAGTGTACAGCGAACGTCGAAAAAGGGGATTTTCACCAAGAGGGTCATCATTCATATTACAAGAAAACACACTTCAGCGCAGCGCTTGACGGATAGAATTAATCAGACGACGCGCACCCGATCGAGTTAAACACGCTCGTGTAATATGTATCGTCCTATCATCGTCTGAGAATATATCCACATCCTCTTCAGAATACGATGCAAGACTCTCATTAATGCTCATAGCACTTTCCATCAACTCGTTCATTCTGCGGCGAATACTATCATTAACCTTATCAAGATAATTTCGGTAAAAATGACCTTGCGTCGAAATATAGTAAGGTAATTCAGATTGAAACCTCAACCATTCACTGTGTGGAATCCACAACCCCCGAGCCGCGTCATTCAGGGGGAATTCCACACCATATCGCCTCTCCGCGTCGGCGATGGCACTTCGTCTTACAACCGAGGTAATGTTGCGTCGAATACGTCCCATACTTTCAAATTCCCTTCTTATTTCGTCTAACTCACTGTCAAAAGAATCCAGAAAATCCGTTTCATCTCCAAGAAAAGGAAGATCTCCCGAATCCGAATCCGAACCAGAATCGGACTCCGGATCGGAATCAGGAATGTGATAAACAGCGAATGGAGCTCTCTGAGGAACCACGGTGGGTGGTGTTGATCGAGACGTCTTGTTGAAAATGTTCTTCATCGTGTTACACATTTTCAAATAGTCACCCTCGGGGAGAATTTTTGAATTCTCATCGATGAGCGCCATAAGTTGGGTAAGGTCTTCCATCTTGTTTGTTTGTTATTTATTCACAATCATCACGCGACTTAGGTTCGATTAATTCATTTAAAAATATATTGTCAACACAGGACATGTACCAGACCTCGTACGACAAGTCTGAATGTCAGACCGGAATAGTACACATAGGTTATGGAGCATTTCATAGAGCGCATCAAGCCGTCTATATTGACGATTACATGGAAAAGACAGGTGACCTTCGTTGGGGTATAGTAGCTGTCAATTTGAGAAACGAAGGATTTCGAGAAATCGATAATTACATCTTAAAAACCCCCTCCGAATGTAGAATGGTTCGCTCACATCTCGATTATATTGATTGGACAAAGAATCGAACTATAGCAAAACACATGCTCACCCTTCCCAGTGTACACCTGATTACGATAACCGTAACAGAAAGTGGCTACACACCGGGATCACCCCTTTTCGAATATCTCGCATGTGGTCTGAGAAACCGAAAAATGCCAATAACGATCATGTCTTGTGATAACAGTCGTCATAATGGTATTGTATTAGAGACACAATTTTTAGCATATTTATATCAGACGAACCAATTTGAATTGGCCGATTGGGTTCGTGAAAATGTAAAGTTTCCTTCGTGCATGGTAGATAGAATTACACCCCGTACAACAGATATACTTCGTAACGAAATAGAAGACAAATATATCGGGTATGGACACTCGGCAGTTCAGACGGAAGAGTTTACACAATGGGTTATTGAGAATAAATTTGCGTCGGAATTTCCGGATTTAACGTGTGTGGGTGTTACCATTACAGAAAATATCGAACCATACGAAGAAACTAAAATAAGAATTCTCAACGGTGGACATACGTCTCTCGCTTACATAGGCGTTTTATCTGGTTACGAAACTTTTGACCAAGTTATGAATAATCCTATACATCGTAACCATTTCAAAAAATTACAAGAGACTGAAATTATACCATCCATAGATATCGATCTTCCATTTGATATACATGAGTACGTAGAAATGATAGAAGAACGCATTTCAAACGTGACAAACATAGACTATCTCGAACGAATTTGTATGGACGGGTTTACAAAGTTTCACACATTTGTTGTACCTTCACTTAGAAAATGCCTCGAACAAGGTATTTACCCTATTCACATTTATAAAAGTATAGCTGCGTGGTACATATATTCCAAAAAATTTGCGAAGGGTTGTAAAAAAATACGATACAGCGAACCAAATTGGGTACTACTCGAACCACTCCTTCAGGATGGTAAAATGAACGATTTTGTCATGAATGAACGATTGTGGGGGGATATTCCTAAAGAATATATAACATTTACACGCGATCTAAAAACTATTCTCATGTCCCAAACATACGAAAAGGAAATCGACTTACTCTCAGATGACTAACGATTTTGGTAATTCCTAAAAAATTCATCAATAGACTGTGTATATGTCATAGGTTGATTTTGATCAAGAAGAAATGGAGGTGGTTTTACACTCTTGTGTATATGTTTAATAATGTTACACATTTTGATATAATCCCCCTCCGGAATTCTGGTGGCATTTTTATCCACCAATTCGAGAAGTTCATGAAATTTATCCATATTTTCATTGTATTATATATTTTCTACATAGCACTTAGGTATGGAACATCTTTCAAATATTATGGCGATTTTGGATGATGATAAATTATTCCCGACACGCACGGAATGGGCGTATGTCGAAATATGTAATGAACTAAAAAAACTACATTTAAAATTACAAGAACTTTCTGGACGCGTAGAATCATCAGCTACGATAGATCCGTCTGCGCCCCCATGTAACCGCATTTAAGTCTTTCGAGGCGGTGATTTTCCCTATGCCTGAATAATGTGTATTCATGAATATCACCACTCAACATCACTTGACCTGGTGTTTTCGTGTGCTTAACCTGTCCCACGCGAACCATATCAACACAAGCCATCTTCATTTCATTGGGTGCGGAACTGTGGTGAATGGCGAGTATCGCGGCATCTTTCCTCGTTTCTTTTGGTACAACATCCCCGTCATAACATATTACCACGTGCGCACCCGTACATCCAGTTGCGTGCATCCACCATTCGTTCGGAGAGCTCGTAGACGTCAGTATATCGTTTTCTTTCGCAGATTGTCCTATTTTAATAGGGATACCATCTAAAGAAACGTACGTCAACATGTATCCTCTTATATTATAATCTTTAATAGTTATATATGAAAGTTGTATTATCAAAGAGCCCTAAACCTGAAAAAAAATACAGAGTACAATTCGAAGATGGCACATATACCGATTTCGGTGGTAAAGGGTATTCAGATTACACGATACATAAAGATCCATCGCGCATGAAACGTTATCTCATGCGTCACGGAAGAATGGGTGAAACTTGGTCTAAAAAGGGTATAAAAACGGCTGGATTTTGGTCTCGTTGGTTATTATGGAGTAAACCTTCGATGGATGAGGCTAAAAAATTAATGTCTACACGTTTTGGAATTCGTTTCATTTAAAAGAAATGATCAGTTCTGTACAACTTCGCCTGGTATGTCGCGGCTTTGCCCATAACGTTCACGTTTTCGTTACCGTATAATTCGCGACATCCCAAATCATCCATACAATCACGACCTTCGTGTGTAACTGGTATAGAATACGCTTGTTCACCTGGTGTAGATGTATAATAGTGATATTGATCGCGTCGCCCACGCACTTCTTTACCGTATAATGGAAGTGTTTCTTCATTTTCACCGACTAAAACACCCATTTGCTGAACATATCCCGGTTTATATTCCTTTATCGGGGGATCCCTAAATTCGGGATTTCTACGAACTTCCACTGGAACTTCCACGGGCACGTGAACAGGAACACCAACCTTTACAATTCTTTTAGGTCGAAACGTTAAGAGATAAAGTATCGTAGCCACCAAAACAAAAATCATCAAAGTATTCGTAATAATCTTATTCCTATTCTTCATTTATATAAGTCACGAATTTTATCTAACCCTGGAATTCGATCTAATCTATATTGAACGAACATCCATAAAAAGAATAATAAACTTTTCAAAAAATTATTTGATGCGGTATCGTCCATCTTATATATGGGTCCTACGACACGCCCGAAAAATGTATTTTCTTTATTTTCACCCGTGAGATGCATCTCCATCTGAGTAAGTGCGCACGTGTCATCATTTACGGACCAATGGAAAAAAATAAATGGAACCAGAATCGTATAAAATTCTAAATTTTCACGATTTTTCATAAATGGAACCACGAGCATCGTCACAAGAAAAAATAGATGAATAAAAAATATAATATTCATTCTTATTATGGATAAAGAAAAGAAATTAAAACAATTGTCCAAAGTAAAACCCAAGAAAGAATGGCATCCCCAACAGGAAAAAATTTTGAAAACGTGGGGTGAAACATCCGCGTGTTATCGCTATATGCACAATCACGCATATCTCGTATACAAGAAACAGAGTATGCGATTTACACTCCCGGTCATCATTCTGTCAACAATAACAGGTACGGCAAACTTCGCACAAGGATCATTTCCAGAGGGAATGCGTGGAGCGGTTCCTTCGATCATTGGTGCGATGAATCTCATCGCGGGTATCATCGCGACGATTATGCAGTTTCTTAAAATTAACGAACTCATGGAAGGATTCCGAGTCGCATCACTTCAATACGGTAAATTGTCTCGTACGATTCGATTAGAACTTACTCTCCCCCTGGAAGAACGTTCACAAGATGGATCCACTATGATCGAAAATTGTCGCGCTGAATACGATCGACTTATCGAACAATCTCCACCCATTCCATATTTCATCATCCAGTCTTTCGAAAAACAATTCCCAGATGATTCAGACTTTTTCAAACCTGAGATTATGCACATTCAGCCTATCGACATGTTCATAAGTGAGGATGATATGAGATATGAACTGAAAAAGGAGCTAAACGCTATAAGAGAAGATCCTCGTCTGACAGAGCTTGAAACAGTCGTTATAAAATCTGAGACAGGCGACGAGTGAGATAAAGTACCATCATAAACAATATGATATTAAAGAGTGCGACACATAGTACGTAAGGAAGAACCTTCCTTTTCATAGGTTCGATTATCCTGGTTTGCAGTGTTTCGTTCTCCAAAAAAATATCTAATGCTTGTTCAGTGAGATCATCTTTAATGGACTCTTTCATTAAAATAATACCACAAAAAAAGGAACGCCCGCCAACGCTTCATCATAATGAAATAAGACTACTCAAGGAATATATCGATCAGGGTAAGAATGTATTCATATGCGGTCCTGTCGGATGTGGAAAGTCTTTCGTGGTAAATGATATTCTAGACGGGACAAATAGTATTGAGTTACATTCCGAACTTTTTCATAAAAAACACTCATTCATGAATATTGTGGGTGATACGAGCTCACATATATTGATTGATGGTTATGATCCATCTGTTTACGGTCATAAACAAATCGTGGATAGGGTTTCAGAAGATAAAGAACGTGTGACAAAGGGATCTGTAATCGTAACATCAACTTCCATTCATATAATTCCAAACTTTGAATTAATACTCATTCCCCGACGATCCCCCGATGCCATCGCATCACTTGTGTGTGATAATCCTCGCGCACAGATGGCATCTGAAAAATGTAAAGGAAATATAAGAGATTTTTTTGATTATCTCAATTTCTCAGATGAAAAGGACGTGTTTAAATCGTCGAAAGACATCATAGTAGATATTCTCTGTCACACAGGGTCGTTTGATGTTTCTAGCGCTGTTCACGAACATGGACATATAGTAGATGTTGTTCACGGTAATTATACTCTCTCAAAAAATGCGAATCATTCGGCTATAATAAATTCATTATCTTTGGCAGACGTATACGACACTATCATGTATAAAGGTGACTGGGAATTGATGCCATATTATATAAATTCTGGTATGGCGATACCTAAACAGTATATGGGAGATCCTTTAAAATCTACACATATTCAACCCGGTAGTACATGGACAAAATATGGAAATTATAAAATGAGGTACAATAAATTACGCTCAATTCAAACGAGACACGCGAATAGTATAGGTTTAGAAGAACTTTGTGTAATTCGACAATACGCAATCGCGGGAAACTTCGAACCTTTAATAAATTATAAACTTACTCCAAACGATTTCGACGTGATGAATCATTTAGCAGTTGGAAATAAATTGAAAGCGGCCGAAGTCACCAAAGTTAAAAAGAAGCTTCGTACAATGATCAATGAGTAGTACCGAGAACTCGGACGACGAAGAAGAAAGCTCTGTACGAACCGTGGGGTGTGATATTTATTATTACGGGGATGTTGATCGAGATACCACACTCGATTTCTTAGAAGCGTTTAAAAAACTAGAAACCGATCTACTCAAGAAATCTATCGACCTACCCGGATATACACCCACTATTCGAGTACACATTCATAGTGATGGAGGAGATGTATTTTCCGGACTAAATGCGATGAATACACTAACCAATTCTCGTGTAAAGGTTATAACTATCGCGGAGGGTACATGCTGTAGTGCTGCGACATTTATTCTTTTGGGTGGTTCTGATCGACGAATGGGGCGTCACGCGTTTATTCTCATTCATCAATTGTCTTCTGGATTTTTTGGAAAATACCAAGAGATGAAAGATGAGATGAAGTCGTGTAAAAAGATTATGCGCACAATAAAAGACTTGTACAGGTCGGAAACGTCAATTCCAAAAGAAAAATTGGACGAGTTTATGCGGAAGGATGTATATTTGAATTATGACGAATGTCTCAGTTACGGTATCGTTCACGGGACCGCTTGACGGTGATATATCTCCTGTATAAAACAAATACACCTAAGATGACAATCCCTATACTGATTGTATTCATATTAAAAGGAATAGTGGTTACTGGAGCAGGCTTAAGTCGCTCCATTCTTTCGTAATTTACTACAGGAAGCATTCTACTACTATGAATACAATTTTTACTACCGATAAAAACGGCAAAAAGAGATATCTCGACATACATGTCGAGAAGATTAAAGACACTTGGTGTATCGTAAAATTGACTGGACAAGTCGGAGGAAAAGAATCTAGGTCAGTAATTGAAATTCCCTTGGGATATGAAAGTGCAATGAAACGCGCAGATACCATGTGGAAAAATGCGAACACGAAGGCTACTGCGATTCTTCCCATGTTGGCGAACAAATGGAGTGAACGAGAACAGTACATTTCAGAACCGTTCTATGTTCAACCCAAACTAGATGGTGTTCGACTCTTGGTTTCAAACAAAGGTGGTATTTCCAGGACGGGTAAAATCGTACCCGGTACAGAACAACTCGGGAAAGGTCTTAAGGATGGACAATATCTAGACGGTGAATGTTACGATCCAAACCTTACATTCGAAGAAATAACAAGTCTCTTCAAAACGGATCCCACGAAACTCACGTTTCACGTGTTTGATTATTTTGATCTGAACAAGCTCGATCTAACTTTTGAAGAACGCATGAAATATGTCACGGTCGAGACGAGTTTGATTATGAAAAAGAGTATGTTACATCTCGCTCACGAAGTTTTTATTAAAAGGGGGTACGAGGGAACCATGATTCGAGATCGTCACGGTGTATATGAAGTTGGACAGAGAAGTAACTACCTTCTTAAACACAAAGATTTTCAAACGGAGGAATATGAAATTATTGACGCTACAACGGGACATGGACGAGATGCAAACTGTGTGGTTTGGGTATGTAAGACGCGAGACGGTACGAAGTTCAACGTCCGACCAGAAGGTACACTGGAAGATCGCGAGTATAAATACACAAACAGGGAACAGTTTATTGGTAAAATGCTTACCGTAAGATTTCAGAATTTGACAAACACTGGTGTTCCTAGATTCCCCGTTGGAATTGTAATTAGAGATTATGAGTGATATATTTGTAATGAACAAAATTGCTATTGATATCGATGAGGTTCTCGTACCTTTTGTAAGACCTATGGCTTCCTGGGCCGGACATAAAATGCCGCGTGGTAAAAATTACGCATATGTGTATCGAGACATGTTTAATATCACGGAAAAAGAATCTAAAAAAATGGTTCGAGAATATTATAAATCAGATGATTTTATTTTACTACAACCGACCATTGGTTCTCAACCAATTCTTAGACTCATACGTCCAGGTGTAGATAAATTGTACGCGGTAACTGGTCGTCAAGATTGTGCCAGGGACGTTACGGAAGAGTGGCTCGATTTTCATTTTAAGGATATTTTCGACGATGTGATTCTCACAAATAGTTATACAGATTTTGAAATTCCGAAATCGGATATCTGTAATAGTCTAAACCTTGACACGATTATCGACGATAATTATGCTATTTGTGAATCATGTGAAAAAAATGGGATGAATGCCATACATTTTGGGGGAAGTGATGGTATTATATACCCATGGTGTGAAAAACACTCAAACACTGTATTGAGTTGGAACGAACTGTATAATTTACATTCAATCAGTTTTGATTGACAAATTGCTTGAATTCGTCATACATAGATGAGAAGCGCTGAGAGAGCTCCAAATTAGCACCTTTATTCGGATGAAAAAGCATAGTTTTTACAGCTTCTATATAAATTTTCCTACCCTGTTTAGCCATTTCGCGTTTATTTATATTTTGTCTTTGCGAAAGTGCTACCAGTTTATTCTGCACGTTTTTGAATAGAGCCTCTGCTTTAGCCTTTTTAGCATTCGACTCGGCTTTTTCGGCATTTGCTTGAGCCTTCTTGGCATTCTCAGCAGCCTTCTTAGCAGCTTTGTTAGCGGCGTTCGTCTTATTACGACGATTTGAAGTTTCTCCCCTCGCCGCAGCTCGTGCCGCTCTCTCCGCAGCAGCTGCAGCCTTCGACCTCTCAACAGCCGCCTGCCTCGCCTGATTGTTCGCCTTTTTGGCAGCTTCTCGTGCCTTCTTCGCCTTTAACTTTGCCCTGGCTTCAGCCGCTTTGGCTCTTGAGTCTCTCACAGCTTCATTTCGCGCCATCTGATCGGCCTTTTTCGCGTTGTTGTACAACCACGCGTTGATCATTTCCACGTTTTTACTCATCTATTACGACATGAGAAAAAAATGCCAGGTCATAATAGATGACAACCCGTGCACAACGAGAAAGTTATATTAATACTCTTATATTAACCGATAATCAAAAAAATAAATTTAAAAATTCAAATCTGAATGTGAACACTATTCAAAATGTTGTTAACGCATTAAGAGGCAAGGGTGATCGGAATGTACGAATAAATGGAATATTAAATTCATTATCGAATGGAAACAGGGGACCTCTTAACACTTTGCTGAGACAAAACACTCAATCAGCTCGCAAGCAAAACACACCTACACCTAACCAAAACACTCAATCAGCTCGCAAGCAAAACACACCTACACCTACCCAAAACACAACTAGACCGATGAACAACACGAATCGCAACGCATTAAAACGTGAACGCCCCAATAAAGCAAATAATATAAATAAAATATACAAATATCCATATTTACACAGTGTGGTTCCAAAGACGAAAGCAAATAGAAATGATAATATTGGTAGAGCCAGATCCAAATTTGATGCACGTGTCGGAGGAAGATCCGAAAATGCATTCAATCCAATATTAATAAGTGACGAAACATTAAATTCATTTATAAATCTTGTAAATGATTATAATAAATTTAAGAATCAATTACCTAAAGATTTCAATAGAAGTAGATACGAACAGATATTAAATCACTATAAAATGATTTGTACCCGTGTTAAACGTTACACTTATTCGGATCTAACTAAAACTCAGTTGTCTTTCTTACGTGGATTACAGTTGATATGTGCGGGTGGATCTCAGGCAAATACACCGAATGAAAACGTGGCATTTAATAATTTACAAGAAAATAAAGATAAAGTGTATGACATTTTATCACTTTGTAGTAAAGATACCTTCATAAAACTTTCACGTCAGAAAACAAATAATGGTAGTAATGCTTCGGTTAGAATTTATATAGAAGATCTTAGTAAGAGACTTAATGAAAGAATAAAGGATCTCGATGCTGTCAAGGCAATCACGTTTTATTTAAAACATCAAGCAAGAAATAATAACAATAGACTGAGAAGTTTTGATAGTTATATCGATAGTCTAGGTAAAACTAAAAACACCCTAAAACTTATACCAGAAGATCTAAGAAAACTCATCGGATCATTTAAAGTGGTCTATGCTACAAAACGGGTACACGGATTACCTTTGGCTTTAGAATCGGGTCCCGCTGATCATGATTCTCTTTCTAATAGATCTCTTCAAAACATGGTTAATAACCCTAATACATTCAGGGCGTTTAGTCCCAAATCTTTATTTTTATATTTTGTGTGGAATGCGATGGAAAAGCATGGAGCTAAAAAAGGTGCCGGGTGGTGTGGTTTTAGGGGTAAAATAGATGATGCACTTTTGAGAAGACGTGTAGTTTTTGCTAATGTTGGTGATTCAAAAACATTTGGTTACCGCACATTCGCAGAAGCTCTTGTCGCTATGAACCATGGACGAACTCACACATTAAAAACTATTGTAAAAAATGGAAACAGGTCTATTGGTGTACCAGGTAAGATGAAAAATAATAGAAATTCCAAGAGCTATGTAAATGCTATGAAAAATAGGGTTGTTAGAAACAATGCGATGTTTCTGAATACAGAAAAACGAGCAAAAAATCATCTCTATACATTACAGGTTGGTAAAAGAGTTGCGTTGAAGTTTGATGGTGAAAAACTCACAGAATTTGATCCAAAAGTAGATATAGAAAATCCCAATGTTCTCTGGACTACGTATGGTCTTCATATGGATCAGACTACCGGTGGTAAAAGTTATAAATTTTTTGATTTACTCAAATATTTATACGGTGATAAAACAAACTTAATTCCTCGAAATGGTAAAGGAATTGGTAATAATTATGTAATTCAACTTGACTCTAAAACTCTAGATTGGTTACATAAACAGTATTATTTTACAGATAAAATGAAACAGGATTATAGAACCAACATTATTCAAAAAATAAGTTCGTGTTCACGATAACCTAAGTAAACCCAAAACTATACAAAAATCAGACAAATGAACACTCGAAACGAGACGTGTAAAAACGCAGCCGCAATCTTGAGTCTCGTTTGGAGTGTGGGTAAACTGCACGATATTATTAAATTTACACCATATTAGAGTATGGCGACTCTTTGTACAAAATTTTTGTATAGACCTTTTCATGTGAAAAGGGTGAAAAGAAAATATTCTGTTCGTGCCCAGGCGAATTCTGTAAACACGATCGGTAACAAGAACACGACACCCTTATCAGAGATTAAAGGTTGGAATTCATTTTATATCTTGATGTTCGATATTGAAACAAAAAACCAGGGCATGTACACTCTTCAAGAAATACGGAATGACGACGTTTCATATAACCACATCATCGCATTTCGTAGATTTGATGAAGCTATAAGATATAAAACACTATTAGAAGCCGAAATGAATAAAACACCCAATGCGGTTCACGTAACTCGCGAAGATATTGAACTTCAGTGCGAAGAAGGTTTCGTAAGCTGTCTCGTCGTAAATCCCGGTGCACTCGTCATTCCGCCGAGAAAAACCGTACCAGTCACAGATCATGATCGCAGAACAGCACTATTAGAAGGCAATTGGTCTGTTAAAATTAAAGATGATACTAATGATGAATAAGTACACTACTTAAATCATCAGAGCTTGTCACAGGGGAAAGTCCTTCAATCACGGTAGCACACGGGTGATCAGCCATTTCGAATACAGTCTTAAATGATGTCCAACACTTATTACACCTGACTGTACCAAACCCCGTTGTGAGTATGGTATTTATCTGATGTGTTTCATGAAATCCCATGTGTTTTATCAAAGATTCCATGTCATCGAACACTTTTCCACACAATTCACATGAACATTCTAATTTGCGTATAAAATTTTTAGTCTTTCGAGAAAAGAATAAAAATGGAAAACACATAGTATTATATAATGAGAGACTTTTAAGTATGATGTTCGGTTAAAATGTAATCTGGAAATATATTTCGTAATCTATTCTTTTCTTTCATAAAAATTGTCACCCTTTCATAATTTGTCATAGTCTCCGTCTCAAAATAAATCTTTTTATTCTCGTGATCAACTTCGAGATTTATATTAAAACCACGTGTCCTTTTGTATGATGGATCCATCAACAACGACCAATCATCCAAACGCATGCGTTTTTCATAATCCAAAAGTAGAGTGTTTCGTGATAAACGATGTACCATACGCCGTAGGATCATTATTTAGTTTCTAACATATTTTTTAAACTCTTTATATACGACTTTTTATCAGCGAAAAGACCCATAATCGCACTCACTTCTATAAGCAGGAGTATTTGCTGGGACATGACAAGAAGTTTGGCGCGATTCGTTTTAGGAGTAAAATCGCCATATCCAACAGAAGACATGGTTGTGAATGCGAAATAATACGGATCGAGAGGTGTTTTAAATCCAAATTCATCGGGTTTTATACTCGCGTATATACCTCCATACAGTAGCGTAACTACAATAATTGTTGCTGGGAAATACATTTATATATACATATATTTTTACATAGATTCCACTCGATGCATCGCATTTTCCTCATCGCCACTCATATCCCGACTTTTTCTTCTAAAATTCATGTTTGTGAATGCTCCCATCCATCTGTTTACACTACGTTTAGATGCGACAATAGAATTTGTCTCTTCGTTTACAACGATACTGAGACCATTACACACATCCGGTTTATTTTCTTTGTCGGGATATTGAACTTGAAACGCTTCTATAGAAATTGAAGGAATATCCGGCGCTTCATCTAAAAGTCTATCGTAATCTTCTCTACATTTCATCACAAATTCAACAACGTTCGCGCGATTTTTAGTATCTAAAGACAATTCCATATCAATATTTCTATAAAATTTAGACCACTGCACACACATAGACGAATGTGCTTCTGATAAACTTAAACTCTGACTAAATTTACTTATCGATGTTAGAATACCACCCATGACGTTTAAAAATGCGAAAAAGTACTGAATAATTATAATACGCGTTTTCGTATCGGAACTTACATCGTCATTACCACTCGGATTTAACACAGCAAAACCACCCACACCCGTTATACTTGCTATAACAATACTCGGATAGGATAAATAATCATTTTGTTTTTTAAAATACAATCTCGCATGATTATGTAACCATCTGTACCCGGCCGCTTTTTCGGCCCATTTGATTAATAATTTTTCCTGTTTTTCACACCATACAGAACCCTGAGGCACATCCACTTCACTCATCACTTATATTACGCGGATAAGTTTTTCGCACATTCGCGAGCAAGTTTATCAACCTTTTCGTTCATAGGATTTCCGTTATGCGCCTTCACCCACTTCCAATCGATCGTTTTCACGTCTCTCCTGATTGTATCGAGATGAATCCATAGTTGTTTATTTTTTACATCAGACCCGGATGATGTTTTCCATCCATTCCGTTTCCAGTTATAAATCCAGGAACTTATTCCATTTTTCACATAATTACTATCAGTAAATATGCGAACATCGTGGTATCCGTTTTTCACGCAGTGTTCGAGTGCTTTAATGACAGCAGTCATTTCCATAACATTATTTGTCGTATTTTGAAGATTGCCACTCAGTGTAAAATCCTTGGAAACAACACCCCAACCACCACGACCGGGATTACCGAGACAACTTCCATCAGTATACACTTCGTACATACATACAGTATGTACTTTTTTTCTAAATATATAGTACATGTCATCATCGAATGTTACAAATTTCGCCGGACCCGCGATGTTAATCGCATTTTGTTTGTGTTGCTCATCGTCTTCTCTACTTTTAGCTGGTCCCTTCTCAGGTCTCTTTGATATTTTAAGATCTTTTTTTGAGGTTGGCGGAGACGTAACGGGGGCCGCGAGTGAAGCCGCCGCTGCCGCTGCGTCGGGTGCGGGTGACTTATTCAACGCGGCCACGGGTAACCGAGATCATCAACCCATGTCCGAAGAACAAAAATCAGAAATTGCCACGGGTATGCAAAGTTCGTGTTTTCCGTGCGCTCCATTCGGAGATGAAAAGTGTAACGAAACTAAAACTACAGACGAACAGAATATCTGCGCGGAAGTAATCGACGTGACGTGTACAAATGATCAATCCTTTCACGAGTATTGCCCCAAGTACATAGAAACTAAAACAAACCCAAATGTGAGAATCAATTTAAGTATACCCATTAGAACTGCGTCTGAACGTGCTGAACGTGATCGTACATATACCGCGGAAGAATGTTTCCAGTGTATACCACTTACAAAACCAAGTAAAGGGGGTATAGAATGTAGTCAAATTAAAATCGACACATGTGAACCTACAATTAAGGACACGTGTCTGGCTGACACAGTTGACCCAGCGTATTATACTGCGTGTAGTACTTTGGAGAAATTGAAAAAAATTTAAGAATTTCTCGATTTTTGTTTTGTGTAAAAATAATACGAGGCTTTCTTCGGCGATTTACATATCGTGTCCCCACAGTGATCCCTATTTTGATAAATTGAATTAATCGATGTGGTAACTTCTTGACATGTTTTGAGATTCCACCTTCCAAGTTGTGGTTTTTTCACTTTTAAAAAAATATCAAACAGTTTTCGAAACATGTGTGTACAACGTTTTATAATTTTAAATGTATTAAAAACATTCATCCTTGTTCACACATGAATAACCCACCACTCACGTTTATAATAAATGTAATGAACATAACAACAGCCGTGGCGGGTGGTTCACTAAAAATGATGCTTCCGGCTAACATGGGAGCTTTACTAACGGGATCAGTCATCGCGTATATATATCCGAATAAAATAGCGGAAAAATATACGAGAGGTGATGAAAAAACACTTCAACGAGCTGATATACTTGTGCATTGGTTACCAACTATGTTACTCACATTCATGTATAGAAGAAAAGTTAGAAATAGACACGTTTTAATGGGGCTTTTATTACCACCGATTTATTTTTCTTTAAAACAGAATAATGATCGTATATATTTTACAAATCCTATAAAACATTTACAAGAAACATACCCGGGTGTACCACTATGGGTATTCTCGCTATATGCCGCCGGGGCACTCTCTCTCGGAAAATACACGCGCAAACCCGATTATTCTTGGCCCGACATCGCGAGTTCTGGTGGTAAACCATAAGTCCAGTGTGCCGGACCTCCACCGAGTTCGGAAAGTGGAATTCCTTCATACTCTTCCGGTAACAGTGGTGGTTCACCTGCGAAAATAACAGGTTCGAATTCAAAGTGTGTAAACAAAGGTTCTTCATACGCTTTTTTTATGACTTCGCATATTTTAATGTATACACCTTCGGGTATAATTTCAGAAACTTCGTCAATCAAATTCATGAGTTCGTGGAAATGAGACATACTTTTTCAGTTATACATATTAAACTTAGGTATTTAAAACGGATAAATCTAGATGTGATATCGAAGATTGTTTGATTTCCGACTCGATCGATTTAAATTCCACAAATAAGTGATTGGCACTTTTTACCACATTCGCTTTCAACTCTCTGTGAACCTTTTCACAGAGTCTGATTAATTTTTTGTTTAAGTGTTCATTTTCACACCGTCTCTTTTTGAAAAATGAAATGAGTTTATCACATTTCAAACTGAGAATTTCTAGTTTTTTTCGCCGTTCGTTTATTTTTTTAAATTTATCAACGTCATTTTCCTCATCCGGAAAATGTAAAATCACGCGTTCATTGTGTTGATTATATGCGATCACATATTTTCCCCGAGGTTGCGGGGTAAAGTACCCGAAAAACGATTGTATAATACTCGACATTTTTCGGGGGTGGGTGGTGGTTCTCGTTTATAAGGCGCGTGTAATACTTCTTTCCAAATAAGTCTCTGAATATCTGGACAAAGTGGTTCGGTTGCCTGACAAAATGCGAGAGCAAAGTCGTGTGAATACACGGAAACAAAATATTCCATTACTCTTCGTGTGTATGAATTTCGGTATAAGGTGTACAACTTAAGTCCCTTTCAAGTCTCATGTATTCAAGTTGAACGTCTAGTATAAACATATAAGGTGCATCGAAGAGTGCCATTTTTAGCCATTTATAAATATTCCTTGTGTATGTAGGTCCCATAGAAACCATGTTGTGACAAATCGCATTCAGAACAAGCATTATATTATTTATTCATATTTTTTTTATATTTGTTCAACAATCGCACAAAATCTACAATACCATATCCAGCTATGGCGCTTGTTAAAGTAATAGCAACTCTCGCGTTCATATTAAATAACAATACTTTAATTCGAAAGTTCGCCGTGGAAGAACTCACAAAAATGTTTAAGTTTTGGTAAAATTTCCGTATCCCACTCCTCTTTATTTCTCAAAATGTGATATGTTCCCGACTTTTCGTTATATTGTTCGATTAGTTGACAACTGTTTAAATTTAACATCTCCATGTAAGTTTGACACTGAATGTTTTCATAATCCCTTACATTTCGAAATAAACCATTTGCCCTATTCTTAATTTCTACGATTGTCAAGTTTCCGTCTACGTCTTTCACAAGACGATCCACCCTACCAACTAACTCATACACAGTACCCTCAATCGTACACACTTTATATTTATAAAATGTGTCATCACGAATAAAGTTTGGATTCATTTCGGCTGTTTTGTCTTCATGTGAAATTCCATGCTCTGTATATAACGTCTTACGAAGATGATCACGCACTGCGTTCATCTTAGATGGCTCAAGCTGACAATTATCCACCAGTTGTCTCGTCACGGCGCGATACTTTTGTTCGACAGATGAACTATCTGTCGATTTAAATTTTTGCGTATCTATGAGTAGACTTTTAGAAACTGGACACTCACCAATTGCGGAAAGTGCGATTTGTTCAACTGTTTGACCTTTAAACGTTTTAGGAGAATACTTAGCCCATAAATTATTGGCAACTTCATTCGGTTTTTTATATCGGTTACGACCAATCATAGCCGCAACATCTGAAGCTTTGAGTACAATTTTTGGAACACCGATATTTTTGTGAACCAGTTTTTTATCCCGAAGAATGGGATATACGACACCACACGCACGAGAATCGGCAAGTGCATTATGTGCGTTCTTAAAAACTTCACCCGTCAACTTTTCATACAAAATGATAAGTTTCATACTCGTCATGAATATTCTTCTGGTCATATCAAGAGTACACACAAACGTCACATCCTTGAAAGGTTCCGTTGAAATCCCCCGACGATAGCATTCACTGAATAAAACATTTTCATCGAATTCCGAATTATGTGCGACCAGAATTTTAGAACCAGATTCCTTAATAGCATCTACAAACTTATTATACACTTGAAGAAAAGGAAAACCATTCGCAAGTGCATCTTCATGTGTAATTCCATGTATTTCACTCGCAGTCACTTCGTACGTGTCTGGATAAACGATGGAGTGATGAGAACCGAGCTCTCTTCCATGTGACGAATACTTCACACACGCAATCGAAACCATACGACACTTGTCAAATAAATGAACATTATCCGGAGTTGCCCTATCGCGGGTCATGGGCAAACCCGTCGTTTCCGTGTCCCACGCGATGTAAGACATTTTAATATATACAATTACATAAACTTTAAACTACTTAGGTGAAATCAACACTACATTCAAATTCCGAACAGTCGTCAGTGGTAAACATTTGATATACACACGCACCATCAATAATTTCTTCTTCGATGAGTTTATCCTTCAAAAACTCGAGTTTATCCCTGTGCGTATTAAGAACATCAATCACTTGCGCATAACACATGTCAACGATAGTACTAATCTCCTTATCAACGAGGTATTTAGACTCATTCGACATATCGCGATAATCAAATTTGTATGTACCAAAACCATAGGTCGTTACCATTTCTTTCGCAATCGTATATACCATGGCGTAATCACTCGAAGCACCGGTCGTAACTTTATCCGGGCCATACACAATTTCTTCCGCTGCGCGTCCACCGAGTGCGACCATAATTTGTTTAACGAGATATTCACGCGTGTACATAGCAGAGTCCGCGTTATCTTCGGATGGTTGAAAAAATGTCACACCACCCGCATCTCCTCTAGGAATTATACTCACTTTACGAACAGTATCATAATCTTGTGAAAGTGCTCCTATAATAGCATGACCGGCTTCGTGGTACGCGACCAAACGTTTCTTCTCCTCCGAAAAAACCGTGTCACCTTTAGCGCCTACGACTACACGTTGGAATGCGTCTTCAACGATGTCATTCGTGATAATACCAGTATCAACTGCTTTGATAGCGGATTCATTCATGAGATTTTCGAGATCGGCACCCGTAAAACCGGTCGTTTGTTTCGCAACATCGCGTAAAGATACAGTTTCATCCAAATTTTTGTTCTTAGAATGAACCCGCAAAATCTTTTCACGCCCTCTCACATCCGGAAGACTTACCTGAATTTTACGATCAAATCTACCGGGTCGAAGAAGCGCGTCATCTAAAATGTCCACGCGATTCGTTGCAGCTATGACCACGATCTGTGAATTATTATCAAATCCGTCCATTTCAGTCAGTAACTGGTTGATCGTCTGTTCGCGTTCGTCATTCGCAGCTAAACCATTTCCACCACGCTTTTTACCTATGGCATCAATTTCATCAATGAAAATGATACATGGTTCATTTTTACGTGCGAGTTCAAAAATCTCTCTAACACGCTTCGCGCCCACTCCCACGAACATTTCGACAAAAGAAGATCCACTACATTGAATAAATGGAACGGAAGATTCACCCGCGATAGCTCGAGCAAGTAGCGTTTTTCCAGTACCGGGTTTTCCTGTCAAAATGGCACCCTTGGGAATTTTTGCGCCCGATGTAATGTATTTGAGGGGCGACTTTAAGAAATCGACAATTTCGGTGAGCTCACCCTTGGCCGAATCAATACCTTGTACATCTTCGAAACGTGTACTCACATTTTCTTCGAGATCAAAATTTCCGGTCTGCATGTTAAAAGGAGATCCAATACCAGTCCCATTTTGTTGTGAAAACAGCATTCGAAATACGGCGATTGCGAGAACAATCACGAAGAATGTTGTCGCACCTGTGGCCACGGTAAATGGAACATCCATATTTACATCAAACACAGTCTCTGTATCGATCAACTCTTTCCAAATTTCTGGTGTATACGTATATTCCGATACGCCATAATCACCATCCTTATCTATGTAGTATGCTTTATTGTAATTTGGTTTAATTAAAACTTCTTCAACTTTCTTGTGTTTTATATCATTTACGAATTCACTTACACGCTTCTTAGAATAACTGGGTTTAAGACTCACCACGGGGGCGGATACCGGAATCGCAGTTCCAAACATTCCTAATATATAAATGATACAACTTTTTAAGTTATTAATCGAAATCATCCGGACAGACATCTTCAGCGGGGTCCTCGTCGATATCATCCTCTTCCACAATAGCTTCATCTTCTTCCGGCTCTTCTTCCAGCTCTTCTTCTTCCTCTTCTTCTTCGATATCATCCTCCTCTTTCTTTTCAACAATTTTAGGTTTTACAATCTTCTTTCTAGAAGTAACCGATTTATCAAATATATTTTCCAAAATCTTTTCACACTTTTTCTTAAACAATTGTCTCTTCTTATAATTTTCCTGCATGTTTTGAATAAAATTTTCGGAATACCCGATAGATTTATAAGCGGCAACAATGGATTTAAATAATGGTTTTTTATTTTTTGAATAATACGTTTCCCACAACTGCGCAACCTGTGGAAAAATTTTGACACGAACTTTACCAGATTTAAGAACGTTCAGTACTACACGTATTTGATCAGGATTTTCGATATGTTTTTCTACATCTTTATGGATGTATTTTGGTGTAAGGGAACTTTCAACTACGTTTGGTTTTTTAAAAGGTACACCATAATATTCATAATTTCGTTTCAATAGTTTAACATATACATCCGCGTTTTGACACGCGAACACTTCATTTTTTACCGGACGCGTTACTGTCGACTGTTTAAGAATATCATATACAACACCCTCAATAGGACGGGTAAGTGGTGTTGTAGATGAAGGTACACGAACTCGTAACTGAGGACGCTTCATCATCTATTACATATCTACGATTTTATTACAACTTAAGTCTAGTTCGCACTCAATGACGTGATGCGCTTGAAAATTTTGAAGAGATTCGTATGGTCCCCAAATCTCGATGACTTTTCTATCTTTATCATACCACAAATAAGAAAGATCGAGAAAGCGTGTGAGCCAATAAAATTTCTTACCACCTTTTCCAATAAACTTATATAAATCGTCCTCGGAATACATAGAGACATCCATCTGACTGTAATGAGTATTGGGTGGTGTATACGGAGCCATTTATCACTTACATCACACGCGCGGGTTTCTTTTAAGCGTGATTAATTGCCGGCACAAGCGGAGCAGTATCCCTCCTTCTTCTTGTGAGCGCCATGTTCGTATAAAGACGTCTCTTTCATACACTTACACACAATTATGGTGATAAGAAGAGCGATCGCCGCTGGAAGAAGAATGTTTTTCATTATACTTTATACACACATTTTATTCCATTTCATCACATAGACTGATATCAGATTCACTGCTGACCTCGTCACCACTTGAAAAATCGTAATCCGAATCGGAATCATCGAGTCTTTCGTAGTAACATCCATCATCGGTTAATCTATAAAGTCCTGTATCTTCTAGTTCTGTGACATCATAAAATCCCGAAATAGATTCTTTGGAAATGATCGTCGTCATTCCACAAAACGTGTACATATTACGCGATAGATCATATTCGAGAGCTTCTACCACACACTCCGTGATGTGATCTTCGATAATTCTACAAATATCAACATCACCGTCTTCGTACTCGACGTCTACAATTTGACCTTCCATTTACAAAGTTGTGTTTTATGTTCTTAAATAACATTTTCTTGGAATATATATATGAACATTCCATTCGCCAGGGACTCAAAGGATGCGGCTATGTTTGACATTGACGACACTCTTATCAGTTCAAAAACGGGGGAAAGAATAGAAGATGTATATACTATTTATAAAAAGATTCAAAAATTGGGGTATAAAATGATCATCGTCACGGCAAGACCGGGGTTTTACGAGAATGTTATGTTTACTAGAAATCAATTAGCTATGCACGATATTAAATATGATCAGCTTGTTTTCACACCGGCTGAAAATAAAGGTAAATTTAAACGAGAATCAAATTACACGTATATACTCTCTGTAGGTGATATGGACACGGATCTCACAGACTCTAAATACTCACTCAAGATTTCCATCTGATATTACAGTTGTGACACGTAATAAATACAGTCATAGGTTCATCTGCCGACCTGGTCTGCATTTCGTAATATGTTGTTTTCCATAATTTACATTTTCCACATTTAAATGCCCCTTTATAGTCAACATCATTCACAGCACTATAATCTTTCTGTGCGTCTCTTTCCATTTTTCGTTCAAGTTCTTTAGACATCGGACCATCTGGCCATAATGTATTAGGTGGTAGATGTACAACTTCAGACGCTTTGATAACACCCTTTAGTAAATCGGGTTTTAGTGTTGGTGACATTTTTAAACATTTTTGAATCTCGAGAAACTTACATTTATATCGGTTCATGTGACGATGATTATCTGCAGCGGGTGTGTCTGACCATTCTACGGAGCGATTCACAGCCCAATTATGAATTGATTTCTCGAGATTCACACATGTTACATGATCATGGGGTAAATCGAGTAACGTCGCGATTCGTTTAACGACAAAATCCCGTGACATAGTATGTATAAATTTATATGATTTTAATACCGACTTAAGTGTGGCATCGCAACTTTGGCACACTCTTCAAATGATTCGGGTGAGCATGTGTTAAACACATCTGGCTTGGATTGTCCAGAACCATCTCCACGTTTGCGCTTCTCTTCTTTCCTGTCATTCCAACTTTCGGATAAAAAATCCCTACGAGTCAGAAATTCAGGGGAATAAAGCTCAGTCTTCCTGAGAATAACAAGTACAATGACAAGAGCTATCAAGTATTTGAATAAAGTGTTCATTTATTAAAAGACAATTTTTTTATTTATATACACAAATGAATAAAGCCGTTTTAATAAATGAGAGTAAAGGAGATGTTGTAGAAATAGACCTTGATATAGACCCTGTAAAAAAGGAAATTTTTAAAATACTTTCTGGACCGGCAACTTTCATAGGACAATGGCCGAATTTAGACGTGGTGATAATGAAATGTGTAAATGGTACAAAAGAAAATGAAAACACACTTCCACCACCTTTTCACGAAGAGATTGTTTTAGGAAAAATTTTACTGGTTCGAATGGATAAAGATTCCGAACCTCAAGATTTTACACTACAAGAGTATCTCGCATTCATTAAGGAAAAGTCTTCGGAATGAACGCCTTTCCGCGAAGAACACCCTGGGAATACTTCAACGCGAGTTGAAAATGTACATACGCCCAGTCGAGGACATTTTCACCCTTAATACCAAAAGGGTTCTCGTTAATATCTTTTGCGATGTTCATTTGTTTATCGGGGGCGAGGTGGGCCATCACATTGTCAATTTTTTGAAGCCATAGTACATGCTCCTCGTTCATGGGATCGAATTTAGAAACAAACTCGGAAGACATTTAGTATTACACTCACATATTCTTTAAACTGATGTCCATGTTTTCTCTATACATAAACTCATCAGCCACACCATCTATGTCTTGACCAGTCATACGAATGGATAACAAATCTTCGTATTCAAACTCATGACAGTAAAAATACTGAATACCTGTCATTATAGTCAGAGCATCCAAATCTTCACGATTTTTATAGCTGAGTGCCAGTAAACTCATGTAATCTTTCGAATCTTCGAGTTCATGATTCTCATCCTGGTTCACTTTAACAAATGGACTTGACAAGTCTACACACGGCCACCTTCCAAATCGAGCTTTATGTTTTGCCAGGTAAGTCGCATATTTATACGCAGTCGACCGCTCCTTAAAACAAATAAATCTAGATACTTTGTTAATGTCCAAAATCGTAGCGGCACCCATGGACTTCAAGGTGACAAAGTGAAAGTCCATACTTATTTAATACCGGGATTAAAAACCTTAAGTTATTATATATGCAATTTCCTAAAACCTCGGGTCAGTGTACCTACTTAAGACATATTTCCTCTCCTAAACCAATTTTAATTGCCACTGGACCGGCTGGATCTGGTAAGACTATTCTCGCATGTCAGCAAGCATCTGTTCGTCTCGCAAAACGCGAATTCAGTAGAATTATATGTACCAGACCCGTTGTCGCCGCGGATGAAGATCTTGGTTATTTACCAGGAGATATGGGAAGTAAAATGGAACCATGGACTACACCGATGATGGAAATCATAGAAATGTATCTCACGCGTAATCAGGTTGAGGCCAGGGTTCACATCGAACCACTTGGATTCATGCGTGGACGAACGTTTGATGACACGTTTGTCATCGCAGATGAAATGCAAAATTCAACACCCAATCAAATGAAAATGTTACTCACGCGTTTGGGTGAAAATTCTAAAATGGTCATTCTCGGAGATATTTACCAAAGTGATTTAGATGGAAATAACGGTCTTATCGATTTCGTGAATCGCATCGACTGTCAAGATCTTGATTATATCGATCATGTGAAAATGGACGAAACAGATATTGTTAGACACCCAGCGGTTTCTGAAATTTTAATGCTTTATAAGTAATCGAGCACTTGGGTCTTTTATCTTCGTCCATTTAGGTCTCCAGATTTCACTGATCAGATGATCCGAATCTTTACCGTACATGTCCCAAAACGTACTTCTATAGAAAGCCTCCTCTTTTGTTAATGGTGTGTTATGTTCACTCGCATCACGTTTAATTTTTTTGAATGTCACATCGTCCACGATCCCATCCGTGTATTTTTTTATTTGGTCCACCCAATTCGTTCCAACTGCATCACTCATACCATCTTTTCTCCTCCACAGAATTTCATCCGGAAGATAACCCTCAAATGCAGATCTTAAAATATATTTCTCGATTGGATTCACTTTAAGTTTCGGGTTTATAATCATCGAAGCTTCGATAAATTTCTTATCGAGAAATGGTACGATTAAATCAAGTCCATGAGCACCCGCACATCTATCCGCACGTAACCCATCGAACTGGTGAATTAGTTTTAGACGACGCATCGTTTCGTGTACAAACTCAGAAACACTCGGAGCGTTGTGAAAATAGAGATATCCACCAAATATTTCATCCGCACCTTCCCCAGAGAAAATATAACGACACGTCGTGTGTTCTTTGATATATTTACATAATAACCACATGGGTGTACTTGCTCGAACGGTGGTTGTATCATATGATTCGAGTGATCTAATCACATTTTTCACATTCGAAATACCTTCTTCTACTGTGAATGTCACTTCGGTGTGATCGGTGTCAAGATATTTTGACACTTTCCTAGCAGCTTCTAGATCAGGACTTCCTTCAAGTCCTATAGAAAAGGTCTTAATCTTACCCAACTTCTTCGTGGCAATGGAAGCAATAATACTACTATCAAGTCCACCAGAAAGTAAAAACCCAATGTCTCTCTCCGTGTTATCAATTCGTGTATACACGGCTTCTTCGAGGGCTTTTCGAATATTCTGTCTAAATGGTCTCGTGTTAATATCCCAATATGTTGTGTAATAGCACACAAAATCGTCGACATACGAGTCATAAAAGTGTCCCGGTGGAAAAATGTGAATTGTAGACCTCAGGTTCAGGAGTGCTTTCGCTTCACTCGCAAATGCGATAGATCCCGTCTCATATCGGGTATAGAATAACGGTCTCACACCAACTGGATCTCTGGCGGCGATAACACGTTTACCATCAGTATACACAAACGCAAAATCGCCGTTTATTTTAGACAATGTTTTGATTACTCCGTACTTATTGATCATAGGTAAAAGTATTTCACAGTCACTCGTACCCTTTTCATTTCCAATTCTAAATTGTTTGTGATTGTAAATTTCACCATTACACACAAGCATTGATTTATCATTTTTAAATGGCTGCATACCCGTAGACGTTAAATCATTAATAGCGAGTCTGTAAAATTCCATTTGACATTTTCCAAGTGTCAAACTTTTGTATTCGTCCGGACCTCTGTGATCCAACACGTGTCTAGGAAATTCTACTTCATCACCGAACAACGCTATGATACCGCACATGGTATATGATAGATTGTCTTTTTTAACTTAAGTATGTATGTACATTGAAAACATTCAACATGAATACAATAAGAAATCGTTTACGTGTCATGCACCGTCACCTAAGTGCGATTGCTCTCAATGAAGAGATTTTGTTCCCCACTGCGAAAGCCTATGAGGATTTGGCCCCTACTCAATATTGGGGTTATAAGATCGAAATCGATGTTCGTCACGATGAAAAGATTGTCGATTTTGTCACGGAGTCTCTAACACCGAATGACAAAATGGAAGTCTTTCTTAGACAAAAAAGGATGATGCAGGAATTATATCCTTCGTACATTATCACCGAGCGTCATAATTAATTCTCAGTTTATTTAAATGCAGATATTCGTGAAAACGTTGACAGGAAAAACAATTACACTTGAAGTTGAACAATCCGATACGATCGATAACATCAAAGCTAAAATTCAGGATAAGGAAGGTATTCCTCCCGACCAACAACGTCTCATTTTTGCCGGTAAACAACTTGAAGATGGGCGAACACTCGCTGATTACAACATTCAAAAAGAATCGACACTTCATTTAGTCCTCCGTTTACGAGGTGGATCTTTATGAGTTAAGATGCTTTCTACATACGGCACTATACATATCACTCCCCCCAATAAGTTCTAACGTTTTATCATCCACCATTCGTTTCGTGAATGGACCGGGTGTTCCGTCTTTACAACACATACAGAGGGCCGAAAGTTTTGTCACTTCGGACGCGAGTGGAATACACTCTATCAATTGACCAAACTTTCTCTGAAACGAATCTGCGTCGAGACCCGCGATGATGACAGATTTATTTACATAAAGTGAACACTCGACAAACTTTTTCAAATCTGGAAAAAATTGTGCCTCGTCTATGGCGACAATATCTGCGTCATCATACTCATCCCTGTTTATGAGTTCAAATAAGTGATACGCTTTGAAACAATCAAACTTGACATTATCATGTGTTTTTAAAACTTCGTCGGGTGAACGCGTATCCTTCGCAGAATTAATTACGATGATCTTTTTCCCAATGACTTTTAAACGCTTAAGTCGACGAATAAGTTCTGAAGTTTTACCAGAAAACATATTTCCCATAATAATTGACAACCCCATCCGATTGATTATTATTATCTCATATTTTTTATATGAGTGATTTACACAAAGCAACTTTCAATGGATACACGGGGTACTATAATCCAAACACGGGAAGGGTTAAACTTGGAAATCGCACATATCCCAGTATATGGATGGCTATAAAATATCTAAAAAATAAGTGATCACTTTTCAAATGCCGAGTCACCGTATAGTTCTTCAATTACAGAAATGATACTATCGATGTCATTCATAGACGACGTGTTGGAGCGTTTGTTCCATTTGGTAAACATCTTAATTTTTTTATGAGCATTTTTATATTTTTCATTCTCTTCGCGCAACTGCTTAATGATGACATCCTTTTCACATGGCTTAATTGAATACGTTCGTCTACGCACGCGCTTCCCAGCTACATTATAAATCTGAAGATTTGTGTGTCCAACGGCTAACATTTTTATAATGGAGATTTTAATCTTTATATTAGATAAGATGCCTCTGAGCGATGCTCAGATTACCAAGAAGGTTGAGGAACTGCGTAAATCTGAGGGCAAGATTTACGCACCCCTCAAATATTTCAAGGGGCTCACCACACTCAAAGATGTGGAGACTAGGTACAAGAAGATGCTCAAGAAAGACTATTCCAATTTCAAGACGGACGAGGGACAGAAAACAAAGACTTCTTCCTACACGCAAAAGTTTAGAAAGATGTACCCAGGGGTCAAATCTCTACCTGAAATTGCTAAGGCTACTGGCGTGCCTTTGAAGACTCTCAAGACGGTCTACAATAGGGGTCTCGCCGCGTGGAGAACCGGGCATCGTCCGGGAGCCTCTCCACAGGCGTGGGGGTACGCTAGGGTTCATAGTTTTGTAGTTAAGGGGAAGACGTACTACACGGCGGATAAGGATTTGAGAACCTAAGTCGTGAAAAAACTACACATTTTTCATCTAAAAAAACTACCATCATCCAAACTTCATCTAAAAAAACTACCATCATGCAAACTTACACCACCACCATGACTACTCCTAACACTGGCACTCGCACCGCGATCGTCCGTCTTCGGCGCACTCACCAATTTCCCAAGCCCTCAGTGAAGAATTTCACCGTTTCTGACTACCTAACGAAATTTCGTAGAGGCTATTGGAGGCGTCCTTTTATCCAGCGCAACCCAGATACCTGGCCGGACGATCACTATCGTGAGCTTATTGAAAGCATTTTCAACAATATCGTAACAAGCCCATTTATTGGTTCGGAGCATGCTACTCTTGATGTAAAGCTCCTCGACGGTGGACATCGCACAGAAGCCATTTTGAGGTTTCTTGATGATAAGTTCCCGATCACCTGTCCAACATCTGGCGAGGACCGTAAGTTTTCGGAACTCAGTGACGATGATAAAGCCATATTTATGGACAAGGACCTCATTTTTCTCATCTACAAGGGGCTCAGTGGTTTGGAGGAAGAGGCGTTGTATTTTAAAATTAACAACTCACTCCCATTCACCCCCGGTGAGATTGTAAACGGCTACAGTACTATTCCAATTTGTGCGCTGGCCAGGCAGCTTGGTGACGATTACGCACCCAAACTCAAGGAGTTGTTCGTTCGCGGGATTGAGGGTCAAAACCTTCGCGCGGACAGCTCTAACCTCATGCTCATGATATTGAGGAACTTTCACCAGAGGAAGATTGTGAAGGGCGAAAAGATGACCAAGAACGAGGAGTTGAAGAAGATTTGTGAAGAGTTCCGGGACATGGATATTGACACCGAGAACCTTGTCTACAACACCAGGTGTATGTTTGACCTTCTCGAAGCCAAACAGATTGACCACCCCTATCTCCTCATGATATTGCCCACGGTTCAAGCCATCATGATGCAGCACAACGTTGGGATGAGTCCAAATGCTGACAGTGAGAATCGGATTCCACTCTTTGCCTATATTTTGGCGAAATTCTTATATGAGATCGAGAAGTCTGACCATCAACTCAACCCCAAGTGGCAATCTCTGAAGAGGAAGCCGGAAGATCCCAACATCCAAGGAGTACAGAATCCTTCCAGCACTGCCAACTGTAACAAACGAGCTGGGATCTTCTCGGAGTGGCTTGAGTTAACCCATCCTAGCCTTCCATAGATATAGCATTTTTATAAAAATCGGTTATTTTCAACGTAATAGTATGTTTAAAAAACACCTAAGTCAGTTCGGTACCCTCGTAAAATGTCAAATTAAAAAGCTCAAGATGAATTCAGCCCATTTTACGACGATACCTAACCTTCGCGGACCCGCTGTGGTTTCC
>CEWO01042765.1_pt1 | contig 28617 bp, 23 predicted proteins | sample 361561 | NCBI WGS metagenome assembly CEWO01 (sample SAMEA2623627, study PRJEB7988) | marine metagenome | isolation source: saline water (ENVO:00002010), including
ATTTTTTCCTCCCACCTTAGTGAGCAATCTCCCACATGACTCATATCTTATAACTAAGACCTAGACTAACACTGTAAAAAAGCTAATTTCAAGGCTTTTGAGTTATGCCGGTGTTGCTGAAAACACCTGATATCAAAAAAAATATCTAGTTTCCACTCCTTTAAATGTAAATTTATTTCAGTGCGTAGCACTGTCCATGAAAATCACACCTCTCATGCTCATTTGATATGCAACCACCTTCTGGGACCCCTATGCGCCACTATCCTAGCGACTCTGTGGATCTAAGGAGTGACACGGTCACCCAACCCACCCCGGGGATGAGGGAAGTAATGTCCAAGGCATCTGTGGGAGACGATGTATTGGGTGACGATCCCACTGTTATCGAGCTTCAGGAGATGGTGGCGGATATCTTTGGGAAGGAAGAGGCACTATTTGTTCCATCAGGAACTATGTCGAATGCAATTGCCATCAGAGCGCAGACCGAGCCAGGCGATGAAGTCATCACCGAGAGGTACAGCCACATTTACGTGTACGAGGGAGGCGGCTTTGCGGCTCTTTCCGGTTGCTCAATAGCATTGGTACCCGGTGATCGTGGCATAATGAGGCCAGCAGATGTGGAGGCCTCAATTAGGAAGGGAGACGGAAGCCTCGGACATTATCCGAACGGGAGTATGGTATGTGTGGAGAATACCTCCAACCGTGGAGGAGGAACATGTTACTCGAAAGAGAAACTTGATCAAATCGCTAGGGTAGCAAGGGAAAATAATTGCGCTTCACACATAGACGGAGCTAGGATTTTCAACGCCGCGGAATCCACCTCACTGAGCCCAAAGAGAATGGCCAAGGAATACGATAGTATCTCAGTCTGTCTTAGCAAGGGGCTGGGGGCTCCTGTTGGTAGCGTGCTCGTTGGCTCCTCTGAAACTCTCTACAAAGCACACAGATGGAGGAAAATGTTCGGCGGGGGAATGAGGCAGGCAGGTGTCCTAGCCGCCGCGGGAATATACTCTCTGGAGAATAATGTACACAGACTTTCAGAGGATCATGACAGAGCCATGGAGATTGCAAGAGCACTTGACGAAATGGACTCATACGAGGTAGACCTTGAGCAAGTTCAGACTAATATGGTGTACGTCAAGTGTGACAAGGGCGGTGCCGACTCGCTGATCTCTAGGTTGGAGAAGAGTGGCGTACAAGCTCTTACAATAGACCACTCCACCATCAGGATAGTAACACATCTGCATATCACTGACGATGATGTTCAGAGGACCATAGCCGCCCTAGAATCCGCACAGATATGAGGAACTCTTCAATAATACAATCTTCTAGCAATCACCATGAGAGTAATGTTAGCGGTCATGATGACCGCCATGATAATCCTCCCGATACAGGCCAGTGCCGCCACGGGACAATTCTGGGATCATGCTAGATATGACTCCGATGGGGTACAGGTGGATGGTGGAACGATCGGCTTTACCGCCCAATGGAATCTCTCTGCAGACAACAACACAGAGAAAACCCACTCCTACCATGTAGATGATATGCCAACCCTGGTTGAGATTTATACAGCTACATGGTGTACAAACTGTGTCACTACACAGAACATAATGAACGAGGCCATAGGCGACTCAGATGTAGAGCTAATTCACTATCACAGACATTGGTTCGAGCCTCGCGATCCCTTTGGCAGCAATAGTACCGAAGAGCGTTGGACAACGACTTACGGACACGCTGTCACTCTAAATGGGGGTGCACCCAGACTAGCTCCCACTAAAGTGGTTGATGGAGAGAGGATGCACTACGGCTCCAGATCAAACTCGGACTCACTGATGGATGATTACACGGCCTCCTTGTCAATGGAGGAAACCGTATCTCTCAGCGGAAACCTATCACTGAATGTAAGCCAGGCTGCGAATACGATGTATTTCGAATGGGACCTCTCCTCTCTTAGTATTTACACGGAAGCTGAATACAGCTTGGATCCGTGGATTCTTCTGATTGAGGAGGAGGCATATTTCCCAGATGGGTCGAACGGATTGGAAATCTACGAACATATCCTCCTCGAAGCCATTCCCCTCGAGCCCAGTGGGGATGGGATTTCGTCGTCAGAACTGATACTCCCTCAGCTATGGGACGGCGATGATCTGAAAGTAGCAATATTGGTCGATTGGATAGTCGAGAAATCTCCTTCCCAATCTCCTCTGCCAGCTCCAGGCATAGTTCTCCTACTGTCATCATTGGTTGCTATGGCTTATGTTAGGCAACCTAGATTACCATAAATGCGGTTTCTTTCAGTTGGGTTGAATAACCTCCGCCGTCCATGGACGGTTCTAGGAGGGGGCTCAATGAAGTCGAACGAGAACTCAATTACCATTGAAGAGATACCCGTGGGTACAATTCCCAACTGGCTCCACACCCATTTAGTCAATCAAGCAATAGATCCCCGTCCGATTTCCATGGACGGACCTCCAAAGATACTCACGATATACGCGAACGAGAGTAGCAGGAGACAGCAGATGTCTAAGCTCAGTGGTATAGGCTTCGCTTTCGACAGGACCCTCCATCATACTCTAGAGTCCCTCAGGTCCTCTCTGATGGCAGACCTAAGAATACCAAGGAAGATCTCCCTAGGTCCAGCTTTTGATTTGGTACTGCATAATTTTTGCTCGGAAAGCGCATCCAATCTATCCTTCCCACTCATCAATCCGTTGCCTAATATGCACTGGGGCGAGGGAAAGACTACCGCCCTATCGGAACTCCACACCTTCCTTTCAAAAGAGTCTTCCATAGAGTCATGGGATGGTCCTGGAATACACTCCTTCACTAAGGTCCTTAGGGATATTGAGGCTAAGACGGGAGGGACCCACCCTGATTTCCTAACTTCTAGGATTTTGAGGGGCTTTGAACAGATTGGAACCCCATTCACACTATTGGATATTGAGGGAATAATAATGCTAGATCATGCCTCCCCAATCAGCAAGTCAGATCAAGAACTTCTCCATGCCCTCTCTAAAATTAGACCAATTCACCAGTTGACATATCCTGGAAGCTACAGGTTAGGCCTACATGGTTTTCAACTGGTAGATGATTTCCCCGTAACCGATCCAAATGACCTCCCTAAATGGATTCCTAGACATCAAATAAGTAATGAGAAAGATATGCCAATCGTTGACAGAGTATTCGTTAATAGGGAAGACCAGTCTTTCGATGCTTCTATCTCAATTGCCAGGGGTATTCTCGAAGAGCAAGAAAGCGCCACAGTCTTGATTGTCGATCCAGCATATGAAGAAAATCAATCCAGATGGAACAAAATGATACAAGATATCGGATTGCCAATCTCCGGAGAAAAGATACCCGTAACACAATCGCCACTAGGTCACTGGTTGCATGAGTTGGCTAACATCGGGAGCGGCCCGAATTCTTTCTCCATGGAGAAGCTAAGATTGTTGGCCGTACAGGAATCCCTTTCGCCATTTTCAGCGTTCCACGATAACGACACGCATAGCGAAATCCTCCCCATACCAGATATCGAACTCCTGTCCAAGATTGCTAGATCAGAGCATATTCTCGGGGGCCCGGGCGCTTTGCAGAGATGGATGGAGGCCCTTTGTAGGCCACCCAAGAATGACGAGAAAGGAACTTCACGTGAATCGACACAGTGGTGGCTAATCGCAATCGCTTCGTCAATCAGCCCTCTCCTAGAGCCCTCAGATAGAAGGCTCCTCTCAGAACAAAGGCTAGTCACCGGATGTTACTCAGGAAAGACTCTCGAAGTTCCATCGCCACCCTCTACTGGAGATGAGTGGTTCAGAGATATTATACGACAAATAGACACCAGTATCGTGGAGGAGTCATTGGATGGGATATCGCTACCAGTAGTATCCATTATTCAGACAATAACCTCCGAGCACGAGGTACTCAGGACGCTTCAAAGTTCAGTCGGGCAAGCCCCGCCAAGAGGAGGAATAGACTGGGTAGTAGAGATGTCCTCCATCCTGAAATCTACCAATCTCCCTGTTCCGGTATCAGGAGTCAGCTCTAGACTAAGGGTCATGACCCCAAAAGATTCCCTGGGCTGTAACTCTGATGTGGCAATACTAGCCAACACCGCATCATCATCTTGGAATCTAAGGTCGCCAAAAATACCATTTATCGGAGAAATGGAGAGGCACAGATTCGAACTACTGAGGCCAGATACACCGATAATCAAGGCTCGTCACTACATTTCTCACATACTCAACGGTTGCAATAAGACGTTTTTGATAGACCCCAGTTCCGACAAGTCCTCACCTCTGGCGGCTCCGATAGAGGAAATTATTCCCCATTGCAAAATATCTATCCATTTCGACCCCAAATCTGAGGATAATCTCGGTCCTAGAGAGCTAAAGCAACACGACGGAATCCTCATCCAACAAATGAAGGCTTCAATAAATCCGCCCCTGAACCCCAGTGCGATTACGATTCCATTAGACAGAGATCTTCAGAGGGACAGGGAGCGAAGACAGCCAAGGAAGGCGGATGATGAAGGATATCTTCCTGAAGGGTATAGAAATAGAGTTATTTCTTTCGATTATGAAGATCTGACACGAAAGACCCCTGACGGAGTCGAGCCCCCTAGGAATTCTACTAGATGGCCGGTCATAGGAGCTACCAGCAACGGTGGAAAAAACTCTGTAACTATCGACCCCCGTCCATTCAATCCAATTCCATCAGGTTCAGATGTATCTGATAGAAGGCACGGATACTCGGATGGCGCTAGTCAAGAAAAACAACTTTGGTCACCAAGCAGACTACAAGAATGGGCCAAATGCCCAAGAAGGGGGTGGTTGACTAGAGGGCTCAAGATCAGAGATGAAGAGACTCAGAGTGAAGATCTCGATCCGAGAATACATGGAGACCTGCTTCATCAAATCCATCATGATTTGATTTGTGAAATCCTAGATATGGAGGAGCAAGTAGAGAGAGACATAGGAGAAGTACTAGGTACAAAATTGCCCTTTAATGTCTCTAAATCGGGATTAAGTGAGCAAGAGATAATGAAGACTGCTCTTGAAATCCTCGATAAACTGGCGCCTTGGTTGGAAAGGTCTGACGGAGTTTCCACCTTCAGGCTCAGAATGCTTACCGGAATGTCGCACAGAGAATGGAAATCTTGGCTATCCAATCCCTCCGAAGTCCCTCTGGGGGGGAGGATCGGTGCTATGATAAGATCAGAAATGGAACTCTCAGACTCAATGCCCATTGCATTGGAATGGGAAATATCCAGTGGAACAGATAATGGTATGGAGATTTCTTTGAATCCGAATGAAACTAGCCCAAATCAAACCCAGATAAATACAATAATGGTAAATGGGAAGATAGACAGAGTGGACATAATCCCCTTTGACAAGGATGGCAATCAGTGGGTCGATACTCAAGGCTCCAATGAGATAGCCCCCCTGAGACTCTTCGAAAGAGACGATTGGAAGCCACGTAGAAGAGTAATTATTAGAGATCTGAAGACCTCAGAGAAAAAACCTTCAGACAGGAACAAAGAAGGACTCCTAAATGAACTACAACTGGCGATATATGCCAGATCTTGGGAGCTGAACCATCCCGGAGACTTGGTAGTAGGAGCAGGAATCTCAACTATTGGCCACTCCACAGAACACCTTGTCGAACCATCGGGCAGGTATCGGTCAGAATTAGAAAATCTAGCCGTGGGGGAAACGACTTCTCTAACGAGTGGGTTACACAGGTTTCCAGACGAGTCAAACAATCCAAAGAGTGACTCATTCAGAGCATGGATGGCCCAGAGACTGTCAGTTGCGTTAGGAGTCGCACAGGGAGCCGTGGAGGGAAGAGTACATCCAACCCCTTCAAAATCAGTATGCAGATACTGCCCGGTCAGTAGTATCTGCGTAGTCAAGATGGAGGATGACTACTGATGCTTCCCAATACCGCTCAGAGACTGGCGCTAAACCTGGATTCCCATATCGTGATCGATGCTGGAGCAGGGACAGGCAAGACCAAGACCATCATTGACAGAGTCATTGAGCACTATCTCTGTGGTGATCAGAGGGCCACTAGAATTCTACCAGTTCCAGAGAGGCCCCCTCCTCTTGGCGGAGGGATGCTAATCTCGCCATCTTCTGAAACTGTCAACCCTGAACACCACCCCGGCCTTCTTCCAGGAGAGGTAGTGTTGCTAACATTCACTAACAAGGCGGCCGATGAGATGAGGCATAGGCTGAGGGATGAGATATCGAAATTAAGAATGAGCTCCTCCTCAATATCCGACCACTCTAGAGGGGATCCAAGAGTGACCCACTCCGGCCTCCCAGAACAACTTCTCACTCTCCTCGAGGACGCCCCAATAGGAACAATAGACTCATTCTTCAACCAATTAGTTTCCCCATATAGGGGATTCCTCGGAGATGCTCTCAGCAGAGAGAATATTTCCGACGCAAGTAGAATCCTCCTCATCGAAGATGCTCTCGATACACTTTGGAGACTACCAAGCTCAGTCTCTGGCCTGGGTGATGCGGTAGATGCTGGAATTCCAGCGGATATAGCCTTAGAAGTACTTGAAGCCAGAGAAAGAATAGCTAGGAGATATTCTGGCAGAAAGACAGCCGCAAGGCTGCTGAGCGGACTTGTCAGGAAATCGGTTTTTATCGACGAAGGACTCAGGAGAATTACAGATAATAATGGTCGAGTAGACCCTCTTCTCCTGAGGGAAAGAATTCTCTCTTCAACAGATAGTCATCGCATAGAGTCACTGTGTATGAGAATAAATGAAATTAGTCAGAGATACTGCGATATCGTCTTGGGCGCTCCCGAAATGGTCGCTGGAGGAATTCCAGACGAATCAAGAATGGCTTGCTTAATATCATTAAATCAACAGATCCCTTCGGATACATGGGAACAACTAGTCTGGCTTGCGAGTCATTTGGACTGTACTGCCAGCGCGACGACAGTCCAATCCGACTCTCCAACCATATTCCCCCGTCAAAATATTCCAGATGATAATCTATGGCCAAGGGGGGTTAAGTCCTGGAGCGCAATAAAGGATAAGCACTTCAAGGAGTCCACCAAACAAGCGCTGAATCTGGAAATAGAGAGAATTAGGGAAGCATGGACCGATTCTAACGGTCTCCTGACTCTGCATTTTGCTCAGATTGCGATGCTCTTAGACCCCACTCCTCCTCCCTGTTCGCCCCCCTCTCGAGGGAAATCCCTATTCCCTCTCCCAGATATCATTCCTGACAGACTTCCACAGGGGGAAAAATCTGAGAGATACTACTTCACAATAGAGGCCGAAGCTAGGAATCTGGATGATCTCAGACTAGCCCATCTCGGCTTCAAAGGAATTCTGAAAAGAATGAAGGAAAGAGAGGGGGTTCACGACTTCGATGACATACAGGCCCTGGCAAGCGATCTGCTACTGTCCAAATGCCCAGAAGTATGCCGTAAGTACTACCCTACAGAGGTAATCAGAGAGCTAGACTCGATAGGTGATGAGCCTTGGAGAGATGACCATATCATCAGAGCATTACATCAGATGTCACTTTTGGAGGATAATCCAAACTCAGCAGGAGAGACAGCCTCAAACCTGAGTGCGATAAGATTAGATTTGGAAAGGAGATACGAACTTCTCAGGACCATCCGTAGGAGATTCAGGGCATTCATCATCGACGAAGCCCAGGATAACTCTCCTCTTCAATGGAGACTTCTGTCTAGGCTCTGGGGAGAGAGGAGCGTCTTACAGGGAGAGTCCCCAAGTCCCGATACGCCATGGCAACCTACGATATGCTACGTCGGTGATGTCAAGCAGAGCATCTATGCATTCAGACAGGCGGAAGTCGTCGGATTCCTGGAGTATGCTAGAACACTGATGGCGATAAACCAACACGAATTCGCAAGCATCCCCCTCTTACGAGAAAAGCCTCCACTGCGGAAGGTAGACAGTAGTAGAGACCCCAGGAACGCACATATTCTGGGAATCAAACAAGCAAAAACATTGGCACATCGATCAGGAATCGACGCAACCCCTTGGGTGCCTTTCGACCTTCCAGACAGAGGCCGAACACCAAAAGCCAATGAGGTCGAGCGAAGGAGGAACGGATTAATCCGACTAGACGTCAACTATCGTACTAAGGGAGGTCTCCTAGATGCGATGAATCACTGGTGGGATGATGTATTTTCAGACATACACAGAGACTTTCCCGATGGGGACTTCTATGCTACGCCGCAGCCTCTACGTCCGTGTGAGGATAAGGCGGACTCTTCCGGATCCGTTGAATGGATTTGTCCCATTCTTACAGGTGGCGACGTGGATGCCCCAGAAGATCTCACTATCCCTCTGGACTCATTCGGTTTTGGAAAGCCAGACTCCATTGAAAGACAGGCGATGTTAATTGCATTGAGAGTAAGAAATCTGATCAACGGCGAGCCAGTAAGAGTCCTTTCTTCAAATGGAAAGTGGAGCGAGCTACCAGCAGAAGAGCCAACGCTTCCTAGTGACATAATGATCCTTCTTCCAAGTAGGAGCAAGCTCAGGGACAGCATAATGAGGGAGCTTTCGGTTGTCGGAGTTCCCGCACAGGCCGACAGGGAGGGAAGCCTGCTACAACGCCCAACTGCACATGCCTTAGACGGGCTCCTGCAGCTGATGGCAAGGCCAGACTCTTCACACCACGCAGCTTGGGTGGCTAGATCTCCGCTGATCGGGCTTGATGACGATCAGTTGCAGGAGTTCATCGGAGGATCATCAAAGGGAGAAGACATGTTAGCCAGATTACGAGACTTCGCTGTAAACCACAGACAGAGCAAGATGGTTTCTAGGTGGGGGAGGCTATCAATGATGAGCAGACTAGTCGAAGCTCTCGAGGAGACATTGGACAGGTCAGACTTATTGATGGCCTATCCGGATCAGACTTCCAGACAGGATGCTGAGCAGTTCATACAACTAGTGAGCACCCTAGCAAGGGATCTCGGTGGCGACTCAAAGGTAATCGCCGACAGTGTCCGTAGGCTCAGAGAGGGAGACAAGAACAGTACAGAAGCAGTAAATATACCCGATTCAGATGCTGTCAGGGTAATGACAATTCATGGGTCAAAGGGATTAGAATCAAAGGTAGTAATACTTGCAGATGTATTTTCTGGAAGACAGACCAATATCAGAATCGAATCTTCAGAGAGGCTGATAGTCACTCCTGATTTATTCGGAGGACATCCCAAGCCATGGCCTTCGAAGGATCCCGTTTCCGCACTTTGGAAACATGTAAAGAAAGCCCACTTGGCTAGAAGGAATGCCGAGGCAAGACGACTACTCTACGTAGCGGCCACAAGAGCCGAGAACAAGCTGATAATCTGCGGGTCCCCCAAGAAGACAAGCTGGGAGGACGGAAAGGGAATTACGTTCTCTTGGTCCTATGGCAAATCAGTCCCCCAGCTTGGAGAAATGTGGCTCGAATCACTAAGACAGGGCTCCTGGAAGAGAGGGGAGAAAACATCACACTGGCTTTCCTCTGAAGATTCCCAATCCCAAACCGCTCCACATGTGACCAACAAAGGAACCAGGGAGATAGATCCTTTGCGTGCACTAACTTCTGGAATGCTAGGGTCCAAAAACCTCCATGGAATTACCATAATGCACCATCCAATGTGTTTCGACACAATCAACAGGGCCACTAGAACAGTATTGACGCCCCTGCAGAAGATCGAGAGAACCGATCAAGCGTCCTCTGACTCAGCAAACCTCCCTCTCCCAACAGCCCCCATCCCCAGAAATGATAATGCCAATAGTGTAAGAATCGCTCCACACAACCTCACGGTGTTCAATGAATGCCCAAGGAGATACTGGCTTGAGACGAGAGGAGGAAGATCCGCCAAAAGTACCGATTACCACTCTGAGTGGCGAGAGAACCAAAAATTTCCTTCCGGCTTAGATGCGGCCACTCTGGGTAAAGTGATTCACAGGATATTCGAGATCGGACTAATGAATCCGGGCCCTCCAGCCAAATCTATTCCCAATCTCCCCAGCTCATGGACAAGCAGGAGTCCAGACAGACTGACCGATGATTCACTGGTGAACGAAGTTTTCCAAGAAATACTTCCGCCTGAAGTAGACAAAGATGAGTGCTTCAATATCGTGAGCACCATTCTTGATAGGATCAGGGGGGGGCCTCTAGGAGAGCTATGCTCTGGAGCCCCAGTCAATGGACATGTAGTAGATGGTTTACGGACAGAGATGCCATTCCATATCGCTAGAAACGTGAATATGGACGAGGTGATTAGAGGAAGATGGACTCCCGACGGGTTAGAGCCGCTGTCCAGTATTTCCCAGGCTTCTTTGGAGATGGATGGGGTGATAGATCTAGTACTATGCACGTCGACTGGAGATGGTAGCTTCATCAGGCCCATCGATTTGAAGACGGAGGAGGCAATGAGCATCTTTGATGACGAATACGACGGTCTAATATCCACCATGGGCAACGAATCTTTCAATCCACTATCCAATGCTGAGCGAGAAATTCTCGAACACCACTCAATGCAACTAACACTGTATTACCTTTCTTTGAAGTCCATTGAGGATGAGAGAAGGAGCAGGGGATTACCTAACAGAGAGGTTCTGAGACCAGCAATATTGGTTGGAGTAACCGGTAGAATCGTTGAATATCCAGAGGACATGTTCTCGGAGGCACTGAAAAAGATAGATATCACAATGAACACAGTAACTGAAATGGCACTATCCTCAGAAGCTCCAATTTCTAGATATCCGTGCACTTGTTCGACCTGCAATTAGGATAAGCCTCTCACGCGGGATAGAAGAATCCATTTGCTACATTACGGACCACGATACATGAAACAAGACATGGATGGTCTTCTAAGCATGAGTGATGAAATATGGGAGCAGTCAATTTTACCCAGTCTGAGTAACTTCATAGAGATAAAGGCACTATCCCCACTCTTCGAACCCGATTGGGATAAACTAGGAGAGCTTGACGCCACCATAGACCTATTCTGTGAATGGGTCGAGAGACAGGAATTGGATGGACTGACCTATTCTGTTCATAGGATTGAAGATAGATCTCCTGTACTCCTCATAACTGTCGAGGGCACGGGACCGGGAGAGGTCGTCTTCTATTCTCACCTGGATAAGCAACCATCCAAGCCAGAGCTATGGTCTGAGGGACTTGGGCCTTTGAGTGCTGTCAGGAGAGGGCCATGGCTCTTCGGAAGAGGGAGTATTGACGATGGCTATGGGGGGTACCTCTGTGTAGCCGCTCTGAAGCTTCTACAGAACTCCAATACACCCCATCCCAAGTGCTCATTTCTAATCGAGACATGTGAAGAGTCGGGATCTTATGACCTCCCTCCATATCTGGAGGCTCTGAAGGAAGATCTAGGGGAGCCAGATATGATTGTAGTAATGGATAGCGGAGGTCCCGACTACGAGCATATTTGGATTACTGAAGCACTAAGGGGACTTATCTCCGGCACTCTTTCAATCAAAGTCTCACATGAGGGTATACACTCGGGTACCTCTGGAGGCTCAATACCTTCTTCATTTAGAATAGCTAGGACACTATTGGATAGGGTGGAGGATTCAAATTCCGGCCAGATTCTGATTCCAGAAATGCATGTTGATATATCGGATGATCTGAGAAAAAAGGCAGAATCATTGGCCGGAGTCGTCGGAAACTCACTTTGGGATCAGCTCCCAACGGTGGACTCCCTCAAACCGGTTTCAGAGGATACTGCTGATATGATTCTGGGAATGAATTGGCAACCCTCACTATGCGTCATCGGAGCTGACGGACTCCCTTCGGTACAGGTGGCTGGGAATGTTCTGAGGACCAATACCGATCTTAAATTGAGCTTCAGGATACCTCCCGGAGTCGATGCTGACGCTCTCGAGCCAATACTGAAGGAAACCTTGGAGAAAGATCCTCCATATGGAGCGCAAGTTACCTTTTCTCCCGATTCTTCAGCAAATGGGTTCCATTCTCCACCTTTGGAGGGAGAGGTAAGGAGGGCCATTACCGAATCCTCTATCCATTTCACAGGTAAACCCCCATTGGCAACTTGGATTGGCGGTACAATCCCATTCATGGCTATGATGCAAAGTAGATACCCCAGTGCCAAGTTTCTGTGTACGGGTGCCTCCGGGCCTGGAAATAATGCACATGGTCCAGACGAGAAGCTCCATATTCCGTCAGCAAAGAGACTTACGGCGGTTTTAGCAACGACTGTAGCCGCGATTTCGAGATGAATACACCTAATCACAAGTATTTGTATCCCGTTTCCGCCGGGGTTAAAGGGGAAGCAGTAGTCCAACTGTTTGGGATACAACATGAGCGATGAGGAAACAATGCCTGTCGAACAGGACGATTTGGGCGAGCAACTAGCCATGGAGAAGGAAAGACTCGACAAGCTATATGTGGCCTATCAGGCAATCGAATCCGAGCTTGCGGATGCCAAAGCCCACATTGAAGTCCTCGAGAAGGATGCGATCGACAAGGAAATCGAGAAGGAGGGTTTGGGCGATCTTCTCAATGAGAAGGATAGTCGAATCAGGAATCTAGAGTTGGAGTCTGCCAAGGCTGGAACAAGAGTAAAGCATCTCGAACCCGAACTTGAGAAGATGGAAGAGATGTACACCAGGGAGCAAGCTAGGCTTGGTAGGGTTTTCGATGTCGCCGAGGAGCTAGACGAAGCACTCCAGACCGCTACTAGCGAATTGAAGGCAAGAGATGACTGGTATGTAGAGCACATGAAGATCTTCGAGGATATCAAGAAGGTTACCGAGACAAGATTTGAGATGATTGACAGGGCTATGGAGTACTTCAAGGAGTTCCAGGAGAAGCAGGACACTTTCAGAGATAGAATGGATGAGACTCTGGAGGCGGTAAAAGAGGCAGCAGCTGAAAACGCCACCACCGAGGAAGAGGCTCCCGATACTTCAGAGCAATCAGAAGAAGCATGAGGAAAAAGTCTCATTGCTCTGGTTTAGAGCCATCTGCCAGCCTGATACATCTAGCTGGAACTCCAGCCCATACTTCGCCTGCGGGGATTTTTGTCCACTTAGGTACAACAGCTCTCGAAGCCACAATGGCTCCCTCTCCGATAACACAACCAGGCTGGATAACCGAGCCCATTCCAATTAATGCGTCCTTGCCAATACTCACAGGAGCCATTACCAATTCTCCCTTCTCAGTCAAATGAGCGTTGATTATGGCATTTCCGCCTATCACAACACCGTCTTCTAGGGTTACAGATCCCGCATCATTGACATGTGCCGTGTTAATCTGCACTCCTTTGCCCAACTTAGCCCCTGACATTCTATAAAACGCATTACCTATGAATGAAGGAACCAGAAACGGTAAGAAGAAAAGGGCAATTCTATGAAAAATCATAGACCAAGCCCATTGGATTGTTACAAAAGACTTCAGTGGATATCTCCCTGGCTCTAGCCTCGGTCGGAATAAACCCCCCAATAATCCGGAGGAGATCACTAGAGTAACCCCCCAAGCTGTTATTCCCATACCGAGACCAATTCCAACAACAACAAAGTCCTCCAATGGAACGCTGTCTATCTGATTGAAGGTAGAGGCACTAGTTCCAAAGAAATCCATAATCTTGAACAGAATATAGATTCCCGGTAGAGAGGAAAGACCTACAATGAGAGCTAGAAAAGGTACTACCAAGGCAGTTAGAAGGTTTTGAACTAGTGTGAAAGATCTCATTACATCACTTCACACTGTTCCAGAAGACACCTCTTCATCAACCTCTCTTGCGACACGAATCCCCTCTTCAACATCCACAACGAAGAAGAAGCACATCCCCATCAAGATAGGTACCACCACACTCAGAAGTCCCATTCTACTATCCATAGAGGCGGCTACTATCGCATACACTATCGGTCCAAGAACCGAGACCGCCTTACCTATGAAGGCGAAGAATCCAAAGAATTCGGTAGTTTTTGATGTTGGTATTAGCATGCTAAAGAGACTCCTAGACAGTGCCCCCGCTACTCCCATCACCATTCCAAAGGTCATTCCAAGTATTATCCACTGCAGGTTAATCCCTAATCCCGCAGGCTCCCAGATATTGTCCCTCAGTAAATTAGGCCACCAGTCTATAGGCCCCCCCTCAATTACCGTAGGGTGATCAACACCCACCGAAGATGATCCATCCAATTCTCCGCCTTTGAATGAAAAGGAGAACCTATGTTGGGTATTACTATCCATACTGGATGCAAGTAATGACGACTCTTCTAGGCCTAGCAGGGAACGCTCCTCGCCTCCCACCTTTAGGAATTGTAGGAAGGCCTGTCTGAAATCTTCATCCCCCTCCCCGGTTTCACTAACCCAACCATCTACTCCTCTGTTATACAGTGTTGACAGCCTGTATGCATCCTCCTCTTCATCCCAGTCATAGCGGAAGTCATACCTCTCATGATCTGCCTCTAGTTCAAGAGGCGCAAAACCCACTCCAAGAACCGAGACAACACAGAATATCGCCAGAGCCCCTCCTAGAATCTTCTTATTGCTGTATTTACTAGCCAGTGAACCGCCAATGATAGTCATTGGAATCGCGACTACGTTGGCAGAAAGAAGTAGAACGAAATTCATACTAAAGTCAATCCTCAGTACAGAATCCGCATAGGCCGCCGCAAGCCCCCCGATCGCGTTAACCCCGTCATAGAATAACAGATACCCACACATGAAGAGAGTCAGAACTCTGTATCTTCTAATCTCAGAGAATGTTTTACGAATCTCTCTAACTCCATCTACTATTGCTTCAAAAATGGATGAGTACTGAGTAGGATTAGGTATCTCAGGCTCTGGTGTATTTCTGAATATGGGCACTGAGAAACCGAGCCACCACAATGCGCTTGTTAGGAATACGAAACACTGAACATCGGGGTCTTCGAATCCGAACCTCAGTCCTACGATTAGATGGAGTGTGAGAAGTGTCGACCCCCCTAGGAACCCATAGGCATAACCCCAGCTAGAAATATGGTCCATCAGACGCTTATCTCCGAGATAAGGGAGGAAAGCCGAGTAGATCGCATGTCCACCAGCAAAACCTATGTTCCCCATAATCAGACAAATTGCAAGGAATTTGTATGATGATTCCTCGCTCATGTAAGGGGCAAAACCCATCAGGGCAGTGAATAGAATGCCAACGATAGTATAGATTTTCAGAATCCTCTTCTTTATCGGCATCCTATCGGCCACAGCGCCCAGGACCGGACTTACTATGGCCACAAAGACACTAGATATCCCAAGGACAATAGCGTAGAAACTATCTCCAGTGAATGTCATACCAGCATATTCTGCACTCCCTCCGTTTGCCAGATTGAACATATTAGACAGCAGTGTAGGAACTACTACGGTAATTACTGTAAGAGCGAAAGCCTGATTCGCCCAATCGAACCAATACCAGCTTTTCAGAGACTTCTTGGATTCGGGGTCCATTTCATCAAGCAGTCTCTGGACCTCGTCAGAGTTTCCAATTACCTTGCCGAACCCCCCTGACATGAATCCCTCAGATTATCACTGGTCTTTAGTGTCGTCTACGTAATCAGATATCTCACAGCTCACCTACTAGTCGTCAACGTCAATAACGCTCCCCCGGAGCGAAGGCCATGGCGAATTCATGCGGCCTGATGGGAGACGGCGAGAAGCCAGTCAAAATACACCATCTGGTGAAGGCACCTGAGAATACTCCAGAATCAGTCGCCTCTCGAGAGTCTTGGGATGCATCCAAGCCAGTTACTGTCTACAAGACACCTGAGAATCTACCAGATGGCACTCCTTGCACTGCAGCCACAGTCATACTTCGTACGAAGGGTTGCGTTTGGTGGTGGAAATCCGGATGTACCTTTTGTGGGTACTTCAATGACGTCAGGGATGATGTTACTGCCGAGGACATGTTCTCCCAGTGGGAGGAGGCCAAGAGAACCACAAACAACTTCAGAGACTGCAAGATGGTCAAGGTATACACATCAGGAACCTTCTTCGAGGATAGAGAGAATCCTCCAGAGTGGCAGGAGCATGTTCTGAGGGAGACATATGAGATGGGTCTGCACCTCGTAGTAGAGGCTCAAGCCCAGATGTGCACCCCTGAGAAGCTTGAATGGGTAGCTGAGAGGCATCCTGGGTGTACTGTAGCCATAGGCCTAGAGGCCTACGACAACACTGTACTGAGATTCCATGCCAACAAGGGATTCTCACTCAAACAGTGGCATAAGGCAGTTGAAATTCTTAGAGAAAACTCTCTAAGAGTCAAGACCTATCTTCTCTTCAAACCACCTTTCATGTCCGAAGGAGACGCCCTTAAACACACATCATCTTGGGTCTCAGAAGTTTCCAAGATATCTGATGAGGTCTCGATAAACCCAATGAATATTCAGAGAGGGACGATCGTAGACAGACTATTCAGGAACAGAGAATATCGCCCCCCTTGGCTATGGTCTCTGGTAGAGATGATTGTCAGAACTCATGACGATGTGTCGAAGACCAAATGCAGAGTAATCGTTCATCCAACTGCTGGAGGAAAAGCAAGAGGTTCTCATAATTGTGGATCCTGTGATTCAGAAGTAGTTGCAGCGATCGAGAGATACTCTGTTTCTGGTAATCTAGGTGAATTTATTGGATTGGAATGTGAATGTAAGGAAGTTTGGCTTTCAGAAATACAGAGTGATTTAGCACTACCGACGCCTATTGGTTCGGGCATACATCGCAGAGGAAACGCCCTGGACAGATTACGTGCTCCATGATACTGAGGGACTATGTCCCTCGCCCAATGCTTAAGGGGCTGTCTCCGTTGGTTCGGTCCGATTCTGTCGCGTTTCGCGAGGTGTGTGTCTGTGTCTATCGAAGTACCAAGTTCAGTTGATGAGTTCATCCAAGGTGAGAAAGAGCCGGCTTCATCCGGGGTCGTGGTGGTTCTCGGATTCGTTTCAATGCTCTCATTCCTCATACTTTACGGGATTCTTTTCCCTGGCAGAGACATGCCAGTGGTCTCCGAAGTTCTCCCGATGTTTGAGGGGGTTTTCGACTCAGGGATATGGTTCTTCCTCATAGGGGTCATATTTGGTGCATTCTCGATTGTAGCAACCATGCTAACGGAGGCCACCAGCGAGTGAGGTGATTATCATGGATGTCATAGTTTCTACTCTCACAATTTTCTGGCTATTGCTAGCTCTATCCTTCATCCTTATGAAGAGGGGTCTTTGGATTTTCAATGACGTGGCCAAGGGCCTAAGCATGTTCATGCTCGAAAAGGCATTGGGCCCTGCATCCGACTTCGTAAGCGGACGTCCCGGTTCTGCCTCTACTACATGGATCATCCATGGATTGGTTTGGGCCTTTGCCGCCTCTACCTTCACATTCATGGGTCTTTGGCTCGGCCATGATGCTACCGCTTTACACAGCTTCGAATCTTGGGGATATCATCCCGAATCATCAGAGCTGTTGTATGCCGGAAGGCTTACTGCTCTGTTCGGTGCTATCGGAATGCTGGTAGTCGGAGCTTCTCTTTACGCACTTCCTAAGCTTTGTGGGACCCACCTAGCCAGTGAGTCAAACGCTACACTTGTCTCCTTGCTGTGGACGCTGTCTGTATTGTTAATGTTCGTCGGCTCTCAGAATGAACAGATTCTGAGCATCACTATACTCCCAGTAGCAAATCTACTTCTCACACTCGCTTCGACTGCCTTGATCATCAATGTGATACTTACAGTTTCCGAGGCTACCAAAGAGATCCCGTTTCCAGCATGGCTTATCGTATACGCTTTCATAGGAAATATTGCAGCCGTCCTAGCAGTCTTCGCAAGCGGTGCTTTCGATGAAGGAGTAGGTCAATGGCTACTGTTCCATCTCGCCGGAGGGACCTTCTTCTTCTGTGGATTAGCTGGCGTTTCCCTCTACTCGGTATCCGTCGGCTCAGGCAATCCCCTTTGGTCAAAGTCACTCGTGGCATTCACTCTCTTCGGCGCTGTTATCACAATCAACCCAATGGGATCCACGGACCCATCCATGGTTGTTGATCTGTTCTCACTTTCCAGCAATGAACTCGACGCATCTTCTAGGGACGTCATAGTAGGATCTTTCCTAATGGCACTCTCAGCAATTCCAATTATCGCATTCAGTGCAAATATGCTAGTTACATTGCGAGGCTCTGACGCTTTCGTGGAGAATCCAGATGCCCCTGGTATCGCCGAGCTAAACTTAGGAGCTTGGATGCTAATCCCTATTGCGATAGGTTCGTTATTCGTTCAGACTGACGCACTTGGGGGGGTCAACGAGCTTACTGGAATATCACAATCTATTGATCTGATGGCTATCTGGTTGGTAATGATTCCATTGTCAGTAGGCTCCGCACTGAACGTACTGCCAAGAGCTAGCGGAAGGCACCAACTTTCAGCTAATCGTTCTAGATGGGCTTTCTGGATGATGTCTGGAGGTGCTTTCCTAGGGCTACTCATCACCATGATGTCCGACTTCACCGACATGGCACTTACTGAGTCAATGGCCGAGCAAGGAGCATCAATAAACATGGAGCTTAGGAAAGTAGGCTCAGTAATGTTCTATGGAGCTGTCATCGGTGCAATATTCCACTGTACTAATACAATCAGTGGCCAGTATAGGGGACGAATAATGGGAGGTCCATCAGAAGCTTCCCTATCATCAATAGCCATCGAGTCATACAGTCTAACCGGACCTACCAGCATCAGAAAGATCCTCGCTAGTGGGGCCACTCTAGATACTGAAGTTTCACCATCGGAGCAGAGCAAAGAGGAAGGCGCCGCTACCGAACTTTGAGGGCATGAGGCCCCTCCCAGGTAATGATATCCATGCGAATAGGACTGGTAGGAAAGCCTAACGTCGGTAAATCTACCTCATTCTCAGCCTTGACAGAGACCCCAGTAGAGATTGCAAACTACCCCTTTACGACCATCGATCCAAATGTTGGAGTCGCATGGCTTCCACTAAGAGGGCCATGCGCCTGCTTAGAGCTCAGAGAAAGGAGAGAGAAAGAAGGGAGAATGGAAAGTTCGAGAGAGGGGGATCCTCGCAAGGGAAGCATATGCATTCCCAACTCTGGAAGCTGTACTGGTTACAATAGACTAGTACCAGTTACGATGATAGACGTTGCTGGCCTAGTTCCCGGTGCTCACAAGGGAAAGGGGAGAGGGAACCAGTTTCTCTCAGATTTAGCTAGGTGTGACGCGCTAATCCAAGTCATAGATGCATCAGGATCAACTGATATTGAGGGAAATCCTATTGGATCAGGAGGATCAAACCCCTTGGAAGAGTATGAATTTCTGACTACAGAATTAGATGCCTGGATCAGTGGAATACTAAGCAATGGATGGGAGAGGGGAGCTAGGAGGGTCCAAGCAGAAGGGGATAGAGGGCTAAATGACTTCATTTTAGATAGGCTAACGGGAATCGGAGCTAATGAGAGACACGTCAGTGTCGGAATCTCCTCTGTAAGTGAAAAGAATCCAGACGCTGGTATGCCTTGGACTTGGACAGAAAAAGAAATCACAACATTAGCTTCAGCAATTAGGATCCAACTTTTCCCTATCTTTGTTGCCGCAAATAAGGCGGACAAAGCTTCATCCGACTCCTGGGCAGAGCTAAAAAAATTAATCTCAGAATCTGGAGGGATTGTAGTCCCTACTAGCGCGGAGGCCGAACTAGCTTTGAGGAGAGCTTCGAGTGCTGGACTCATCGAAAATATACCGGGGAATTTTGAATTCAGAATCACCGAATTAGGAGAAACCAATCTTTCAGAGAAGCAGAGAACAGCTCTTGAGTCGATATCTTCCTCTCTTGGGGCTTGGGAAGGGGGAGGACTTCTAGGCTTACTCGGAGAGGTTGTTTTCGGCATACTGGGGAGAAGAGTGGCTTATCCAGTCCAGGACGAAAACCATTGGACAGATGGGGATGGGAAAATACTTCCAGATGCTCTCTTGGTGCCTTCTGGAACTACTGCCAAAGAATTGGCCTTTCTAGTTCACACAGACTTAGGACAGGGATTCATCAAGGCGGTGGATGCTCGTTCAGGGAGAGTTATTGGCTCTGATTATGAGATACTGGATAACGATGTGATAAGGATACATTCCAAGTCATAGTTACTCTGTTGGCTCTACCATCGACTCTTCGATTACCACCTCGTAGGTAACCATCCTCCAAGTTATGTCAAAATCCTCGTCAGAGTCTACAATCCCTCCTACTATTGGAGCCGAGTTTATCTCAGCGGAGATGGTAGCTGACCAAGTCCCAATTCCAAATCCATTGTCATTCCAGGTTTCGGATATTGTTTTCTGAGAAGATGTGATACTGAAGCTTTCTCCCGTGTAGTTAGTGGTTACATCCCACCTCATGGTGAAGCCACCATTGCCCCCCATGCAGGTCCCATCTGCACTCTGATCTTGAATATCTCCGGATGCATGACCCTCAACATCCATTAGATCGCTAACGCCATCCACACTATCGGAGAAACCTGGACCAGGGTCATCATTGTCATTACATTGAACGATCAACTCAATGAAACCTATTTCCATATCTCCCAAATCCTCTATTCCAACCGTGAACTCAGTCATATGGGTGTCTCCATCTTCCAAAACAGTAGACTCTTCTAACACGGACTCACTTTCGCTGAAACTGACTATCCATTCTCCTTGACCCGAGCTTCCCCCATTGACCAAACCCTCATCCGCCAGAGGCATCCATGCGAAGTATAGTGGAAATAGAAACATGAATGCCACGGTACCAGCGGCCATCCCAATTTTTCTCGGGCTATCGAGCATGTCCAGTACCATTTGACTCAGCACTGCAAAATCGCCATCTCTTTCAAATCCTCTCTACAGAGGCTCTAGTAAAAGCCCAATTTCACTTTCAAACACAGTTTCGAGATCTAGATTATACCCTCAGAAGAGAAAACCCTCCTCGATTTTCTGAATTCAGGAATGAAGTATCCAATCATGGATCTCTCCCAGAAACTCCATTTCCACGGGCATCTAGGTAGTGAATCAGTCCAATCCCGAAGAAATGTAAGCCACTCATCGCCATCTATTGAATCTGGGACTTCGAAAGAAATCATCGTGACAACACCCGCCGAACCAGGAGTGTAGCTCCACGCTCTCAGGGAAAGCCCATCGGCAATCCCTCCCTTGATTTCCATTCCCAGAACTCTTGCAGAGTTGGTTAATGGTACTATTATGGCCCATCTGTGAACAACTCGTGACTCTTCTAGCCTCGACCCTTCCCATCCTCTCTCTTCACATGCGATTCTGAAGTACCTTACTGCATCAGTAGCGGTGACGGAAACTGGAATTTCCAGTACTCGGGTAGAATGCATATGTAACCGCCAACAGGCTACCGCCCATAGCGCCTTCGCGATTCAGTTCAATTCATCACTGCTTATCCGAACAACGAGCCGAGCCCTTCGAAGCCACCATCGTCTTCCTCAGGCTCCTCTTCAACTGCGGCCTCAGCAGGAGCTTCTGAAGCTCCTCCAGCAGCAGCAGGTGCGGCGCCCGAAGCAACGGGTGCGGCTATAGCAGTGGCCATAGCCTCTCCGATATCTACGGATCCCAACGAAGCAACCAGTGCCTTAACACGGGCGCCGTCAGCATCCACTCCGGCGGCGGTTAGCACAGCGCTAACGCCATTCTCGTCAATCTCTTTCTCGGCCGAGTGCAGTAGCATTGCAGCATATACATATTCCATTTTTTCACCTTCTTTTTCATCCGAAGAGGTCGCCAAGTCCACCGAACCCAGCATCCTCCTCTTCCTCCTCTTCCTCGGCTACAGCTTCACTAGCTGTATCCTCTGCCGCTTCTGAGGCCGCGGCATCAGCACCAGACGAAGACACCGCCGCACCCAGTGCAGCGACAAGCTCTTCGTCAAGAGCTGAGGAATCTAATTGGCCAGCTATGGCCATCGCGTGCGCATTTGCACGCGATATTATGAATGAAGCCGTTTTGTCATTGACAACTCCAGCTTCTAAAGCGACGGACAGAGCCTCGCTACTAGCCTTGGATAATATTGCAGGCATGGTGACACTGGAGAACCATCGTACGTTACATGCCAGGTTGTAAGCTCCTGATGTAGCCTGAATGATATCATTCCTGAGTCCATCAGTATCGAGATCTAATTCGGATGAGGAAAGGACCTGTCCATCATCTATCACTCCCATCAGTATAAGTCCAATCTCTATTGGATTGATGCCAAGTTTGGAAAGCATCAATCCGAGCTCTCCCTCGATTGGCTCTCCCTTATTGACGACGGTGACAGTTTTCTGAATAGCTACTGCGCCCTTGTCTATCTTCGCGGGAATTCCAACAGCATTGAACTCTCCCACTATTGGGCCAGGTCCAAATTCGGTCGGCCCTGCCTCAACTATGATGTCTTCAGGAGCAATCTCTCCTTCCTTTGCCGCCCTACCCTGCCTTGTCTTCTCCAACTCATCGAATAATTCGTAGCAGTTCAGTGAATCAGTGTGAACAACGCATGGCTGTATCGCCCCTTCAAGCAACGTCTCTAGATTGTCTTCAGACAATCCCGCTTCTTTCCAAGCCAACCTGATTAGACTCTTCTTGGCCATTGTCATTGTCAGCATGCCACGAAGAGAGCTTCTCATGTCCAACATATTCCTTGCCGGGACTCCTGAAACATCGACTACGCCGACAATTCCATCTTTCCCGACTATATCCTTCAACTCACTGACACGGTCAGGCTTCCATCCGGCTACCTTTGGAATCAAGTAACCACCTCGACCTTGTACGATGGGCCCATGGATGTCTTGACATAGCAAGATCTGATGTTACCTGTGCCCCTCTCAAGTCTTCCCATGACCCTATTCCAAATAGCCATTGCATTAAGCGTCAGGTCATCGAGACCTTGCTCTCTAGATCCCAATGCTGTATGAAATGTGATTTTGTCTCTTGATCTAACGACCGCGGTGTCCTTCAATCCATTTGCAATCATCGCAGGATCGACATTTGGCGGTACGGGTCTTGGCATCTTTCCTCTTGGCCCTAAGACAACTCCAAGGAACCTACCAACAGTACCCATGTGGGGTATTTCTGATAGGAAGAAATCGTATCTGTTAGCCATTTTCCTAGCCTGTTGACGGTTTCCTCCTAAGTCTTCAATGGTCATTGGATCTATGACATCCAACCCAGCGGCTCTTGCTTTTGCAGACATTTCTCCGCCAGCAAACATTGCAATTCTTACAGGCTTACCTCTGCCAGAAGGGAGCCTTACTTCTTCTTGGATTCTATTACTTGGATTCTTCAAGTCTACCTCTTTCAGAGTGAATGAGATTTCTACAGACTCCACGAACTTCCGTTCGGGAGATTCCTCTAGGGCTTGTCGAATAGCACTCTGTATATTTTCCTTCATTTTAATACACCTCCGCGGTCAACGAGGAAAAACCTCTCCCGCAATTCGTGATTGTCAAGCGAAATGCTCGGCAAAATCCCCCTTGCTCATAGCACTAAGGGCGTCCTTAGGAGACATCCCTTCAACATTAACTCGCATCGAAACACAGGTTCCCATTACTTCTCTGCATCTTGCGTAAAGCGTTGCACCAGTAAGCCTATCCTTCTGATCTTCAGCTAGCTTCTTCACCTGTTCCATGGTGAGGTTCTCTGTAGCTTCTTCCCACGATCCATTGCACTTTTCCTTCCCTAGTGATTGAATGATTTTGTGAGGGGTTTCATTACGTGCTGACATACTAAATCCCCCTACTGAGTGCCTCGCCGACTTGCTTTCCCTATTTGAGCGTGATGCAAATCGATGATTCCTCCAAATCTTACTCCATTCTCTGAGTTACTCTTACTTGATCAGCTCTGATATTGAGTGCTACTGGAACAGCGGCTTCGAACAATTCTACCGTCACCTCTTCCTTCGACTCACTTACTCCGATCACGCGAGCGGAGGCTCCCTTGAATGCCCCGCCACGGATTTCTACGATATTCCCTTCTTCTATTCCCGAGGTCGCGGCCTTGGGTTCCAAGTATGGGAGGATATCCACTAGAGGGGACTCTCCAGGCAGTACCTTTCGACAGTTCTTCATAGGGGTGGCCGATACTCCAACCCTCCCTATCAGCTTCTCGACGTGATGAATGGCTGTAGCCTCAATGAAAATGAATCCTTTCAGATAGCTAGGGCTTAGTACCCCGAAGATTTCATTCTGTATGTCTTGCAGAGAACCAGTTCCAGAAAGCCTAGCCCTAATCTCTCTAGCCACGTTTTGCTCTTGTCCCATGCTAGTTTTGAGGATATAGAGAAACGATGCGACGTCACCATACATATTCCCTAGCTGAGGTACCATGTACCTCGATGACCTGCTTTCAGAAGAGTCATCCGGCTCAACCCAGTTGATGTAGCCTGGATCGACCCAGCTGTGATTCTTGTATAATCCCCTAGAGCTAACCTCTTCCGTATCACTCAAGAATAGGAGAGGAGTGACGTCATTTAGGCGGTTTCCAAATTCCAAACCTCGGGCATCCCCCGCTCTGACGAAAGTAAGACTCTCGGCCGCGATTCCAGTAGTCTCCTCAATTCTGGCCGCGACTACATCCAAGTCGTTAGAGTCTCCAACACCATAGACACCGTCCCAAGCTCCAGCAAAGTCTGACACCTCGTCAGCCCTCTGCATCAGTAGAACTTTCTCTGCATGGCGGATATAAGCAACAAAAGCATCTGACATATTTCACCCCTCCTTAATTTGTTAACCAGCTGAAGAAGTCAGGCAACAAAGTGTCCATACCCCAAAGCATAACGAATCCTATCAGTCCAAGTACGAGCATCCCAATTCCACAAACTATGACGGTTTGCCTGAACTCTTGCTTCGAAGGCTTTCTCGCCATCTTCAAAATCCTAGCGTATGATCCGGTCTGAAGGCCCTTTATCCTGCCTTCTATGCCATCCTGCCACCCTTGTACGGTGTCCTCTACTACACCAACATTGGAACTTTCAACACCCATGGTTCAACCTCAAAGCGGTCTGCCGACCGACGAGCCTCATTTAAGCACAGCGGACGAGTCCAGTAGAGCTCTCAAAGGACCTACCCGATGAACTCCACGGTCCTACTCCTCAGATTCTTCATCTGAGTATGTAATGCCGCACCATGAATCTGCTCGCTCTTTACTCCTGTTAGAACAAGCAACACTCTAATTCCATCTCCCATCGATGGATCCGTTGTCGCGCCCCATATTATCCTCGCATATGGGTTGATTTTATCTCTGATTATTTTGGCACATGACTCAGCATCACCCAGTGACAGGCTCGGTCCGCCTACAACGTTGACCAAGGCACCCCTCGCATCAGACACATCGATATCAAGCAGTGGAGACTGCAATGCCTCCTCCGTGGCCGCCGCAGCCATTCCTTCTCCTCTGGCCTCTCCAAGACCTATCATCGCAACTCCTCCCCCATTCTCCATTACAGATCTGAGGTCTTGGAAGTCAAGATTGACAACCCCCTCCTTTGCGATCATTTCAGACACTCCCTTGATACTCCGCATTAGCAGTTCGTCGGCTACCCTGAATGCCGCATCTAGTGGTAACTCTCTGACTCCTTCGACCTCCAGCAGCCTTTCATTTGGAAGAACCACAACAGTGTCACAAACCTCTCTTAGTCTCTCTAGCCCCCACTCAGCATTCTGCCTCCTCAACGCTCCTTCAGAAAGGAAAGGATAGCTGACCACTGCAATCGTCAAAGCTCCAGCGGCACGAGCCAGCCTAGCTACGACGTGAGCACTGCCTGTTCCAGTGCCACCTCCGAGCCCGGCTGTGATGAAAGCCAGATCACATGCCTCGATCTCTGCCTTCAACGACTTCTCGGACTCGTAGGCGGCCTGTTCGCCTTTCTCGGGATCTCCTCCAGCGCCCCTGCCTCGCGCTGATCTCCCGATCAGGATTTTATTTTGAACGGCGACTCGCAACAAGTGCTGTGCATCTGTGTTGACGGCTATGCCTCTGACGTAGTCATCATCAAACAGATCTTCATGCTCTAGCCTGGCTACGGTATTGGAACCGCACCCTCCACAACCGAAGACTCTAATCTTAGGTTGCAAAGACATCAGTAGGCTCTGTAGCTCTGGATCGCTCTCCGTGTCTATACGTCCCGTGGGCAATTCAGACTCTTCATCAAGCTCTAGAACTCTATTGATGAGATGCTTCACGGAGTCGAGGCGAGTACTACAGAGGATAACCATTACCCCATATGACACATGGCATGTTGCCATTTACAGGGGCACCAAACGTTGCCGTCAGAGTAACTGAGTACGAGTCTTGAGGAATCTGATCATGAATGTGTAAACGCCCCCCCAAGCAGATATAGCCAGGGCGAAAGTCATCCCGTTAAGCTCACCATTTCCAAGATTGAATACTTCCATTATCCAGTGCATGGAGTCTACAGATATTCCCGCCGCCCCAGTATAGGCCTGCCAGGAAACCACCAGTAAGGCCAAAATTGTCAGAACCATCCTGTCTGCACGAGAGAACCCTCCGTAAATCCTACCAACGCCCACAGATTGCGCTTGAGTTCCCATGTAAGATCCGAAAAGGGTCAGTAGGCCCGCCAGTAGCCCAGTACTGTAGTCATCCACAAAATTGGCATTCATTCCTATGGCAACCAGCAGACCAACATCCACCACTCTGTCAATCGTATGATCAAGGAAGTCCCCATACGGGCCATCGGTTCCTTGATGTCTCGCCAAAGCACCATCTAGAGCGTCTAGGATACCTGCGAATAGAATAAGAAAAACGCCCCCTATAATCCAGAGGGCGCCAGTAGGGTCATCGCCGGCCTGTGAAATTAGATAGAAAGAGGCGATAGCTATTCCCAGACTCGCCCAGGTCAATACACTGGGGTCTAAACTACCCATCCTGACAACAAGCGGCTGTATCGCCTTCGTCCATCTTTCCCTCATCTTTTCGAACATTAGACAGCCCCCTGTTCAATCCAGTCTATCCCCGAGTCGGGGGTCTTAGGCTTGAAGCCATCTGATATCCATGCTCGTATCAGTTGAACAATAGACTCGGCAGAATTCTCCGAGGTATCAAACTCTGTCCATGGAACCGAGGAGTTGTACTCATTCCATGCCCCTCCGATGAATTCCCACTCCACATTAGACTCAGACTTGGTATTATGATAGCCACGCCCATCCAAGCGGTCACGAAGTATATCGGGCCTACAACGGAGTAGTATAACGCCGTCTACGGGGAGTAAATGAGAAAGATGACCATCTATTAAAGTCATTTTTTCAGGTGCGCCAATCCATAATTCCCCGAGTGCTTCTGAGAGCATCTCGAGGTCTATAGGACGAGCACCGTCACTGATATCAACTTCTCCGATACAATCGTTTTCTTCAGCAAGCCCCCTCACTGTAAAGGTCTCGAATTCACCTCTGTCGAGGAGTGCACAAACACTACTCTTGCCGGTTGCCGGGGTCCCAGTCAGAGCCAGTCTCCGCATACCTTGCATGCATCTCGGCTCTAGTGAGAAGCAATGAACGCTCCTGCTAAGGCGCAACATTCACCTCATATGAGCCGCTGGGTCGTACGAATAACATGTCATCCGAGATAAACTGGGTCCGTGCTATGGATCCTCGAGATAGTAAACTAAACGTTCTACTGCTGGCGATTCCAATCACTTTCTACTTCGCATATATCGCCGGGGATGAGTCTCTTGCATTCTTCTCCTCGTTGGTAGCAATCATGCCTCTTGCATTCTTGATGGGCAGGGCAACGGAGGAGATCGCGCTCTACACATCAGAATCCTTAGGTGGCTTACTCAACGCTACATTCGGAAATGCGGCTGAGATGATTATTGCTTTACTTGCCATCTATGCGGCATCTCAAGCAGACACCTCAACACTTGAAGGTCTTGCAACCGAAGAACTCATGGTCAACCTTGTTCAAGCTAGCCTAATTGGTAGTATCCTCGGGAACTTGCTTCTTGTCATGGGTTTAGCATTTTTATGGGGGGGAATAAACTACCCAGAGCAGAAGTTCTCCGATTCCCAGGTTAGTTCAAACGGCTCCCTAATGTTGTTGGCAATGATTGTTCTGATTATTCCAGCCGTATTCAACTCAACGGTCGGTGGAATCGATGGTGAAGAGGGCGTCGAGCAACTAAGTCACGTAGCAGCAATCGTACTATTGGCACTATACGGACTATTCCTCTACTTCCAATTCAGGTCTCATGTTGACCTATTCGCTACTGAAACACATCATCATGAGGCTCCAGAGATGAGTAAGCGAGATGCAATTATCCTCTTGGTTTTAGCTACGGTACTAGTATCTTGGATGGCGGAGATTCTGGTTCATTCTGTGGAGTATGCGGCTGATGACCTTGAACTACCTCACTTGTTCATAGGAGTAATCCTGCTTCCTCTATTTGGCAATGCAGCAGAGCACTTCACTGCCGTAGTAGTTGCAGGAAAGGACAAGATGGATCTTTCCTTCGCCATTTCTATGGGCTCCTCGACCCAGATCGCTGTTTTCGTAGCGCCCCTAATGGTCGTGGTAGCTTGGATACTAGGAGTTCCTATGACATTTGAGTTTGGTATGCTAGAGACGGTATCCGCATT
>CEWO01017929.1_pt1 | contig 28562 bp, 18 predicted proteins | sample 361561 | NCBI WGS metagenome assembly CEWO01 (sample SAMEA2623627, study PRJEB7988) | marine metagenome | isolation source: saline water (ENVO:00002010), including
CCTTCGTCATCATAGGGTGAATCAGAACCAGAAATAAGGTCATTCCATGCTAATATATTCACATCTTCCAAGTCAGGATGAGTAGTATCTATTCCCGTATCTACAATACAGATTTTTACTCCACTGCCTTCAAGCCCGCCAATTCTATCTAGCCCTGTCATCTCCCTGTATTCGTCCTCCCATAATTCCAGAGATGAAGGAGGTCCTCCGAATGTAACATCTGCGGTCTGATAGACAGCCCATAGCGATATTATCAAAACACTGAGAAGAACCACAAGTGATGAAATTATCTTAATGAGTAAATTCAGAGATGAATTTACGAAAAATGATGCATCTTCCGCGATTTCTTCCTCAGACATAATATTCACTCAGAGATTATCTATTACCAAGCATCCGTCTTTACAAAGTGACTAGTTGTAGAAGAGCTACTTCCGCATTTATCACACTTAATCCTGAGTGGTAGAATTCTGACACAGGAAGAGCATGACTCCCCTGGTATCCCCCAGCCAGAACATTCTGAGTCTGAGCAGTGAACTTCTATCCTCCCACCGGGCTTCTTGATTACTGGAGTCTCAGCACCGCAGACCGGGCAAAGGCCTTGCAGTATCTCTTCCCTAGTTACTGTGGATACGCCAGCCACCTCCCTGGCTCTTGATGACTGAATCGTATGATCCCCTCCTCCTAGCATAAAATGAGGATACCACACAATATGCATCAGTAGGAAGAATGAAACGACGCCTGAGAAGACATAGATTACTGAAATCCCAAAAATACCTTCTTCGAAAGGAGGCCTCTGCGAAATAGCATGGGCCCCGGACCATGACATTACATTGACCATTATCGCCCAAATCGCTAGACTGGCACTCCATGCTTCAAGACGGTGATCTTTCCAAGCTTTCTCAACCAGCCGTGGATCAGGATGAGCATGCTTCTCCTCAACGTGTATATCCCTAGTTTCAGTAACGGCTCTATGGACAACAAAGACAGCCAAGAAAACCATGATAAGATTGCCCATTGCTACTCCTCCAAAATCCGATATTCCCGAACCAAAGGGGAAGTCTGGGGATCCAGAGTGAGAGTAAATATGGCCTAGCTGGACAGAGGATGATGCAACTACGAGAAAAACTAGATTCTCCCTCATTATTGGATATCTGACCCACATCAGCACCAATGCCGCCATCCATGCCATCATTGCTAGTAGGCTCAGCATCAATGACCACTCTTTTAGATGGAGGAAACCGCTATCCTCTCCGAATAATCCGCCTCTGCTCCAGTCACCTCCCGAAGACAGCTCATTGATCCCATAATCCCAGGCACCCATAATTACCGAAGCCGACGCGAGTGCTAACACCAAGGCTTCATATGTTCCCCAGAATTTTCTTGAGGTATGAACGTGGAAGAAAAATTGCATTATTAGGGCATCAATAAATGACAGAAATCTCAATCTTTCTCCTAAGTTAGTTGCATTACTAAAGTCGGACAATCTTCGGACTTCTGCTACTTCCACGTCAAGGGCGCCTGTTGCCACGGCCCCCTCCTCCATGGCCATGACTAATGGATAGATGACATAAGTCCCTCGACGATTTGAGCAGTAATCGGTCAGTTATGATGGCGCCGAGACGGAGATTTGAACTCCGGAGGGATGAACCCACATGATTTCCAGTCATGCGCAATACCAGGCTATGCGATCTCGGCTAACCTGTGCGAACCATGATACAGTATTGAGTCCATCGATGTTCTATCCCATCGCAACACCCAAAGGTAGTTGGCCATTCCCGCGCATACCGCCACTGTGGCTTAGGGGTATAGCATCCCATTGGTAATGGGAAGGTCGGGAGTTCAATTCTCCCCAGTGGCTCCATTTTTAGAGACTAATTCATCCCTTTTTCGCTTGGTTCATACACGAAGACCAATTCATTCATAATCTCCACAAGAATACGGGCTAACATGTCGAACTACCGCAGGAGGCTCGCAGGAGCCCTAGTCCTCCTGATGCTACTAGCACCTATCACGAACGCCGCAACCACTTCATGGGCTGGTCCGTCCACTGTGAATACCGCAGGAGGGACCACCACACTGACTGGATTCAGGGCTCCGGGAAATGCCACAATCATGGACGGGTGGGCTCATGTGACAGATTCCCCGATGGCCGCCTCATTGACTCCTGCCGATGAGATGGATATTTTTGTCTTGCAAAATGGAACTGATTCTGGGACTACTACAGAGTATCGTGAGGGCAATCTTACTTTGATGGATGATGGTACACTGAATGATATTACCAATTTCGATAATTCTAGCTACACTATCGAACTGGACTCAAGTTATGTCCCAGGTCCATCACCGACAATCAGAATCGCCTTTGAGAGCACTTCTGGATATGCTCCTCATCCTAGTTGCAACGGACTGAGGGGATATAATCTGACTTCAGGTTTTGATGAGGATGCAAACGGGCAACTCGATCTTTCGGAGATAAGCCATGTGGATTACCTGTGTGTGACCAATCAGACAATTCAAGATGGAAACGGCGCGGTCTCCAATGGTACCGTGGTCAATGGGTCTTTCATGTATTCCCAGAGTCCCCTTTCCTCTGGCAATGCCACATGTCCGTTCGGCGGAAAATACCTTGTCTATGGAAACGACTACGGGTATTACTACGATGGAGATACGGGTCTGAATGCAACAGAGACTGAACCGACCATGTTCTTCTGCAACAGGGATACTTACTGGGCCGCTACAATCTTTGATTTCAACGGAACAGTTAGTGGAGAAAACCAGACCCTGACACATGGAGTAGTGCCATCCAGAGCTTCCGACGGGGCGGTTGCAGCCGCTACCAAGCCCGGAGAGCCTCTTCCAGCTGGAGTGGATGCATGGCTAACTATGCCATCCCTATTAATTCCTACAAATGCTACTAGGAATAACTACTTCTTATCTTTCGATCATTGGTTCCATCTCGATTCTACTGAAGCGGGCGCATGGTTGGAGTACAAGATTTCTGGGGGCGATTGGACATGGGTCGCCACTGATGGAGGATACCCGTCTTACATAGATGGCACAGATATAGATGTTAACGGCGCCCCAAGTGGTAATCTTCCTGTTTTCACAGGTACTACTCATAGTGGCTGGCAAACAGAATCAATCAACTTAACTACGTTTTTCTCAGACCCGAGTATGAACGCGGTCACGGGCATAGACTTCAGATTTAGGGTCTGGACCTCCAACAATTCAGGGGCCTATCCGGGATGGTTCGTTGATAATTTCAACTACAGAAATTCAGGTAACGGACAGGGCGTCTGGCATCATGGATGCGACGTCAATGGCACCTCCTATCAGAACTACAACACATACTGCTACTACAACAACAATCAGCTGGGCTACCTCACGGTCCCTGTAGACCTGTACAATGTAACTGATCTTGAATTTGATCTCCATTGGGACTTGGAAGGTTCGAGTTACGACAACGCATGCATAGAGCTCTCCAATAACAACGGAACTTCGTGGACTGACATTTCTTCAACAGGAAACACTGCTGTAACTTGCAGGTCTAGGACAGGAAATATACCCGGATCCTCGGGATATGCAGATTCAGATGGAAATATCCCAACAGTAACCTATAACGGAGTAACCTACACCGATGACAGTGGTGGAATGGTGACAATCTCCAACTCTGTACCACTAGCAAATCAAGTCAATGGTAGTCTTCTGAGATTTGTTGTACAGACTGACGCCTCGGTACAATATGGCTCCCCCGGAGGTACCGGCGATCCAGATGATAGAGAGGGACTAACCGTCTATGGATACCGAACAATGGATTCTATCGGAAATCCCACTAATCAGTTCTCAATCCCTGCTAATGCATCAACTTCGGGTACTAATGAATGGCAATTCCTGACCCTTAACTCAGGTTATATCAACAAGAATATGGGATTCGAAGACTCCCAAGTTACAGCACCGACTACCGATTATCAGTCAGGATTCACCAACATCTACCAGGCCACCTCAACGTCCCAAGGTAGTTGTAACACCGAAAGATGCGATTGGAGACTATCCGAGCCATCTTCCAATTTTGGCCCTGGAATGGCTTCTTCCTTCCCTTACATGTACAAGATAGGGATGAATGGTGCAACTGATGCAACATACCAATCAAGTCTTGTTACGCCAATCTACTCGGTTTCGAGTATCGGCGAGTCATCATTCGCGTTCGACATGTCGGCATGTATGGACTACGGCACTGGGAACTACGTCTACGTCGGCGGGGCCCTGTGGATGAGGGTCAACGGCGGACAGTGGCAGCACGTGGATATGCCCTCATACACTGACAGACAATACAGTTATGCTAGTACGACATATACTGTCAATGACGGCCTAGAGATTTGGACCCGAGTTCATTGCAACAGTGATGACTGGGGCTCATACGAGGTCGACCTCTCTCAGTACAAGGGCGTCGATGTACAGTTCAAGTTCGCGTTTGGAGGCAGATTCTCTGATATGAATTCAGGCTGGCACATAGATAATGTCGGAATCAAGATGGGTAACTTCAGCCAGCCTGGAACCTGGACAAGTCCAAGCTTCTCAATAGCAGGAGATGATGCATTCAACAGGGGAATCATAGAGATCGATGGGACTACGGATGATTATGCAAATAATACAGTCACGGGTACTCTAATCGACTCTACATCAGGGTTAAGCATATCTGGATACTCTAACTTGGAATTCCCAATTAGCCTAGCGGGATTAGATTCCGAGGCGCATCCCGTCGTGAAACTGGCCGTGAATATGGATACTACAAATCCACTCTCAACCCCGATGATAGAATACATCAGAGTAGGGGGAAACAGACTTCTTACAGCAGATATGATGGGGCTAAACAGTTGGCAGATGACAAATGTCGAAATCGTTGACGGATTGATCAATGCCACCAATATTTCAGGTACAATTACCTCAGACTACATCCACTCTGTCAGGCCCATCAAGGCTCTAAGCTTCGGAGGCAACTCATCTGTTAACGTCCAAATAGAGGTTAGGGACGAGTCAGGTAATTCCGTAGGAAGCGCATCCAAAGGAGGATCTGTACTGTTCGCCACTCCAAGGACAGGTTACTCTCTGCATGTCACGTTACCAACAAACGGATATATCGACAGACTCCAGATATCACATCTCTATGGCGAGCCAGCATCCGATGTGGAGATAGATTTCGCAGATGACGGAAACTTAGACTGGTCGTTCCCCAATGAGCTTTCTAGAGGGCACTATGCATGGCAGACCAAACTGCTCGGAAGTCAATCCGATATTGGATACCTCGACGGCTCCAAGTCAGTCACCATGCAAATAGACTCAACTCCCTCTTCTGCATTCGCTATCGTCCCATCTAGTGGAAGTGTGAACGATGGAATAATCTCAATAGTATCAGACTCAGACGGATTTGAATCTCCAGTTGATATTAGTATAGCAGGAGCCTCATTCTCAACCGGTTCCGCATCTCACAAGTTCACCTCTGAAATGAATCAGTATCAAACTGCAGCTATCAACTCGTTGGCGCCCGGATGGGCAGACACAGCAACTGATAGAGATTGGAGGGTCGTGGAATTTTCACTTTCATCCTCCCAGGTTCAAACAGTCACGCTCACAGGACTCGCAATCGGATATACAATGTTCGAAAATGTATCGGACATATCAGTCCCTATAGCAGACTACCACGCTACAATGACTCAAGATGATCCCGCACCAGTAGAGATAGCCATCCCGGTAACCATTTCATCCTCAACCGGTTCTATATCGGTGGCTGGAGAGCTCGTGTATGATTACATCATGACTAATAGGGAATTCCAAGTACCCAACACACTATATCCAGATGGAGTGATAAACGAGATTGAGACTGCACATCATCATCTAAATGATAACTCATTATTGCATGCAATTGAGCTCACTGGCTCTGCCTCTGATGGTCAAATACTAGCATTCAGAGCTGAAAATGGTAATGACGGACTTTGGGGCCAAGGAACTGATCCAGTGACGATTACCCAGACTTCTGGAAGTAGCGTTGCCCCATTGAATACATCACAGTCATATGTAGAGATAATCACTCACTCAGATGGATATGATGATGTCGTAGTCAATTGGATGTTCGATATCAATTGGAATTGGGACGATGTTGAATCTATCAGATGGGTCTCTACTGCTCTTGATGAATATGGTGAGTTCGTGTGGCCGTCTGTATCGTTCAGCGGAGAGGGCGGCTCCAAGGCCGTTGAGAATGATCTGCAGATAGAGTCCTTCGAGGTACGCGATGAAAGCGGGAGGCTACTTTCCAATCAGTTCTCGACATTCTACCCCTTCCCAGTAAAGTCATCAAATGACATCAATGTCTCTGGAACTGTTAGATTCCAAGACGCTTCTGATGCAAGGCCCCAGCCTACTGATTTCTTGGTAGGGCTCAATATGTCAGGAGCACTGTACTCTATGGCAATGGGTCAGAACGGGTCCTTCGAAACAACCGTTGATTGGCTAATGTCCTCATCCTTGGGGGCTGAAGTCACTCTTTCTCCACTGCTTCTGACTGTTGGTCCCTCAGGTTCGACAGTAGGGGCCGAGGATACTTCGGGAATCCCTCCTCAGACCACCGTAATCATCGACTCTTCAGCACCAGTTGCAGGCCCATTGCAAGTAAATACCCCAACCGGGCTCCAAGATGCCCATGGAAAGGTATGGGATCCAACTGTACCGCTCTCAGTATATGTCACAATAGATGAATCTGAAGCTAGAGGCGAATCTATTACCCTAAAGTATTGGAGAGGTTCTTCGGATGACGTCAATGCGGACGGAATCGCAGATGAAATAGAATATCTCGGTCAAACCCTTCCACTATCCTCTGGAATGACGGGGCAACAACAGGTTAACTTCATGGGAATCGATGTTTCAGCTCAAGATTTCAATAGCCCAGTGCACATGTACATCGAAGGTACTGATTGGGCAGGCCTGACTTATCAGGAAGGTGGAACTGGTGGCTCTGCAGGAGCTTCCAATTCATGGGCTACTGTGATAGTAGCAACAGATGAGCCAACCAGCATACCCGCATCGGGATATTCCTTAGATACCGAGCTTGGATATCTAATGGCCGGCCACATACACACATTCTCTATGCAGATAGACGAGCCCAATGGAATCGGTACTCTCGATAATGTCACTATCATGCTATGTGGAGATGGCCCCACTAATGTAGGAAAGATGTCCTATGATCCTTCAAGAGGGGTTCTTTGGGCCGCTCCCGATAGTATGGTTACTCCTTTGTCTGTACAGACTCAATCCATCACATCAGTCGTAACAGAATTGAGTATTGACTTCAAGATTTCTTGGGATTACGTATGGGAGGAAGGACAGACTTCCTGCAAACCTAGCGTCTCCATATTGGATGACTTGAATACGGTGGCTTATCAAAATAATATTGGGGAGCTATCATGGCAATTGGATAACCAATTCCTGGCAATTCCTGATTCTATGACCGACCTAACCTCTCCTATGATGGATCAGGTAGAAAACCAGCTATTCCTCAGGCAGGGAGATGAATTCATTGTAACGGGATCGTTACTTTACGCTGGCTCTGGAATGCCTATAAACAGTATTCCCGATGATCTCAGGGTCGAGGCGAGTGTCATTTACGGCTCACAGGAAATTAGTAGCGACACTGAGTTAGCCGAGGATTCTACATTCTCAATTACTGTAACACTCCCTGACAGAGTCCCCCTAGATCCTACAATGACAGTTTCACTTACCGTCCTAAATATGCCGGGACTAGGTGGCTCAACTGCGAATTCTGAATATTCCATAGTTGTCGATAGTAGGTCCCCCACCGCTCTGTTCGACCAGATAAAGTATCCCGAATCATCACTTACTATCATCGAGTCCGACATGGTTGACGATGTCCAAGTCACAGTAACGATGAATGATCAGATCGGTATGCAAGATGGCCCACTCCAGGTATCATGGGTCTACATGAGAGGAAACTCTCCAGTGACCGGAACCGAGGATAGTGGCGAACTACTGTTAATTCTAGAAGGGGATAGATCTTCTTCTTCAGAATGGTCAGACGTGTATCAGTCGAGAATTGATCTGACTCCAGCTAATGGGATGCTAATAGAGGCCGGAGATTCGATTTCCTTCTGGGTAACCTCCACGGATAAGGCAGGCAATGAGGTATCAGGCCTTGGAAGTGAATCTGTACCCAGAGCTCCAGCATTGAGAATAATGGAGTTCCTTGGTGAATATGTGAGATCTGTGTCTTCTCCCAGCGCCCCTCTGATGAACGAGATAGTAACTATCGAGACCTTCTGGGAAAACACCGGCAAGAGAGATGGAACTCTGGTGGTCGGACTCTACGAGTTAATGTATGAGGTAGATGAAAATGGCCAGTCTTCTGAGAGGTGGAAGGAATCGCTAACCACAGCCCAGACACCTAACTTAGAGATCCCCCTAGAGGCGGAGGCGACCAGTGTTAGAGTCACTTTCAGATGGGAAGCTACGTCTCCCGGACAGCCGAATCTTTACATCGTAACTGATATTGATGGCGACGGGTCTATCGACGAGTCTGATTTCAATGCCGCCGATATAGCGATCGGAGGAATAAGCGTAGTGCCGCCGCCTCCAGAGGATGAAGGTTCTACGAGCAGTGCAATAATGATGATCGGTGCGATAGCGGCGATTGCCGTTGCCGCCATAGGATTCCTAATGAGCCGTAGAGGAAATGAAGACGACGTGTACTATGACGATGATGAAGACTACGAATACCATGAGGGAGACGAGTACTAGTGACTTTTTACTTGTCATGTGAAAAATAGCTTCAAAACCCTTTCACAACCTCTTGTATTTATAGGCTAAATCGAGATTTTACCTATGAGGGAATTCCCTCAGATGGGATGCGTGTTGATAATGGACGATAGTTTATCTTTGGAAGAGCTTAGGGAAGAGGTTGATGATCTTAGACAATTAGTCAAGACTTTGTTGACTATAATTATGGAAGAGGCCGATGGAGTTCAAACTGGTTCGGCTCCCTCAATCCCCGATCAGCCAAAGCGCGGATATTGTATGTGATTAGTATTCTACAGGTTCTGGATCCACAGTCCTCCACATATAACAGCAGGCCACCGTGCGCCATGGCTTCCATTTCTCTGAAATTGAAAAAAGCTCCTCTTTGGACATTTTTTCTCCTGAGTTGTATGATTTTTCAATCCCCCTTATCATCCCTATATCGCCGATAGGAAAAACATCGGGACGAAGCATGGTAAAAATCAGAATCATCTCAGCAGTCCACGTCCCAACTCCTCTTAATTGGATTAATTTCTCTATTATCTCTTCATCTTTCATCTTGTCCCAATCAAGCGAATCATATTCAGTCCAAGATTCAGAAATCCCCAGGACATATTCTGCCTTTCTTTGAGATAATCCACAGCTCCTCAATTCATCAATATCTACTCTTAGGATATTTTTCGGTGTAATCTCGCCTATCTTTTTGCAGAGTCTCGTCCATACAGTAGAAGCGGCCTTGACAGATATCTGTTGGCCGATTACCGATCTAATCAGCGTGTAAAAAATATCTCCTCTGGAAACTAATTCCAGATCATCGAATTTATCGATTATCCTAGAGAGTGTAATGTCACTAATGGACAGCTCTTTTTTGGCGACGTCCCAGTATTCTGGTCGATTTCCCGATAGGGGCATGCTACTTGCAGCGCCTAATGGTTCAAGACTACTAGCCTTCTCCCATCTCCATGAAAGCAGAGAATGTAGTGATTTCCATAGCGGGAATTTGTACCATAGTCTTCTTCTATCTTGTAATGACGCCCACAGACTCAGTCCAAGATGAGAATAACTGGCAAATCTCTAATGTTTGTCTCGATGACCACAATTCTTTGGATACCCACGAGCACGTCCAACTAACCATAATCATCAATGGAACCCAAGTTGAGATCAGTCCAAATATCGGAATCGGAGATCCTGGATGCAATGGAATGAAGGGAATACATACGCATGACGATACTGGCAAGTTACACATCGAAACCCCCAGTCCCATGCCGGCCCCGTTAGGTGCATTCTTCGAGATTTGGGGAGAGTCATTCAGCGATGAAGGCATAATGGGGAACAACGCTGACGACGAACATGAGGTAGTGCTGACTGTCAATGGAGAAGTAAACTCGCTCTATGAGGAATATCTGATGGAAGATGGAGATATAATTGAAATTGAGTATGGCCTGAAATAGTCATCCCTTGATAACTGATATTGGCCTCAGTCTCGCCACGGGACGGGCTAGTCCCGCCCGATTAGTTAAATCAATCACTTCATCAACATCCTTGTATGCGTCGGGCGACTCCTCAGATAGTACATTGGGAGTTTTTGCTCTAATGTGAATCCCCCTTTCTTCTAGCTCAGAAATTAGTACTTCTGAATCAACAGAGGACCTGGCCGCTGTTCTGGAAAGCCTTCTGCCAGCTCCATGGCAAGAAGAAGAAAAAGCATCATTCGCTCCATTGACAGGGCCTGCCATGACCCACGAAGCCGTACCCATGTCTCCGGGGACAAGAACAGGCTGACCCGTGGGGAAGCTGGAAGATAACTCAGGATGATTTCCTCCTAGTGCCCTAGTGGCGCCCTTCCGATGAACACAGCAGTTACACTGGCCTCCTTCTACATGGTGCCGCTCTATTTTTGCGATATTGTGACTGACATCATACACTAGATTCAATTCTCCATCAATCGAGTACTCGTTTCGCAAGACTTCACGAAGCCTCTGAGTAAGGGCCGATCTGTTCGCGAAAGCAAAATTTCCTGCAGCATTCATGGCATCAAAATAACTCTCTCCTTCGGAGCTATGTATGGGTGCAGAGGCTAGCTGCCTATCTGGAACAGAAAAACCCCATTTCTCAGAGAACCAAGAGTCTCCTCTCTTTGAGTAATTCGATTCAATATTTGCTACGTGCTCAGAACATACCTGATGGCCAAGTCCCCTGGATCCAGAATGAATCATCGCCGTGACTTGGCCAATTCTCAAGCCGAAAGCTCTTGCGGCTTCTTCGTCAACAATCCTGTCAACAACCTGTAGCTCCATGAAGTGATTTCCAGACCCCAGAGTCCCGAGAGATGTGGAGCCTCTCTTCATCGCCTTTGGGCCCACGTCCCTGTATTCACTGTGAAGTAGGCCGTTAGATTCTATGCAAGACAAGTCCCTCGCCTCAGCTAGCCCCAGGTCCACAGCGGCGGAAGCACCGCCCGCTAGGATGGAATCCAATTCTGCATCTCCTAGTGCGACACCTCCCTTTCTACTCGCCCCCGCTGGAATTTTTCTTGAAAGCTCTTCAGCTAGATGCTTAGGATCGATTTCTGAGATATTAAGGTCAGTAGAGCATAATCTCACTCCACAATTAATGTCGAATCCAACGCCACCGGGGGAAATTGAACCTCCTTGTTCTCCCCAATCCACATCAGTGGCCACCACTCCACCTATCGGAAAACCATATCCGAAATGCCAATCGGCCATAGCCCATGCTTCCCCGACAATTCCTGGGAGGCTGGCTGTATTCACCAGCTGGGCAGGGGACCTGTCATCAGAATGGCCGGACAAGTGTTTCTCATCAGATACAAGTATTGCATCTGTAAGCATCCTGCCGTGTTTTGAAATTCTAATTCTTCCAGGGCCATCCGACTTCATATGCCTCTTCCATGATGCCTCCATAGGCATGCGTCATATGCGTAACCTTTCAAAGCGCCGTTACGGTGTTAACAATCGAATTCAAGTCAAACCCTTCAATGCGTGAGCAAGGAGGGTGACAATGGGGTTCGGCGAAATCAGTATCCCCTACTGGGAAGAATCCGGACATATCCTCAAGATTTGTAAGGTAACTGGTTTAAGATTCTGGACTAGGGACCCGATCAGATCGACCTGTGGAGACACCAACGAAGACCCTTACACATTCATAGGAAATCCAATAATTGAGGGGTTCTCATCTAGGGGGAAACAACTCAAAGATGAGATGAGAGAGGCATTCCTAAGCTTTTTTGACTCAAAAGGCCATACTAGGATCAATCCATATCCGGTTATCGCCCGATGGAGAGATGACATCCATCTGACAATAGCCAGCATAGCTGATTTCCAGCCCCATGTAACCAGCGGTACAGTCCCGCCCCCTGCAAATCCATTAGGAATTAGTCAACCATGCATTAGATTGACCGATGTGGCCGCCGTAGGACGTTCAGGGAGGCACCTTTCTACCTTTGAGATGATGGCACACCATGCATTCAACCGCCCTAAAGAGGGTGACGTCGTATACTGGATAGATCGATGTGTCAGATACTGCGATGAATTGCTAGTTGAAAAATTGGGCATCGAACCAACTAGTATTACTTATGTTGAAAATCCATGGTCAGGAGGAGGGAATGCCGGCCCAGCTCTAGAAGTAATTGTAGGGGGTCTAGAGCTTGCAACCCTGGTCTTTATGAATCTGGAAGAAGACGAAGAAGGAGAGGTCCTAATCAAGGGGCAGAAGTACAGCGAGATGGAACTCCAGATCATTGATACTGGATATGGCCTTGAGAGATTCTGCTGGGCAGCCGCGGGAACCCCTACTATCTACGAGGCGATTTATCCAGAATCTATCGACTGGCTAAAGACAATTTCTGGATTCGACTCGTTCCTAGATTCCTTGGAAATAAGGGTAGAAATGGAAGTTTTATTGGGCGAACTTTCCAGATTAGCAGGCATTCTTAATATCGATGTTGGAACTGATGTTGAGGAATTATACAGAAATCTTTCAGAAAGACTCTCAGAAAATGGAATATTGATCTCATTGGAAGATCTAAAGAAAGTAACTGAGCCACTTTCCTCAATATATGCCATTCCTGACCACATGCATGCGATATGTAACATGCTTGGGGATGGCATGGTGCCGAGTAATAGCAAGGCCGGATATCTAGTGAGGATGCTAGCAAGAAGAGTTTGTAGGATGAAAGACTCACTATCTGTGCCCGTAACTCTGTCGCAATTAGGCGCACACCATATACAGACTCACTTGGACATACGGGGTTTTGTGCAGTCAGAAGAGGGTATTTTGAAAATATTAGAACTTGAAGAAGCCAGATATCATGAGATGTTGAGGAAAGGTAGGGCGGCAGTCAAGACCGCATTGAAGGGTACCCCCTCGGACTCAAGACAGATTGATGATGAGACCCTATTCAGATTGTCAGAAGAAAGAGGTCTAAATCCAGATATGGTGGTGTCTATAGCCAAGGAACTTGGGTGGCCAAATCTAGAGGTCAGAGTCGGATTCACTGCGGATATGGCAGCAAGAAACGCACTAATGACTAAGAATGCCTCAAAATCAAAAAATAGAGATGAAATTTTCGACACAAGCGGCTTAGAGATTACTCAACTAGACTTTTATGATGATGCCAAGGCCATAGAATTTCAGGCCGAAGTTTTGCATTGTTTCGCTCTCACAGACGATATGATTTCGCAACTGACATTCTCAGGAGAGGTCGAATCTATCCCCTCATATGCTATAGTAACAGACAGAACCTTGTTTTATCCGGAAGGAGGCGGGCAATTGGGCGACCAGGGGATATTTTCACAGAATGGCAAGGAGTCCCCCGTTCTAGATACCAAGTCTCAGGAAGGTGTAGTATTGCACTTCACAGCAAACCCACTCAATCCAGGAAAGGTAAAGGGAACTCTAAACCGTGACAGGAGAAAACAATTGATGGATCACCATACTGCCGTTCATATCGTCGGAGGGGCGGCACGTCATATTCTAGGGCCGCACATCTGGCAGGCTGGATCTAGCAAGGGAGCAAGATATGCTAGATTAGATATCACTCATCATTCTAGATTGTCCAGAAGAGAAATAGAGGACATTGAAGATCTTGCAAACAATATAATCGATTCAAATCTAAAAATTAAGAAAGAAGTTTTAGATAGATCAGACGCAGATAGAAAGTATGGATTTGACATCTATCAAGGCGGTCCGCCCAAACACAGTAGAATCCGAGTGATCAGTGTAGGGGATTTTGATGTTCAGGCCTGCGGAGGGACGCATCATGATCAAGTGTCTAGTATTGGTGAGTTGAGGATACTAAAGTCCAGTCAGGTACAAGACGGGGTAGAGCGTCTGCAAATCGTGGCAGGGGAGACGTCGAGAGATAACTCAAGGCGACAAGAGCGAATATTGAGTGAAGCTTCAGAGGTACTCGGCGTACAGTCAGATGATCTTCCAAGGGCCGTCTCTAGATTTTTCGAGGAGTGGAAATCTCAACAGAAGAGGATCGAGTCCCTGGAGGCAGAAATTGTCAGGCTTAGGACATCTGGCGGTGGTGATGATTTGGTCGTAGTAGAAGGCGTGAGATATGTCGTCATGGAAGTGGAAGGTGAGATGAAGCAGATGATGACAATGCTCTCACAATTAACCCGCGATACTGAGAGGCCAACATTGGCCGTGCTGGGTACCAGAATTGGAGGTGGCAAGTTAATCGTCGCTTGTACTGAAGACTCAATCGCTTCAGAACGGCATAATGCAGTCGAAATCCTAAATAAAATTTCAGGGCATATTGGAGGGGGCGGTGGAGGCAGACCAACTATGGCCCAAGGAGGCGGGACCAATGGAGATGGCATCCCACACGCACTCAAAGCCGCAAACACTTTCCTCGGATTATGATACTATGGTCGAAATTATCGATGTTTCAGCCCGCGCCGCGGCAATAGAGTATGCCATTAGAGACGTGGTAGTTCCAGCTGTGGAGCTCGAGAAACAAGGTCATGAAATTATACGAATGAACGTAGGAGATCCATTGGCGTTTGACGGGCTCCCAACTCCTCAACACATGATTAGAGCTTACAAGAACGCTCTAGATAATCAAAACAATGGATATGGTCCATCTTATGGGATTCCTGAGTTACGTGAGGCCATTGCAAAATCAGAGAGTAGAAAAGGATGGGATTGTGATGAAAATGATATTTATGTTACTCATGGGGTAACTGAGGCTTTACAGATTATTTTTGCTTCATTCTTGGAATCTGGTGACAAAGTTTTGGCCCCTGGTCCGCATTATCCACCATATATGGCCTATCCTCAAATGTATGGTGCTACAACTGTAGAGTATCGACTTGACCCAACCGATGGATGGCGTATCGATTTAGAAGATATCAAAACCAAAATGGATGAAAGTGTACGCCTACTAGTTCTTATCAACCCCAACAATCCAACAGGTAATGTTGCAACTGTAGATGAAATTGACAGTCTCATTCAGATAGTCGAGCAGTGGCCAAAATGTACAATTATAGCAGATGAGATTTATGACGGATTGGATTTCACAGATAAATTCGTATCAGTGGCTTCACGATCCAGCAAAGTCCCAGTTTTGGCCTTGAATGGGGTTTCAAAGGTTTACTTCGCCCCAGGTTGGAGGATAGGGTATATGGCATGGCACGACCCATCTGGTAAGCTAGGTTTGGTCAGGGATGGGGTTGAAAGGCTTCTTAGAAGTAGACTCTGTGCTTCTACTCCTGCTCAGTTTGGGTATTTGGCAGGGCTTACAGATGATTCTGAGTGGCTCAAAGATCACCGCAGTAGGATAAAGGAGAGGCTGGATTATTGCATCGAGAGGATTTCGAAAATAGACGGACTAGAATGTGAGCCTCCAGGAGGGGCATTCTATTTATTTGTCAGGATTACTGATGAAAGACTATCGTCAGACGATAAAAAATTCGTACTACAGTTACTCGAAGAAAAGCACGTTTTAGTCGTACATGGTTCGGGATTCTCCCCGGAGTACGGCCGTGGGCATTTCAGGATGGTATGTCTGCCAACAATTGAAATCTTAGATGAGGCATTCAACAGGATCTCTGATTTCCTAGGGGGCTGATTATCTGGGATTCCTAGATCGTTTCAGAAAATATAAGCCACTCTCTGAAACTTTAGAAGAAAGGTGGAAATCAGAATCAGATGGATCAATATCTGATAGGTGGACAAAGAATCAAAAAACTTGGATGGTGAGTCCAATTTGGCTGAATTCACTATTATCAAATGTTGAAATGAGGACAAGTCTTAGCCTAGGTAGAAAAATCGCGCATGCATCTTCTGAGTCGGAGGAGTTCCTCTTTTCTTTACAGGATCAGATTCCCAGTGGAAAGAATCCCAGAAAATGGAAAAAGTTCTCAGAAGGTAGAATATCCAGGGGTTTAGGGGAAATCGAAATAATTGAGGAAAACCCTGAAAATGCTACCATTCTAGTCAACAGATATTTCTCAGGGCCATTGGATGCAGGAATTATTGCCAGCACATGGGAGACCGCCACAGGAAAGAGGTATAAATTCAGGTGGTCCGAATCCAAGGATGTATTGATGGTGGAACTGACCAAGGACGAGGTGAAAATTCCATTCCCAAAAGAAATGAAAAAGAATTGGCTCGGTATCGATGAAAAAGTCGACGGCACAAGTATCATTCAGTGGGGAGATATCAGAGAATTGGACGCAGGCGGTTGGGAAATGAACGGTGAAAGAAAAATTATGATTCATAGGGATTTAATTCTTAGATTCGAAGAATATTCTCAGTCTCAAATAATCTCATTAAGAGAATCCAGGCAGGAGGACTATGTCTGGAAAGACGTAGGCGGAAATAGATCTTTATGGTGGACGGCAGTTGCAGACTCATGTAGACAACTATTTTTCGATAGTGGGAAGCACGTAATGATATCAGGAGCCAAAGATTGGACTAGTTCATCAATCAGAAACCTCTCTCTTCAGGGTCTTGGAAAACTTTCCAAGCCAGAACTAAAGTCAGAAAACGGGGAATTGAATTCAGACATAGTAGGGTGCTTCCACCCTGCTATTTCTGGAGGGATACTACTAGGCTGCTGGGAGAGATCAACAGGGGTAAAGGGGAGGATGAAAATGGGTTCCGAAGCAGGAGTTGTGACTGTAAATATAGTCCCAAAGAGAGCTTCTACATCCAACCTATGATAATCCTGTTCTGTCAAATGTTATATCCATCCTTAATGTCAAAGGGTCGGCCCCCTAGGGGGCCGGGGTGTAACAATGGCCATGAATCACAATCAATATGCAGTTACTGCGATCGTTGCAACCCTCTGTCTGGCCGGAATTTACACGATTATCGGAGCCGGCCTTTCAACAACAGAGTCCGGCGGATTTGAGCCAGCTGGATCGGATGTTGTCGATATCGAATCTACAGGACAAGGCGGTACAGATACCGATGGGGACGGCATTCCAGACAGGATGGAAATGACCCTTTATGGGACAGACTGGAGAGAGTTTGATACTGATAATGACGGCTTGGATGACGGCTGGGAAATTAGGAATGGATTAGACCCACTCGATAATGGCGAGCCGGCTGATTCTGAGATTCCGTTTTCAGATACCGATAATGAAGATGAGACGGGTGAGCAAAATGAAACGTTCCCAAATCCCGATAATGGCCCATACGGAGATCCCGACAGAGATGGTCTGACAAATACCGAAGAGGCGGCTTTGGGGACCAAGCCAATGGACAGTGACTCCGATGACGATGGCCTGAATGACAAGTGGGAGTCATTGCATGTCCATGAGATTATCACTCCCAATGGCGTCCTCAGATTACTGGACCCCCTAAATGCCAATAGGGACTGTTATTTCCTTACTCCAGATGGATCAGTAAACAGCCAGGGTCCAGATGCTAGACAACAGATAATGAACGAGCTAAGCAATGAAGATTGGAACCTGGTTGCCAATGCTGATGGCGAGATATCTTGCGACGCTGCACTGGATCTGGAGCAACCCACTCCAGACGGTCTTAGAAATTTTGTAGAAGAGAGATATGATACCAATCCCCTTCAAGAGGATAGTGATGGCGACCTCATTGCAGATAGGCATGAAATTGCATTCGGGTTTATCGAATTGGGCACTCACTGTGGAGTTCCCGTTTTTGGGACAATCACATTACAATCGCCATTCAATGAGTTCATGTCCGAGGCGGGTGATTTGACATGGTTCGAGCAAGATATGGATGGGGACGGACGATTGAATGGCCCTAGTGACTGGGATACTGACGGCGATGGAATGCCCGATGGATTCGAATACTGCTATGGTGATCTTTTAGATCCATCCAATGCAACAGATGCCTTTGGGGACTCGGATGAAGACGGGTTGAACAATGTAGAGGAGTACGAGGTCGCCTACACATGGGGGCCATCGAATTTCACAGATCCGGAGGAGGCCGATACAGATAATGACGGTATGCCTGATGGCTGGGAATATCTCAGTGGCATACATCCAAATGACGGAAGCAATGCAGACGACGACCCAGATTTTGACGGATATGATTCAGACGGAGATGGCGGTGTAAGATATTCTGACATGGTAGGCGTCTCAACGGTTCAATCAATTATGGTTGAAATAGGGGACTACGTACCCGTCAACAAGACAATATTGTATGTGAGAACGGTTCAAGATAGCGAGTACGTAAACATACCAGTGAAGACACTAACTGCTGGTTGGGTTTACCACATCAATGTCGCGGTAGGAGAGGAAATTTCTAGCAGACTACAGGATCTGGTTATCGTAGTAGAGGAAGATGAAAGGTTCACTAATCTAGATGAGTTCAACGCCAGAGATAGAGACGGCGATGGTGCAGTAGACGGGAGGTCCACAGACCCCCTCTCCCCAGATACCGACGGAGATGGCTTGATTGATGGAATAGAGGTCATAGGATGGACTATTAGAATCGTCGACCATGGAGTAAGGGATGTCACCGTCCGAAGCGATCCCGGTGCTTATGATACCGATAGGGATGGCCTTTCAGATGCAGTCGAATACTTTGAGACATTCACTAACGCCACAGACAGAGACACCGATTCAGACGGCCTAGAAGACTTTACTGAGGCAATAGATGGATTCGTTTGGAATGGCTCCATTTACTATACCAATGCATCTGCATTTGATACAGACAACGATGGACTAGAGGATGGCGAGGAAGTAGTAGACGGCGAAGATCAGTACATCACTCATGCCAACAATGCTGATAGCGACGCAGATGGGCTCAATGACGGGGGAGAAGTTCTGTTCGTTCCAAGGCCATGGCAGTCCGCAACAAATCCTTTGAACAATGATACTGATGGTGACTCCCAACCAGATGGCTGGGAGATGCAGGTATTTTCTGTACAGCAGAATACCAATAGCCACAGTCTCTGGGTAGTGACGGACTGGTGGCTTCCCCCTGGTTGTGACTCAATGATGGAATGCGGTCTAGGGCCAGGCGGTTGGATTTGGAAGAACTACTTGGATGGCTTCTCTTCCTCAGGAGACAGAGATGGCGATGGAATGTTAGATCCGGAGTATTTCCTGTGGGAGTTGAATATCTCAGGCTTTTTCATTCCCGATGGAGGAAGGTGGGCCTTGGATCCATCGTATGGCTCTATCCCTGATTCAGTATTCGATATAGACAACGATACACTGATGAATTCTCAAGAGGCACCCGATCGATGGGATACGAATCCAGTATCCCACGACACAGACGGCGACAAGTTACCCGATGGCTGGGAGGTTACATATTCCGAGGAATCATTAATGATGGGCCTTGTTGATAACAATACATTGGATGCGTTGGGAGCTAGGGGCCCAATGGACCCTAGGATGCCAGACTCAGACCTAGATGGAATAGACGACGGTCAGGAGGACTTTGATGAGGACGGCCTTAACCGTACCAACCTAATGAATAGGTATTGTCCAGGGTGGAATAACCCACAGAACTCGGAGTGCCACATAGATCACATGACAGAAGCTGGAATTAGATTCTACAATGATCTCGAAAACTATACTAATTTCGAAGAATACCAGAATGGTACCAATCCAGTCAACGCAGATACAGATGGGGATATTTGGGAAGATGGCTCTGAGGTATACCACCAAGATCAGGATGGAGACTCAATGTGGGCTGGATGGGAATATTATTTTGGTTTCGACCCCATGGATCCGGCTGATGCCAATGTTGACTCTGATGGGGATGGCTTTGTGAATAAGTGTGAGAACAAATGGAATACACATCCAAAGGACCCAACCAGCTTCCCGTCCCAAGGTGAACTTTGCGACATGTTCAACTAGGCCTTCATCCTCCTTAGAATACGAGAGCTGTTTCTATGTCATGGTGGATTTTTCCTACTACAGCAGACGTTGGAATCAGGTCCTTCTCAAATTCAATAGAGGGTATCATCAGGGAAACAACTATTGGAATCCAAGAATATCAGCTCTTAGAGCCCATACAGGAACTTAACTCACTCGTTAGACATAATGCTACATGGGCTATCCCAATAACTGGTAATGATATGGAAAGAGGACTAGTTAGGTGGCTAGAAGAGGTACTATACAGAGGATATGGAGAAGGTCAGTGGCTAGTTGACCTTTCCATTTCTACTTCTAATGAGTACATATCTGGACATGTATCTTGGGTAGATTCGGATTCCGTTGAGAGAGAAATTGAGGTCAAGGCTATTACCATGCATGAACTAATTCTCAAGGAGATCTCAGAAGGGGAGACTATCAGAGGGATAATTCCAGAGGTGCCTGATTTTGAAGGTCCTGGATGGATTTCACAAGTAATTCTGGATATCTAGGAAGCGGCTTCCAACAAGTACAATGCCCCACTGAGCATTATTCCTGTCATTACCCCATTCCTGATTAATTCGGAATTTAGTGATTTCAACCATCTCTTGCCTACCCTAGCTCCAATAAGGGCAGATACTACCAATACCAGTATTAGGCTTAGCTGAGAGTAAATCTCACTGCTTCTATATGCAAGATAAACCGGAATTCTTGACAAATCAACGCATAATGCTAGGATACTTGCGGTGGCGGCATATGACATCTTATCGGGAATTCTCTTGGAGAGAAACATCGCCCTAAGGGCACCCTGGTGTCCTGAAAGGCCCCCCATAAAGCCAGATCCAAAACCCCCAAATCTGTCATTAGCCTCAGGAATCCTGTAACCTGTCCATCTTTCACTAATTGTGAGGATTGGAAGAATCATCAATGCCAACCCGAGAATCCCCAAGAGGGGCCTCTGAGGTACTTGACTCTGAAGGACGGCGCCGATTATTGAACCAACTACTAGCCAAATGCCATATCTCTTGAATGCGGTGAAATCAACATTCTCCCAAAGCAGAGCTAATTTTCCTGCATTATGGGCCCCATGGACTATCGCGACCACAGCTACTGCCTCATGGGGGGGCATCAGTACCAGGACTAGGGGGGTGAGTATTGTAGAGAGTCCGAAACCAGCTGGAACTGTTAGAGCAGCCGCAACAAAAGCACCAATCGCTACAAGCGCAAGGAACTCATTCACAACCAACGGAAAATAAAGACATTAAATTCTGTTTCGCAAATAGTTTACTCTTCAACATTGAATTTTTGATATACTTCATTGGTCGTCCGTGTGACTCTGATGAATGTGGTACACTTGGGCAGATCTTTGATCCTTCTAGCGCCTACATAGGAGCATGCTGACCTAACTCCTCCAAGTATTGATTGGACAGTCTCTTCCAAAGCCCCTCTGTATGGGACTCTGACCTCCTTTCCTTCAGGTGCTCTATGCTTGGCTACTTCTCCATAGTACTCCTGCATTGCCTTCGCAGAGGACATGCCATAGAATGACTTGTACATTTTTCCATTACCGCCCTCTACTAACTCTCCTCCAGATTCATCATGGCCTGCCAGCATCCCCCCCAGCATTACGAAGTCAGCTCCAGCAGCGAAGGCCTTAGCTACGTCTCCAGGGGAAGAGCAACCGCCATCAGCCATCACATGCCCCCCTAATCCGTGTGCGGCGTCAGCACATTCTGAGATTGCAGATAGCTGAGGGTACCCAACTCCGGCTACCTTCCTAGTGGTGCAAACCGAACCAGGCCCTATTCCTACCTTCACAACATCAGCTCCAGCTAAGATAAGCGCCTCAGTCATCTCCCTGGTGGCTACATTGCCTGCAATGATAATAGAGTTTGAATAGCTCTTCCTGACGTCCCTGATGAAGTCTAGGAAGACTTCTCTATATCCATTTGCTACATCGACGCATATCATGGACAACTCAGAACTTGTGGCCATCTTCTTCTTCAACAACTCCAGACTATCTTCTGTTGATCCACAAGTAATAGCTACATGCCCGGGGTCAATCCCATCATCCCATGCTTCTGAACACTGTCTTGTGGAGTAGAATTTCTGTAGACAGGTTAGCATGCCATGCTTCTGGAGAACCTCGGCAACCCCGAATACCCCTGTAGTATCCATGTTTGCAGCAACCACAGGTACTCCCTCCCAGGTCGTATCGGAATGTCTGAACTTGAACTCTCTTACCAAAGTTACATCCGATCTAGAAACCAGCGTACTTCGCTTCGGCCGGATTAATACATCATCAAAAGTCAGCTTAACATCATGCTCTACACGCATTGGGACCTTACTACTCCAACGAAGCTGAGCTTATGACGATTATCATGAAAGAACTGGGCCCGGATTGTCCCAATAATACCACAATTGTCTCTGATCGCCGTCCCATGCGGTGAAGTATAGCTTATCTCCAACGATGGTAAGCCACCATGGCCAACTGCCATTTTCTCCTTGATGGACATCCACCAACAGCTCCGTACCAAGCTCTGTCCCATCTGTTCTCCAAAGCTCTTCTCCATTTTCTCCGTCGTCAGCACTGAAGTAGAAGTGACTATCGTGTGTAAGGGTGTACTCGCCATGCCAGTGTGCGGTAGAGCCCCAGGATAAACTACTATTCTCACCAACTCTGATGTCCTTTACCATGTTAGTTCCTGCCTCAGTACCGTCAGTCCTCCATAGTTCCCATCCATGGACTCCATCATCAGCTCCAAAATAAACAAATCCTCCCATTTCCTTCATCGGTCCCGTGGGATAGCTCGAGTTATTTCCTGGATTGATATCTTTTACCATCCTAGTCCCCTCTTCAGTATTATCCGTTATCCAGAGCTCTCTTCCATTCTCGCCATCATCCGCTGAAAACAGCATTTTACTACCTAGTTTAGTTAGCCACATGGGGCTACTAGAGTTATTTAATCCAGGCCAAATGTCTTTCACCATATTAGTAGAAAAGGCATCTCCTTGGCTGTAGTGTAGCTCCTGTCCGTTAACTCCATCATTTGCTGACAGGTATATCCCCCCTGAGCCCGGTGTAATATGAATTGGATTACTTCCTTCAGGACCGGTATTAATATCCTTTACTAGGAATAGGCCCCCTCCTAGTTGCAGTCCAAATCTATACAGCTCTCTCCCGTAATTCTCCGTCTCTCCGGTAAACCATACTTGATTTCCCTTGTATGTCATATCTCTAGGGACAGAGCCATCCCAGTCTGCACAACATTGGGAAAGTCCATTGCCATCGGTCCAGGAGCTTGTCTCTGGCTCTATATTGGCTATCATCCTGGTGCCAGTAGTAGTTCCATCACTTATCCACAGCTCTTCTCCTTTGGGATATCCCTCTTCCCCCACTCCTGCTATGGCTTTGATACTGCTGAATACTACTCTATCACTCGCCCCTCCTTCGCCAGGAATAATAACTAGCTCAGTAATTCCTGCAGAGTCAAATTCACAACCATTGCAATCGTAATCCCAGTCTCCCCAGAAGTCATAAACCACATTTGTGCCTTCCTCCGTACCATCGCTGACCCAGAGTGTTGGGAATCCACCATTATTTTCAAAGTACATATGCATCGATGCCGTGAAAAACAATTTGTTGTTTCCTGCAACTAGTTCGACATCGTTGAATATATTGTCCCACGTGATATCGAACGTAGATCCCCAATTCTCGCAATCCTCAGTTTGCTCACCAGTATCCGGGTCTGCAGTCGTTGAACAGTCTTCTCCCCTGATATCCTTCACCATGTATGAACCAGACATGGTGCCATCACTTCTCCATAGTTCCCAACCGTGAATCCCATCGTCAGCAATGAAATAGAGTACGTCATCCAGTACTGCCGTTCTCTGCTGGGCAAAATTATGTTCTGCAGTAGTTTCATTGTAGATTACCCCATAGTTTCCCGGGCATTCTCCGACCGTGAATTCAACCTCATCATAGCTGATTAAACCATCTCCTTCTATTCCGAGCCCCTCTCCACTGTCATATCCTACGTCCATCAATAGTCCCGGATTATCCATGGGACATTCAGATGTCCTGTAGTTCAGAGTATATGTCAACCCGTCCATTACACCTTGCAGGGTGGCGATGGTCCCCTCTAGTTGTGAAATCTGACTCTGAAGTAGCAGGAGATCTTCTGTCAGGTCGGAAATGTGATCACTCAACTCCCCTATTTCATCATTTAGTGAGGATATTTCCATTTCAAGAGTAGATTGATTCTCAGAAGAATCGTTAAGCTGTAGCATGATTTCTTCATGTTGCAACAATAACTCATCCCTCAAGTCCTCCATCGTAGAAATTGTAATGGCCTGCTCCGCCATACTCGATTGAGCCAAAGCAAGACTTGCAGTCGCCTCAGAAAGTGCACTTTCCAAAGTGGCAATCTCTGATAACGCGTTATCGTAATCGTTGATTGAATCATTTAATTCAGACTCAAGGGCCTCTGTTCTCTCATCATTTTCCGAATCATTTCCCGCACAACCCGATAGCAATGAACCGACGAATAGTAACACGATAACTAATGACCTGACTCTCATGGAACTCCTTGTCGCCCTAGACTATTAGAAGTTCCTCTTGATTAACTAATATTGAGGATATAACCTTATTATTCAAAAATTGTCAATTGTATTTTGGTGCTCGTGCCGGGATTTGAACCCGGGTCGTCGCCTCGAGAGGGCGACATGATGGACCGAACTACACCACACGAGCGGCATTAGCGCCACCCACCTTCCATATTTGAAAACAGGGGGTGACTCAATACTGCTATTTTCACTTTCACTTTTACTCTCACTCTGTTGCCTTGATTAATATGTAAATCATATCAACGACGATACATGAACGCAAACAATAACTACGATTCGGACGTAACATACCAAAAGAGGCCAGAGCCTTACAGGATTGTTCCTCTGAACTCACTTAGGATAGCTAACAGTGAACTAAGGGCAAGTAATGACTCTCTAGTTTGTGAGGGAGGCCGTCTAGCCAACCTTGGCTCTTGGAAGCCTCTTCCAAGACTCTCCACGCCTGTTGAGGTTTCTCCTTCTTCATGGAAGGGACTGAGATCAAGAATGAAATTCAGTCAACAGGAGATAGGAGCGTCGATCTGATGTCCAAAACAACAAGACTTAGGGAAGAAGTAAGAACTCTATTGGAGCAAAGGGGTTCTGCCAACACTGTAGAAATATTCGACCATCTCAATGAGAGATTTAGATGGGGGGCCACTATGAATCAGGTTGGCAATATTCTGGCCAAAGATACGAGATTCGATAAAATCGGTCATGTCAGGGGGCAATTCAGAGGTAGCACCTACACAGTATGTGTCTGGGGGCTCAGACTCGGAGAAGTTACAGCTCACACGTCATAAAGGTAATACTCAAGTCAAGGGATGCCCACACAGGGACGTGAGCGCCAGCGGTTCGATGTCAGACTGGGCTACATTATTCCGACTGGGAAATAACCTCACCGGCGTTTTTGGCGTTTTCTTAGGCTCTATTATCGCTCTTGGAGAAGTCCCACAAGGACTGCTAGCTCAGATTACCATACTTCACGCTTCTTCAGTACTCTTCTTCATGTGCTCTTGGAATGCACTGAATGATATCTATGATTTTGAAATCGATCTTGTTAATCGTCCAGATAGGCCTCTGCCTAGTGGAAGAATATCTCTGAATTATGCCAAATCAGCTACTGCAATGACAATGTTATCTTCAATTCTCAGTATCTTTATGTGCTATTGGCTAATTTCGGGGTCGAATCCAGTGAATGGATTCGAGGTCTCCGACTGGCTCCCGTCATTGGCCATATGGATAGTGGCACTCCTCATGCTCATTAATTACGAATTTCCATTTGGACTACGCCTCAAGGATAAGGGTCTTCCGGGCAATATTGCCATCAGTATATCTGTAGGTCTGGTAGTTGTCTTTGGTGCTTCAGCAGTTTTCGAACCATTTAGTCAAAAGGCTTGGTCCCTGTTCTTCGTCGGAATATTCTACAATACATCTAGGGAGATTATCAAGGATGTCGAGGATATGGAAGGCGATGAGGGGAGAAATACTCTCGCAATGAGAATTGGGCCAGAAAATGCAAGGACAGTTGCATGGGTGACTTCCATTATGGCATTGGCTTCAGTTCTGTTGCCCTTCGCCGTAGGAATATTCCCCCCTGTCCATGTTGTGCTAGTCATTCCGGCTGTGATGACTCTCATGATGGTAAAGGGCAGGATAATCGTTGGAGAGGACGAAGCCGCATCTAGTCTGTTGAAGAAATCAATGCTACTTTGTCTCGCCGCGCTCCTCACAAGCTCTCTGATCTAATACAACTCGTTGTAAGTGTGCCAAGCCGCTTCATTGCACATCCTTGTCAGTAGCGACATCTGTGCCCACATCCTGTTTTCTGCTTGGTCGAAAACTATACTGTTCTTGGAGTCAATAACCGCATTAGTTACCTCCTCGCCTCTATGGGCAGGCAGGCAATGCATGAATAAGTAATCAGAATCAGCGTGAGAGACCAGCTCCTCATTGACCTGGAAACCATCGAATGCACTCATCTTGCTATCCAATCCCTCCTCTCCCATGGAGACGAAAACATCGGTATAGACCACCCCGGCGTCGCTAACTGCCTCTACAGGATCATTGGTCGAGCTGATGCTAGATCCATTCTCACTCGCTATCGAAATAGCCCTTGAGACTATATCGGCATCCGGCTCATAACCTTCGGGAGTGGCATATTTTACATCGATACCAAGCGATGCACAAGCAAGCATCAAGTCATGAAGAACATTGTTTCCGTCACCAACCCATGAGACATGACCTTTTACAGTATCAATTTTCTCGGTTATGGCCATCAGATCGGCTGCAGCCTGACAGGGGTGGTGCATATCAGAAAGTGCATTTATTACCGGTACAGAAGCATGCTTAGCCAACTCTTGAACATCTGAATGGCCGAAACACCTGTATGTTATCCCATCCATGAATCTGGATAGTACAGCTGCAGTATCTGCAATCGACTCACTCTTTCCCAGCTGAATGTCATTCGCAAGTAATGTCAGTGGCTGACCTCCAAGTTTACTAACCCCAACCTCAAAAGAAACTCTGGTCCTAGTAGATGGTTTCTCATATATCGATCCTATTGACATTCCATCTAGCGGCATGAAACCATCGGCAAATCCATCATCATTCTTCATCCGGATGGCCCAATCTATCAATTGCTGTAGTTCTCCATCGAAATCATCAATTGATAACAAGTCTCTCTTGGACTCAGTTTCTTTCATGCTCTATATCTCCTGCAAACCCATCTCGTGTATCAGCCATACCGCCATATACACTCTGTACGAATGTCAGAACATCGGCCAATCCCTCTTCATTCTCGCTAGACAATGGAATTAGTCCAGGCTGTATCGACGCATGTTGCATCATTCTGAGTTGTCCTATTGCGAATTCCGCACGTTGACTGCCCGATCCATAAGTCATTGATTGGCTGGAAGACTCCTCATACAATGCAGCTTCTAGGGCACCCAGATTATCTCCCCACTCAACAATCTTCTCAAGAGTTTCTGGCTCTAGTAAGTCTGATTTTGAAAGGAAATTAGCCGTGGGTAGCCCTAGTCTGAAATGAACGATTGAGGAAAGTAGCATCTGTGAAACGAAACCACTTGGCGTTTGTGAAAGCATTGGATCGAATAGGAAAGCAAGACAAGCCCGCCCCCTTCCCAGGACTTCCACTAAATGACTGGAGGCTTCCCTGAATGCGAATAATTCTACCTGTCCCGGAGTATCAATAATCATGATGTCACCAGAAAGCCCATCCAGCTCTTCATGAATATCAATGGCTTGAGATGCAACCAGATCTGCGGCCAGAATCTGGGCCCCATTAGGTCCCAGATCATATTCATCCATTACTTCGGATAATGAAATAAGGTCTCTAACGTCAAACTCGGGATCATAATGTACTCTTTCTGCCCCCGGGTCTAGATTAATCGCTAAGGTCTCTACTTCTAGAAATCTAGACCATCTCTGGAAAGAGGTCACTAGGGTACTCTTACCGGCTCCTGCAGTCCCTACGACGAAAAGTACTGGGGGGGTTGTTCCATCCATGTGCTTACGATACGGTTCTGGCTAATAGACTTCAAGGATGACTGACTTGTTTTTATGTGTCCGCAAGCAACCGTTATACAGAGTATTGCAGCCTCTCTGCTCAAACAGGTGGCGCCGACCATGACAGAACAACCACCCCCGCTCCCTCCCGGATTCCCTATTCCCCCTCCTCCTCCTCCTCCCGGCATTGATACCGAGGAAGAAAAAGAGGACATCAAAGAGACGCATGTTGGGAATAATACTGGTACTAGTGAACTTCCTCCTCCTCCTCCCCCTCCCGGCTTCGTGCCCGTCGATGCGACCCCC
>CEWO01018431.1_pt1 | contig 28512 bp, 26 predicted proteins | sample 361561 | NCBI WGS metagenome assembly CEWO01 (sample SAMEA2623627, study PRJEB7988) | marine metagenome | isolation source: saline water (ENVO:00002010), including
ACACTATTTATCTCTTTATTATTTATGCAAGATGAAATAGGAATTGGACTTCATAGTGCTGAATTAATTAATTATTTAAATGCTAATTATAAAACTAATACAGTTCTAAGTTATAATAATGCTAGAGACATACTTTATTCAGAAATAGATAAAAATTCAAGCAATAATCAAGTCAAGTGTATTTATACAAACTATTATACTACTTTACCAAATAATGTTGATCCAAGTACATACTTATATGAAAATGGTATGAATTGTGAACATCTATGGCCCCAAAGTTTAGGTGCTGGAAGTTCTCCAATGAAAAGTGATATGCATCATTTAAGACCTTGTAAAGAAAATGTTAATTCTTATAGAAGTAATAAACCTTTTAATAACAGTCCTGATAATTCTACAACTAATTGGCTTTGGCTAGGTAATAATTATTCATCAATACCATCAAGCAATTTAGATCAATACAGTGAAAATAATTCATTTGTTTTTGAACCTAGAGAGGATGTTAAGGGAGATATAGCTAGAAGTATGTTTTATTTTTATACAATATATACAAATGAAGCTGATAATAATTTTTTTAATGATCAAAAAGATATTTTATATCAGTGGCATCTAGATGATCCCGCGACTAATAATGAAATTAGTAGAACATGGTTAATTGCAGGATACCAGAATAATATTCCCAATCCTTTTATTTTAGATAATACATTAGTATATAGATGCTATTTTTATAATGAATCAGAAATTGGATGCGATGGAGTTCCAAATAGTGGATTAGAATTAGATGTATGCGGTGTTTGTGGTGGCAATAATTTAAGCTGTATTGATAGCTGTGGTATTCCTAATGGATATAATCTAACTTGTGCTGATATTAATAATGATAATACAGTAAATGTTACAGATGTAATATTTTTAGTAAATTTGATTATAGGTGGCTCTACTAATAGTTTTGGAGATGTAAATAACGATGGTGTAACTAATATTACGGATATTGTTATGCTTGTAAATATTATTTTAGGAGACAATTTATGAAATTAGTTTTTTTGTGTATGATATTTGGATGTTTAATAGGAGAAAATATGGATAATGAGTTAATTAAAACAGATTCAGGACTTAAATATAGAGAATCAAAAATTGGAGAAGGAAATTATCCCCAAAAAGGAGATAAGGTTGTTGTCCATTATACGGGCAAGTTAGAAGATGGAACTGTGTTTGATTCTTCATTAGACAGAAATGTTCCTTTTGAATTTCCCCTAGGTCAAGGCAGAGTTATTAAAGGCTGGGATGAGGGCCTTGCAACAATGAAAATTGGAGGAAAAAGAACATTAATTATTCCTCCAGATTTAGGTTATGGTTCTAGAGGAGCTGGTGATAGAATCCCACCTAATTCAACATTAATCTTTGAAGTTGAATTGCTAGATATAAAAAAACCTTTTATTGATACAGACTTTGAATTACCAGGAGAAGAAAAAGTATCAGAAAGTGGTATGGTGATGATTGATCATATATTGGGTTCTGGTGAAATTCCAAAAAGTGGCCAAAAGGTAATAGTGCATTATACAGGAAAATTAGATAATGGAAAGAAATTTGATAGTTCTCATGACAGAGGAAATCCATTTACATTTGTTCTTGGTGAAGGACGAGTCATTAAAGGCTGGGAAGAAGGCTTATCTTCAATGAAAATTGGAGGAAAAAGAACATTGATAATTCCAGCATATTTGGCATATGGAAGCAGAGGTGCTGGGAATGTTATTCCTCCTAATGCGACTTTGACTTTTGAAGTTGAGTTGATTGATATTCAAAATTAATGATAAGATATTTTTTTATTTTTTTATTAATTTTTGGTTGTAATAGTCAAAAATTAAATTGGTATAAAGGCTCTTTAGAAGATGCTTTCGCATTATCAGACGATAAAATTATAATGATTGATTTTTATACTGATTGGTGTGCTCCCTGCAAATTACTTGATTCAGATACTTTTACAAATGAAGAAGTAATACAGTATATTGATAATAATTTTATTCCAATTAAAATTAATGCTGAATCAGAATATGGTATACCTTTATATGAAAAATTTAAAGGTACTGGCTATCCCATGATTATTTTTTTAGATAAAGAAAAAAATGAGATTGATAGATTTTATGGTTTTTATCCTCCAAATGATTTTATTTTAAAACTTAATAATATCTTATCAGGAGATCACACTTTCCCTGATTTGCTTACTAAATATAAATTAGGTGATAATAGTTCTTCTACTATTTTTGAATTGGCAAAAAAATATTTTTCTAGAGGAGAATATGATAATGCACTGCAATTATATGAAAAAGTATTGGAAAATAAAGATTTATCTTACAATATGTTCCATGAAACAAATTACTCAATAGGAATGATTAAATTAAAAAATAATGAATCAAATAATTTAGAAAAATATATAAGACAATATCCTGAATCATTTTTATTGAAGCAATCAATTATAAATTTGTTAATGTATTACAAATTTAATTTTTTAGAAAAAAAGGAATTAGATTTATATAATAAATATATAGATAGATTTTCAAATGATCCTTTATTTCTAAATCAATATTCATGGAGAATGACGGAATTAAATATTAATTTAGATAATGCATTACAAAAAATTAATTTATCATTATCATTAATTGAAAATGATGATAAAAATCAAGCAATGATTAATGATACTAAGGCAGAAGTGTATTGGAAACTTGGTAAAGTTGATAAAGCCATTATTACAATCAATGAATCGATTTCCATTGATCCAGATAATCAATATTATATAAATCAAAAAGAAAAGTTTTTAAATTCAATTAATTAAAAAGGATATATATGGAAGCGCACATAGAGACTAATAAAGGAAAAATAAGAATAAAACTATTTCATAAAGAAGTACCACTAACTGTTGCTAATTTTATAAATTTATCTAAAAGAGGGTATTATAATAACTTGTCTTTTCATAGAGTAATTGATAATTTTATGATTCAAGGCGGTTGTCCTTTAGGTACTGGGACAGGTGGTCCTGGATATGACTTTGAAGATGAATTCAATCCATCTTTGACACATGATAAGGCTGGTATTTTGTCTATGGCAAATGCTGGCCCTGGTACAAATGGTAGTCAATTTTTTATTACACACTTAGAAACACCTTGGCTTGATAATAATCATACAGTTTTTGGAGAAATTATTGATAAAGATGATTTAGATATTGTGAATCAAATTGTCCAAGGTGATAAAATAATATCCATTGAAATAGTAGGAAATTTTTCTCCAAGTGAAGATATCAAATTAAGATTAGATGATTGGAATAAAATTTTAGGTAGTTAAATTATAATCTTCTTTGATTTCGTCAAATATAGGGATTGTTTTTTTTAAAATAAAATTATAACAAACGCTTGTAACAGTGCTAATACATATAAGTTGATTGGATTTTTTTGAAAATATTGCAGTTTGAACATCAAAGCTTTTGGTCCCCAATCTTGATACTTTTTGTCCTAAAATTAATGTTGAAGGATGTTTAACTTGATTTATATAATCAATTTTTACAGATGCAACAATTAATGATTTTTCTTCAAAGTTTGTTTCCCATCGTTGAAAAAAAAGAGTTCTAGCATCTTCAATATAGCTTAAAAAAGTTGCATTATTTACATGATTAAATGCATCTAGATCTCTCCATCTTGTATTAATTTCATGTTTAAATGAAAAATCTTCTAATGATATTTTTTTATTTGGCTTCATTGGTATTAATATTTTTTAACATTAAATCGATTGCATCTTTATATGCTCTTATTAAATCATCATCTACTAAATTTTCAAATCCATTTAATAATTTAATATGCTCTCTAACTTTATATGTTATCGTAATAAATGGAATATTAACCAGGTCTAATAGTTCAGATAATATATAACCAGAGTATTGCCATGGACCAGGTGTGATAATAATACCATCTATTTTATTTCGATTATTTTGTATATATGAAACAATTTTTGTTTCATTATGTGTTTGTATAATTTTTATACTTAAATTTTTATTATTAGTATGTTTTCTTATACTACTGTTTATTTTATTAATAGTAATTTTTTTATTTTGCTTAGCTGACCAGAGTCCAAATAGATTTAAATTAGGGCCATGTATAATTAAAATTTTCATGATTATAATTTATGTAATGATTTTTTATAAATTGAAAGAATTTTATTATGACATTCAAAAGCCATTTTGGGAGATTCATTTAATTTGAAAAATCCGGCTGATTGAGCATCATCACCTGGTATTAAATTACCCCAATTATTAATTTTCATAATAATACCTAAAAGCAATATATCACCAAATACAGAATTAAAATGAGAACAATTTCCAATTAATTTAACCGCTTCTCCATCAAGATTTGTTTCTTCTTTTAATTCTCTCACTGCTCCTTCTTCAGGAGTTTCACCTAATTCAATAAAACCACCCGGCAAACTCCATTCTCCTTTTCCTGGGTCAAATGCTCTTTTAACAAGGAGGATTTCATCATTTTTCATACATATTAGAGTAGCTGTAGGTTTAGGGTTTTGATAATGGATTGTTTTACATTTACTACAATGATACCTAATTGCTCCATCTATTTGTGAATAGGAATTTTTATTTGAACAGTGTGAACAATAAATTAATTTTTTCATAATGAACTTTATTGACTTAATTTATAAATTATACATCTAATAATATAATATATAATAATAATGAATGATTCTAAAGATATATTAGCTGTTGGTTCGATAGCATTTGACACAATTGAGACTCCTAAAGGAAAAAGAGAACATATTTTGGGAGGATCTTCAACATATTTCAGTGTTTCTTCTGCTCTATATTCAGATGTTTCTTTAATAGGTGTCGTTGGTAAAGATTTTACTGAAGAACATTGGGAAGTATTTGAAAAATATAATATTAATGTTGATTCTGTGGATAAGAGCGATGGATTAACTTTTAGTTGGGGCGGTAAATATAATCACGATTTTTCTTCTAGAGATACACTTTTTACTAATCTTGGAGTTTTTGAGAATTTTAAACCCAATGTTATAAACAATTATAATAATCCAATTTTATATTTAGGGAATATTCAACCAGAATTGCAATTTGATGTTATATCAAAAGTTAAGGACCCCTTTTTAATTGCAGCTGATTCTATGAATTTATGGATTGATTTATTTCCTAAGGATGTAATTAAATTGATTCATAAAGTTGATATATTTTTACTCAATGATGAAGAAGCTATGCAATTGTGTGGTCATAGTAATTTAAATAAAATTATTAAGGAATTTTTATCTTATGGTCCTAAAATTGTAATTATAAAAATGGGTTCTAAAGGTTCTTTGATTGGTTTTGATAACCAAATTATCAAGGTTTCATGTGTTCCAAATGTTCAAGTCGTTGACCCAACTGGTGCAGGTGATAGTTTTGCTGGCGGAGTATTAGGTTATATTGCTCAGAATGGATTAGATGACCCTGTTAAAGCAGTGATGCATGGAACTGCTGTTGCTTCATTTACTGTATCTGCATTTGGTTTGGAAAATTTATATAATATTCAATTGGATTTAATTAATGATAAAATAAAAGAAATTCAAATTTTATGATAGAAATCATAAATTTATTATTTGATTTTATTTATTTTTTTTTAGTTGCTAGAATAGTTTTGTCTTGGTTTCCTCATAATAGATATCATCCTATTATTAAAATTGTTTATAACTTTACAGATCCTTTATTAGCTCCTTTTAGAAATATGATCAATCCTATAGGAGGAGTTGATTTATCACCAATTATTGTATTCTTTTTTTTAAGGATATTAAAAGATTTTTTAATTCGATTTTTAATTTAATTTCAGGTTGAATTATAATAGATATAGGGAATAGTTAATTGAAAATTTATTTTTATTTATTTTTATTTTTATTAGGTTGTGATAATCCTTTAATTAATAATGATAATAGAGATTGCGTTATTGAATTAGGTGGATTTTATGATGATTGCAATATTTGTTCTGGAGGAGTTACAGGTCATATCCCAAATTCTGATAAAGATTGTAACGATGTTTGTTTTGGTAATTACATTTTAGATGGATGTGGTACATGTGATGATAATAGTAGCAATGATTGTACTTTAGATTGTAATAATGTTGAAAATGGTGCGGCCCTATGGGATGATTGTGGAGATTGTTATGGAGGTGATACGGGTTTTGTTCAAAATAGTTTAATGGATGATTGTGGTATGTGTTTTGATTCAGACTCAGAGTTTGATCAGAACGCAAATTCCTCAAAAGATTTATGTGGTGTATGCAATGGGAACAATATTTCATGTAATTTAGGATTACTTACTCTTCAAAATTGGAATTTTTCAAAAATTGAGTTTTGGAATAATGCAGATTGTTATGGAATTCCTTCTTACATATTAAATGATACAATATGTTTAGAAAATAATGCTAATTGTTTTAGCTATGTTCTTGATTTTTATATTAATTTTTTAGAAGGAACTTTAGACTTTGAACAAATAATTTATTTTGATGATAGCACAAATGAGATTTTAACAGGACAATGGACTATAGATGGTCAAGGGATATGTCTTGACTATACTTTAGAAGAGTATAATGATGAATGTTATGATATAATTAATTTTGAAAATGATTATTTTGATTGTGAAAATAATTTATCTTTATGTCAAGATAATTCCGTTCGTTTCATAGCAAAAAACAATGATAATAATCAGTGTTCAAAAGAGTCTTACAATCTTTTAGATGGAGAAGTTAGTATACTAAGTAAAAAAATGATGTTAGATTTCTATGAAAAATTCCCTGCATTTATACAAAACATGATTATTTATAATAATATTAATCAATAATATGAAAGATTATCTCTTAACTTGTCCTAGAGGTCTTGAAGAAGTAACCCAAAAAGATATTTCAAAATATATTAATCAAAAATCTAATATTGTTAATGGTGGGGTTGAATTTAAAGGGCATAAAAAAGATATGTATGCTGTTAATTTATATTCTCGGACAGGAATGCATTTATTAGAGAAATTATTTTATTCTAAAATTTATAGTTCAAAAAAACTCTATTCAAATATATATGATTTACCTTGGAATAAATTCATTAAGCCAGATACATCTTTTATGATTAAAACTAAAATAAGATCTACCTTATTTAATAAATCAAATACAGTGACATTGAAGATTAAAGATGCAATTGTTGATAATATAAGAAAAAAATTTGGAAAAAGACCTTCTATAAATAAAGAATCTCCAGATTTGTATTTATACGTTATTATACAAGAAAATAAAATTACTATATATATAAATACTTCAGGCATTCCACTATTTAAAAGAGGCTATAGAGCTAAAATTCATAGGGCAGGATTAAATGAATCTTTGGCTGCAGGATTAATTTTATCTAGTAATTGGAATCCTCGTGTTCCATTTTATGATATTATGTGCGGTTCTGGGACTATACCTATTGAAGCAGCCATGATAGCTCATAAAATTCCACCAAGATTAAATCGAAAATATTATGCATTTAAAAAATTAAAAAATTATGATTCAACATTATTAGATAGTTTAATAGAAAATTCAAAAAATAAAATTATTGATAATAAAAATTTTTTAATCTTTGGATCTGATCATATTAAAGCTAATATTTCGCTAGCATATGAAAGTAGTAAAATGATAGGCTTAAAAGATAGTATTCAATTTTCAGTTAAAAATATTAAGGATTTTATCCCAAGTGAAAAAGGTACTATTATAATTAATCCTCCTTATGGACATCGTTTGGGAGATCCAAATGCTATTAAAGTTTTGTATAAGCAATTAGGAGACTTGTTTAAAACTAAATGTGCTGGTTGTAATGTATTTGTTTTTTCAGGTAATTTAGATGCAATAAAATCTATAGGATTAAGATCTAAAAGTAGAACCATTTTAAAAAATGGAAAAATAGATAGCAGGCTTTTACATTATCCAATGATTGATGGTTCTTATAAATAAAAGGAGTTCATATGTACAAGATTACTTTACTATTAATTAATTTAATTTTCGGGAGTTTAGTTTTATTTAGCTACTATAATGGAGTAACAAAAAATCCTGATTTAAGTGCAAAGCTTTGGGGTGGAGTTCCTGAATCTTTGAGAACATTTATAGTTGCTTCTATGTTTATATCAGCAATAGGTTATTTCTTTTTTACATCGAATTTTATATTTAATGTTAATTTACATGAAAAGAAATTTTTAGGTAGATTCCCAGGTTGGTCTTTACATATTATTTATTTATTAATTTTAATACCATCAAGCATATGGATTGATTTAACATTTCAGTATTTAAAATCAGGGGTCCCATTACATTGGATTTATGTTTTGTCTGCTTTATATTGTGTTGGCTTATCATCTATCTTGTTATTTTTATTTGTTGTTGATTCTGGAAACTCTAATCAAATAATTTATTTAATATCTGTTATTGGAGCTGGCTTCTTTGTCTTTCATACAATGTTTTTAGATGGTCTTTTATGGACAACGTTTTTTCATTCACCATTTAATAAATAATCACTATGGATACATTTAGTCATGCATTATGGGGAAAAGGTCTATTTGGATATAGAAAATATAGATGGTTTTCTTTAATTTTTGGTGCCATCCCTGATTTATTATCATTTGGATTATATTTTTTATATAATCTTATAACAAATCCATTTAATATGGAATTAGGAAAACCTGAGATTTCAGAAATACCTATTTTGGTATTTAAATTATATGATTTTTCTCATAGTATAATTATTGCATTTATATTTATTTTAATTGTTTTTAAAATAAATAAAGATTTTTGCTTCCCCATGCTTGCATGGCCATTTCATATTATATTAGATTTTTTTACACATAGTATAGAATATTTCCCAACGCCAATATTTTGGCCAATTTCAGATTATAGATTTGATGGAGTTCCTTGGTCAAATCCATATATAATGATTATTAATTTTATTGGTATATTTTTAATATTTATTCTTAGAAAGAAAAATAGGTTTAAAATTAGTAAATAATACCATGTCCACCTCTTCTTTCATCTGCAATTGCTAATTCTTTGCTAACAGCATTTACCCCCCCAAAGAATAAACTTTTATCATTAAAGGCTTTGATTTTCATATTATTATTAGAAAACTTTATTCCAGGTTCATGAAATAAGGTATCACCTTCTAAATGTAATCTAGAATTAGAGATAGCATCTTTAAGATTTAATTTATGAATTAATAGATTCAAAATCACTTGAATATTTGCTGATCTAATTCTATTACTTCCACCACTTCCAAAAATAAATTTTGGTTTATTATCTTTTGTTATAATAATAGGAGAAAGCATAGTTGGAAGTCTTCTCTTTTTACTCCATTTATGAAATCCAAATGGATTTAAGTCTTCTTCTCCAAGCATATTATTCATCATTATTCCATATTCAGGAATGATATATCCACATCCTTCTCCATTGGTTGTTGTGATACTTGCAGCGTTGCCCATTTTATCAATAATACTAACATGTGTAGTTGAGCCAAAGCCATCTATTGATTTTGAAAAATTCAGATTATTTTTTTTAAACTCACTTAGAAAGTATTTAAAGTTTTTATCTATAAATATTTTATTAATTTCATTTTCTACATTAGGATTTGTACAAATATTTTGTCTTGCATGTGATGTAATATTCATCGCGTTAATTAAATTATCATTATTAATTTCTAAATTTGATTTTTTTAATAATTGTAATAAAAATACAATAAGAGGTCCACCATGAGAAGGTGAAGAATTAGTATATATCATATGATTATTAAAATTAATTGACCGAGGTTCTCTTTTATAAATTTTATAGTTTATAAAATCATTTTTTGTAAGATTGCTTTTATTATCTAAAAATTTTAGGATAGTATTTAAACCCTCACCTTTGTAAAAATAATCGTATCCTTCTTTTAGTAATAAAGATAAAAAATTACCAAATTCAGGATTTCTAAATGTATCACCTTTATTAATAAGTTTATTTTTTTTGAAGAGTAATTTTTTTGTATAATCATCAAATTCAAGAATTGGTTTTATAAGACTTAATATATAGCCTTGATAGCTTGTAATGTTCACTCCATGATTTGCTATATAAATAGCATTTTGTAAAACATCATTAATATTAAGCACTCCGTATTTTTTTTGTATTTCTATTAATCCCATTAAATTTCCAGGGGTAGCTATCGAGCCCTTGCCAATATTAAATTTTTGAGACGTCTCTCCAAAATCTACATTTATATTAATAAATTCTTTATTTTTATTAGTATTTATAGGTGAATCAACAAAAAAATCATAAACAAAAGGACTTGTATTATGTTGTATGCCTAGTAAAGTACCACCTCCAAAAGCACCTGTAAGAGCAAATTCTGAAGTCATTGATACGAAGATGGCGCTTACTGCAGCATCAAATGCATTGCCTCCAAATTTCAAAATTTCTTTTGCAGCTAAACTGGCTTCTTCAGAGCCAGTTGATATATTTCCATATTTCATTAAATTATTTTTTTTAATAATATTATCATATATAGTAAGTATTTAAATTTAACCTAATATTTTTTTAATATATATAATATAATGGAATTACCAAAATCATATAATCCATCAGAGGTAGAAGTAAAGTGGTATGATCATTGGGAAAAAAATAAAGTTTTTTCTCAAAATGATTCTTCAAATACTTTTACAATAATGATTCCACCACCTAATGTAACAGGAATTTTACATTTAGGTCATGTATTAAATAATACAATCCAAGATATACTTATAAGAAAAGAAAGCATGATGGGTAAAAACACGTTATGGTTGCCAGGCACTGATCATGCTTCTATAGCAACAGAAACAAAAGTTACTAAAAAATTATTATCAGAAAACATTAATAAAAAAGAGATAGGTAGAGAAAAATTTATTGAGCATTCATGGGATTGGACTGAAAAATATGGTGGAATAATAATTAATCAATTAAAACGATTAGGCTGTTCTTGTGATTGGGATAGATTAAACTTTACAATGAATAAAGAATATTATGATGCTGTAATTCATGCATTTGTTAGTCTCTATAATGATGGATATATATATAAAGGTGAGAGAATGATTAACTGGGATCCTGTTGGTTTGACAGCAGTTTCTGATGAAGAAGTTTTTTATAAGGAAAAAAATGGAAAATTATGGCATATTAAATATCCTATAAAAGGTTCGAATGATTATTTAATTGTTGCAACAACAAGGCCAGAAACAATGCTTGGTGATACTGGTGTAGCAGTAAATCCAAGTGACTCTAGGTATAATGACCTCATAGGAAAAAAAATTATTTTACCTATAGTAAATAAAGAAATTCCAATTTTTTCAGATGAGTATGTTGATAAAGATTTTGGAACAGGATGTGTTAAAATTACACCGGCACATGATCCTAATGATTTTGAAATGGCACAAAGAAATAATTTAGAGATTATAAATATTATGAATGAAAATGCATCTTTAAATGAAAATGTTCCAGATGAATTTCAAAATTTAGATAGATTTGAAGCTAGAAAAAAAATTGTGCAAAGACTTGAAGATTTAGGATTATTAGATAAAATTGAGGATTATAAACATAAAGTTGGGTACTCAGAAAGAACGGATGTTATAATTGAACCACGTATCTCTAAGCAATGGTTTATGAAAATGAAAGAATTAGCTAAGCCGGCTTTAAAAGTTGTTAAAGATAAGAAAATTAAATTTCATCCATCAAGATGGGAAAAAATATATAATCACTGGTTAAATAATATCAATGATTGGTGCATTTCCAGACAGTTATGGTGGGGGCATCAAATTCCAGTATGGTATAAAAATAAAGAAATTTATTGCGGTGTTAATCCACCTGATGGAGATGGTTGGACTCAAGATGAAGATGTTTTAGATACTTGGTTTAGTTCATGGATTTGGCCGCTTGCAACATTGGGTTGGCCAAATAAAACAAAAGATTTAGATAAATTTTATCCAACACAAGATTTAGTAACAGGCCCTGATATTATATTCTTTTGGGTTGCAAGAATGATTATGGCAGGACTTTATTTTAAAAAAGAAATTCCATTTTCAAATGTTTATTTTACAAGTATTATTCGAGATGAACATGGTAAAAAGATGAGTAAATCATTAGGAAATTCTCCAGATCCAATTGAACTATTTGAAGAATATGGCGTTGATGCAGTTAGAGTAAGTATTTTATTGATTGCTCCTCAAGGGACAGATGTATTGTTTTCTGTAGATAGATTAGAACAAGGTAGAAATTTTATGAATAAGCTTTGGAATTCATCTAGATTTTTAATGATGAATATCAATGATGATATTAATATAAAAACTTTTGAAAAAATTGAAATAAAAAATTTAGAATCCATTGATTTCTGGATTATATCAAAAATGAATAGAACAATTGATTCTGTTAATAATCAATTATCATCTTATAAATTAAATGAGGCAATCAAAACAATATATAATTTTGTATGGAGAGATTTTTGTGATTGGTATATTGAATTTTCTAAAATTAGAATGTATGGAAATAATAATGAAGAAAAAGAAACAACACTTTCAGTTTCAGTTTATGTTTTAAAAAACATATTACAATTACTACATCCTTATGCTCCGTTTATAACTGAAGAAATTTGGTCATTTTTTAAGACAAAAGATGAAAGTATTATAGTCCAAACAAAATGGCCAATTGTTAACCAAAATATGATTAATAATGAAATAGAAGAAGAATTAAGCTTTGTAATGAATATTATTTCTTCAATTAGAAATATTAAATCCGAGCTAAATATATCTCCTAAAAAAGAAGCTGAATTAATATGTCGTGGCCCTGAAAATAAAATTAATATTATTAATAATAATAAAAAATATTTTCAGTCTTTAACAAAAATAAAATCAATATTATTTGGACAAGAAATTAATAAACCAAAACAATGTTCAACTGCGGTTGTTAATGATGTGGAGATATTTTTGCCTTTAGCTGGTTTAATTGATATTGATAAAGAAATTAATCGTTTAAAATCTAATATAGAAGATATGAAAGGTAGGATGAATTCTGTAAAGAAAAAAATAGATAATAAAAACTTTATTAATAGAGCTCCCGAAGATATAGTTAAACATGAAAAAGAAAAATTTAGCAATTATAAAAATGATTATGATAAGCTAGTTGCAAACTTAGAAAGCTTAATATCATAAAGTTATTAATTTGAATAATTCTAATTACACATTTGATAAAAATACAGATATAAAATTTTTAAAAAGTGTTGGTCCAAAACGTGCTCAAGCATTATATCAAAATGATATCTATATTATTTCTGATTTATTAAAGCATTATCCCCGAAGATATTTAGATCGAACAAATATAAAAAAAATATCAGATTTAACTGTTAATGAAAAAGCAGTTGTTGTTGCAAAAGTTATTTCTATGAGTGTTAAGCGAACAAAAAAAGGTCAGTTTTTTCAATTAACATTGTCTGATACAAAGCAAACCATACAAGGTTTATGGTTTCATGGGGTATCATGGATTATGGAAAAATTTAATGAAGGTGATATTGTCGCTCTTTATGGTAAAATTGAATTTTATCAAGGGTTTAGAATTATTCATCCAGAATTTGATATTTTGGATGCAGATGATGATCCAATAAATACATCAAGAATTGTTCCTTTATATTCATCCAACAATGTATTAAAAAAAGCAGGATTTGATACTAGAGGTATTAGACGTTTATTAATTCAAGTTTTCAAAAAAAATAAAAAAATTCTTTTAGAATTTTTCAATCCATCAATATTGAAAGCGGAAGGTCTTATCGATTTGAATAAATCATTTTATTTAATTCATAATCCTATTGATCAATATTCTATAGATACAGCGCTTTATAGATTAAAATTTAATGAGCATTTTTTCCTTCAATTATTAAAGGCATTAAATAAAAAAAAGATAGAGTCTTATAAAGGAAAAGTATATAAAGAAATTGGACAATATGCTATAGAAATTTATAAATCTTTAGATTTTAATTTAACTGAATCACAAATTAAATCTCTTAGAGATATTAGATCAGATTTAAAATTAAAAAAACCAATGAATAGATTAATTCAAGGAGATGTCGGATGTGGAAAAACGATTGTTGCAGTTATTACGGCAGCTATTGTTGCTGGTGATAATTCTCAAATTGCAATTATGGCACCAACAGAAATTTTAGCTGAACAACATTATAATAGTTTTGTAAAGCATTTTAAAAATTATGATATTTCATGTGAATTATTAATCAGCAATATAAATCAAAAAGAAAAAAATGATATTTATAATAATTTAGAAAATGGTAAAATTAATATTATTGTGGGTACTCATGCATTAATTCAAAAAAAGGTTAAATTCAAAGATTTAGGACTTGCTATTATTGATGAACAACATAGATTCGGAGTAGATCAAAGAAAGGGATTATTAGATAAGGGTAATAATCCAAACGTTTTATCTATGACAGCTACCCCAATACCAAGGACTTTAGCTTTTACTATTCATGGTGATATGGATATTTCGTGGATAGATGAAATGCCTCAAAATAGAAAGCCAATAAAAACAGAATTAATTTATGAAGAAAATATTAATACTGTTTATGAGCATATGAAAAAAGAGATGGATAAAGGCCATTATTGTTATGTTGTATATCCTCTTATTGAAGAGTCAGATAAAATGGATTTAAAAGATGCAAAGTCTGGATTTGAATCTTTACAAAAAATATTTAGTAATTACAGGTTAGGCTTTATGCATGGAAAATTATTAAAAGATGAGAAAAATATATTAATGAATAAATTTATTAATGGTGAAATTCAATGTTTAATTTCAACGACTGTAATTGAAGTTGGAATAGATCATAAAATGGCAACTATTATGGTTATTGAGAATTCAGAACGTTTTGGATTAACTCAATTACATCAGTTAAGAGGTAGAGTTGGTAGAAGTACGTTACAATCATATTGTTATCTAATTCAAAGAAAAAATACTTTTAATTCAAATCAAAGGTTAAAAATTATGGAGCAAACAATTGATGGATTTGTTATATCTGATGAAGATTTGAAATTAAGAGGTCCTGGAGATTTTTTTGGAACTAGGCAGCATGGATATTTAAATTCTGGTTTAATAAATTTTAGTCAAGATAGAGAAATTATAAATAGAGCACGAAATCTTGCTTTTAAAATTATTGATGAAGATCCTAAGTTAAAATTAGAAAAAAATAAATTAATTAAATCAGAATTCATGATAAATTATAAGGATATGTTAGAGTTTATTAATATTGGTTAATAATGTATAAGAATATAAATAAAATATTATTAGGGTTATCATTTTTTATTCCTCTAATCGTTTATATTTTGACGATGGCACCGACAGTATCTTTCTGGGATTGCGGGGAATTTATTGCTACATCTTATATATTGGGAGTACCGCACCCACCGGGAGCACCATTTTATTTATTGCTTGGTAATATTTTTAGCTCTTTACCACTTTTTGATGATATAGGAGCAAGGATTAATTTTATTTCTCCTATTGCAAGTGCATTATCTGTAATGTTATTATATTTAATTATTGTTTATTTAATTGAAGAATATAGAGGTAAAACTAAAGATAATTTTGATGCAATTATTAATTATGGCAGTGCTTTTATTGCTTCTTTAACATTTGCTTTTACAGATTCTCAATGGTTTAATGCTGTAGAAGCTGAAGTATACTCTGTATCTACTTTTTTTACATCTATAGTAGTATGGATGATTCTTAAATGGTCAAGAAATCATAATCAAAATTGGAATTTAAGGTATTTATTAATTATTATTTATATGTTAGGATTAGCAATTGGAGTTCATCTTTTAAATTTATTAACACTCCCCTTTGTTATGTTAATTATATATTTTAAAAAGTTTGACTTTAAGCTCAAAACATTTTTTATACCGGTTATATTATCATTAATTATTTTTATAACAATTTATATAGGAATTATAAAAGGCATTCCAGATTTAATGAATAAACTAAATGGCAATTTATTTTTTATTATTTTATTGCCAATTTTAATAATGATTTCAATTGGATTGTTAATCTTAAAAAATAAAAATAGATCTTTAAAGATATATGCATATTGTCTTTCAGCTCTTTCCTTCTGTCTAATGTCTTTTTTAATTGCAAATTCTTTACTAATTAAAAGTCCATCACAATTGTCAGATAATATTCATATAGAATTAATTGATATTCAAAATAAAATTGATTTATATGATAAGGAAATATATCAACTAACAAATAAAATTGATAATAATCCTGGAACTATTAATCAACAAGGATTGAGAGATAAAGTTAATTCAATTATTGTAACACGAAATAATGAAGTTGATAAATTTAAATATTTATATGATGATTATATCATTTTTGAAAAAATAAAAAATAATTTATCATTTATTGATCTTTTAAAATGGCAATCTAGAATAAACTTATTCTTAATAGCATTATTAATAGTATCAATTTGCTTTATATTTTATCGTTCATATACAGTCTCGAACCATCAATTTGAATTAGTTAATAAATTTATATTTTCAAGTCTGCTATTAGTTTTAATCGGTTATTCAACATACATATTAATATTTATTAGAGCAGAACAATATCCCCGTATAAATGAAAACAATCCGAATACAGTTGACAGAGCTTTATCTTATATGAACAGAGACCAGTATGGAGATTGGGAAATTCTGAATTGGAAGTCGACTATGTTAAGGCCAGAAAATACAAATTGGAAAAGATATACATTAGATAAAAATAATCCAACATTTAATGAACAAATAAGTTTTTTCTTTAATTATCAAATTAATGAAATGTATTTAAGATATTTTGCATGGCAATTTATTGGTAGGGGTGATAAAGAAAATTTTCCATGGTATATAAATGATTTAAATGGAAATTTGATTGGAAATGAAAAATTAGATGGAATAAATATATTTAGATATGGTTTGCCATTGGCATTTTTATTGGGTTTATTTGGTTTGTTTTTTCATTTTAGGAAAGATCCCAAAAGAGCATTTTCAGTTTTAAGTTTGTTTTTAGCTACAGGATTATTGATTATAATTTATTTGAATCAATATGATCCTCAGCCAAGAGAAAGAGATTATTCTTTTGTAGGGAGTTTTTTCACTTTTTCAATTTGGATAGGAATTGGATTAGCAGCTATGCTAGAAAAAGTCAAAAATTTTGTCGAAAATAATAATATATCATCTATTATTTTATCATCTTTTTTAATAATAATATTTATTTTTATGCCAATGAAAATTTTAGCAACAGATTATTTTGAGCATAATAGAAATGATAATCATGTTGCATGGGATTATGGATATAATTTGCTTAATTCTTGTGAACCAAATGGAATCATTTTTACTAATGGAGATAATGATACCTTCCCATTATGGTATTTGCAAGAAGTAGAGAATATTAGACGAGATGTTAAAGTTGTAAATTTGAGTTTATTAAATACACCATGGTATATTGAACAACTAATGGAACATGAGCCTCAACTAAAATTTGATTTTAGTAATGATATGTTTAGTGATGATCTTTATAAAATTGATCCTTGGTATGCAACAGAATCTGCATTTGAATTATGTGGTAAAAAATTTAATGATGATGAGTCATGGAATAAACTAGAATGTGAGTTGAGTGTTAATGGTAATCTTGTATCTTTTAATATTAGACCAACACTTATAGGTAGACTATTAAGAGTTCAGGACTACATGATTTTAAAAATAATTAATGATATAAATGTTGAGAGACCAATTTATTTTGCGGCAACAGTTGCTCCAAACAATCAAATAGGATTGGATCGTTATTTATCAATGGAGGGGATGACATATAAAATTATTTTAGACAAGGATAAAAATAATATTGATCCTATAAATTATAAAAAAATGAAACAAAATTTAACTCAATCTAACTTAGATGAAATAATTATTTCTAAGAATGATTATAAAAAAACCTTAGATAACAATCAGGGTGTATATAGATATTCAGGTCTTAATAACAATAATATTTACTTCAATGACAATATTCAGCGTTTAGTTCAAAATTATAGGATTGGATTTATTCGCTTAGCTCAAAGTGATATTAAAAATGGTAATTATTCTGAAGCAGAAAAATTAATTTCTATGATGGACGAATATTTTCCCCAAGATATGCTTAATATCGAACCAGGACTTGTTGTATTGATAAGTGATTCCATTTATGGAGCTTCAAATAATAATATAAAGCAGTTAGAGATTTTAAAGCGTTTATTTAATAAAGAAATTGACATCCAAACTGAAATATATCTTCTTCATAAATTAGCTGAGCTTGATGATGTTGAATTTGTTAAAAAAAGAGCAACACTTTTATATACAGAAAAATCTGATAATTTAAATTTTGAGCTACAGAAATATATTGGAGATATTTTATCTGATAATTTAGAATCTTCTGATTTTATTTCTTATTCTAATAAAATATTTGAAAATCATAGACCTATTGGATTATTGTATTCTGTCGTTAGAGTTTATGATGAATTAGGCGAATCAGAAAAAGCAATTAGCCTTATTCAAGATTTTCTTGATGAAAATCCTGATAATATTGAGCTCATTCAATTATATGATTATTTAATTCAAATTAATTCAATTAATTAATTATGAATAAAGTTTCAATTATTATACCTCATTATAATAATTTTCCAATTCTTGATCAATGTTTAAAATCACTAGAAAATATTACATATAGTAATTTAGAAATTATTGTTATTGATAATAATTCATATGATGATAGTTTTCAAAAAATTAAAAATAATTATAAAAATTTAATATTAAAGAAATCTTTAAAAAACTTAGGATATACTGGTGGTTGTAATTTAGGGGCAAGTTTTGCTACAGGTGATTATTTGTTGTTTTTAAATAATGATACGGTACAAGACCCTCATTTTTTAAATTATATGGTTGATAGTTTGGATAAAGATGAAAAAATTGCATCAGTTCAATCTAAAATAAAAAATTTTAAAAATAAGGATTTATTTGATTATGCTGGTGCATGTGGTGGATATATTGATTATTTAGTTTTTCCCTTTTGTAGAGGGAGGATATTTAATACTGTAGAGAAAGATATTATGCAGTATGAAGAATCTAGGGATGTATTTTGGACTTCAGGTACTGCTTTTCTAACTAGAAAGTCTATTTTTATAAATATGGGTGGTTTTGATGAAAAATTATTTGCACATATGGAAGAGATAGATTATTGTTGGAAATGTAATCTAGCTAATTATAAATGTATTGTTAATCCAAAATCAGTTGTTTATCATGAAGGAGCAAAAACTTTAGGCTATGATTCTCCATATAAAACATATTTAAATCATAGAAATAGTATGATTTTATTATTAAGCAATTATCAATTTATTAATGTAATTAAAATATTTCCATTAAGAATAATTTTAGAAATTATTTCATCAATAAAGGATTTATTTAGTTTAAAAATAATGCATTTTTTTTCTCACTATCTTGCGATTATATCCTTATTTAATATATTCTATTTATTTAGAAGGAGAAGAATAGTTAGAAAAATAAGAGTTAATGATGATAGTGATTTGTTTAATAAAAAAATTATTTATTCAAATAGTATAGTATGGAGTTATTTTATTAAAAGAAAATATTTTTTTAATGATATCCTTAGCTGATGATTGTGCCGAGGAAGAGACTCGAACTCTTACGCTGTTAAGCACTGGTTCCTAAGACCAGCGTGTCTACCAATTCCACCACCCCGGCAACTAAATCAAGGTTCAAATTTATATTATTTCATATATTAAAACATACTTAATAATTAAAACCTAAATTAAAAAAATAATTATTTTGCTTCCCATTGTAAATAGGATTATTTGTTGTTGTCCACATAAAATTTAATGGTCCCAGTATGGATTTAATTCTTAAACCAAATCCATAGCTTCTTAGATTATTATATTTTTCTCCATTATGTTTAAATTCAGATTCATATACATTATTATATAACAATCTTATTGTAGTACTATTTTTATAATCTATATTTATTTCAAGACCATGTGAAAACATTTTATTTACAAACAGACTAAATTGACTATATGAAAGCGTTCTATCATACGGTATATAGTGTATACTTTTATATTTTAGAAGATTATCACTATGATTTAAGTTACTATGAATTATATCTCCATAATATTTAATTCTATATACATGAGATATAGGTATGAAATGATTGAATTCTAATTTTCCTAAATAGTATTTATAATTATCATTATTTTGTTGGAATGAATATTTATATTTATATCCTGCTTTGGGATAAAGTATATCATCAATTTGATCTATATTTAAATTGAAGCTATAATACTGAAGGTTTTCTAATTCTGAAGAATCTTGATAGTTTATTTTTTGTTTATGTATTCCAAAATCAATAAATCCATACTGTTTAAGATTAAAAATAGCATTAAATGAATAATCTCTAACGTATATATTTTGTTTATTAATAGAATTATCTGGATTATAAAAATTAATTTCTTTTTTTATATTTTTCAGATTAATAACAGGAATAAATTTTGATTGATAATTAAAATTTTCAATATAATAAATACTCATATGATTTTCTTTAATTGTATTACCAATTTGAACTTGGTTAGTAATTCTAAATTTGTCTATTGGTTTATTGATTAAATCAAATTTTATATCACCAATAATTTTATAATAATCATGCCATCTCCCAGCTAATTTCATTTTATTATTAACATTTTCTTTTATATAAAATTTTAAATCAACTTTATTATTACTATAATTATTTAATTCGTATCGAATATTATTAAATAAATCTAAGTTATAAGCTTTATCAATATTATTTTGTAATAAATTGAAATCTATATTTTCACCTTTTTTTATATTTAAGACTTCTTTAATAAATGATTTTGAAAGTTTTTTATTGCCTTCAATTTCGATATTATTAATAGTCATTAAAGGTATTTTTTCAATATGTATAACTAGATTATATCCATTGTAGTCTTTTAAAATTTTATAACTGAAGTTTAGATATTTTTTAGATTGTCTTATATCAGATATTCGATTTAAAAAAGAATTTTTTGATATATAAAAAGGTTGTAAAGATTCTGGGAAAATTTCTGTCTTATTAATATTGTCATTTGATTCAATCATTATATTATTTATTGTAAAATAATCTTCTTTTATAGATGATAGAATAATTGATTTATTTTCAATATTTAGTTGTTTCTGAAGGGCTAAGAATTTATCAATATTTTTATAGGCAGCTTTCTGACCACTTTTATAAGTTTCTTCAAGTGATTTTCGATCATAGGAGCTGCCAGATTTTAAATTTTCTGGTTCTATAAGTATATCTGCATGATATTTATTTTCTAATCTTTTTTGTATACCATTTAACGATATTGTTTGACGTAAAATATCAAAAACAGTATTTATGTCATTAGTTTTTTTTAATGGTTTTGAAACATTCACACCAATAATTATATCAGCTCCAATATTTTTAGCGATATCAGTTGGAAAATTATTAGATACTCCTCCATCTATAAGAAGATAACCATTATCATCGACTGGGTTGAAAACTGAAGGAATTGATGAGCTAGCTCTTAATGCTTTTGATATAGAGCCATCTTTGAAAATAATTTCTTTACCTGATAATAAATCCATCGCATTACACCTAAATGGTATATTGAATTTATCAAAATCATCTAGTAATTCATAAACAGCTACTTTACTGTTAAGATCCATATAGCTTGTATGCCCACTTGTTACTGCCATTGGAGCTTGAGGAGCAATACCTGAAAAATTAAATATAACTGGATATTTTTTATAATCTTCTTTTTGGAAAAAGTATAAATCTTTACGTTTTTTATAATTTGAATAAATAATATCCCAATTAGTTTTAAAACCTTCGGACAATATCTCATCACTAGAATAGCCCATTGAATAAAGAGCTCCAGTAATTGATCCTATACTTGTTCCAATGATGTAATCTATTGGTATATTTAAAGAATCTATAATTTGTAAGGTTGAAATCTGAGCCATCCCTTTAGATCCACCCCCAGATAAAACAACAGCAACTTTTTGCTTATTCTCAGCAATAATGCAAGTAATTAGACTAAAATATAGTATTGTTACATATTTTTTCATTTATTAAGTTTAAAACTATTATAATTAACTCTGTAAATTATAATAAATTTAGAACAGTAATTCTAACCTTAAATAAAATGAGAGTAAAATGGAATTAAAAGAAGAAATAATTAATGATATTAATAATAATAGAATTATGCTTTATATGAAGGGCACTAAAGATCGTCCAATGTGTGGTTTCTCAGCAACTATAGTGAAAATATTAAATTATTATGAAGTTGATTTTGAAGCAACTAATGTTTTAGAAAATCCAAATATTAGAGTTGAGTTATCAAAGCATTCTAATTGGCCAACAATACCACAATTATTTGTTGAAGGTGAATTAATAGGTGGTTGTGATATAGCATTAGAAATGCATCAGCAAGGCCAACTTAAATCAGTTTTAGCAAAAGATATTTAAGATAAAATTTTTATTATTTTTAATAAATTTTTTCTCAATAAATCAATTTCTTCTGATGTATTATAATAATATAGGCTTACTCTATTTATAGACTCTAAATTAAATTTATTTAAAATTGGTTGGGCACAATGATGTCCAGCTCTAATACAAATTCTTGATGTATCTAATAATTTTGCAACATCATATGCATGTATTCCATTAATTGAAAATGATATAACTGGACCATTGTTTTTGTTATATGAATATAATTTAATTTCTGGTATAGATTGTAAATTTTCAATTAAATATAAATAAAGTCTATGTAAATAATCATGCATATGGTTGTAGTTATATTGTTTATAAAATTTAATTGCTTCACCTAGACCAATTGCCTGAGCAATATTTGGAGTTCCAGCTTCAAACTTAAATGGAGATAAGCTGTATGTTGATTTATCCATACTAACGTCTTTAATCATATGTCCACCAGTTAAAAATGGTTCCATTGAATTAAGTAAATCATTTTTTCCATAAAGGATGCCTACACCAGTTGGACCCATTATTTTATGACCAGAGAAAACTAAATAATCGCAATTTATTTTTTTAACATCTATGGGTATATGAGAAATACTCTGCGCTGCATCAATTAAGGTGAGAATGTTTTTTATATTAGCAATAGAAATAATTTTTTCTATAGGATTTATTGATCCCAATACATTTGACATATGCGTTATTGATATCAATTTTGTTTTATTTGTAATCAGGTTTGATAAATTAGAAATATCTAATTCACCTTTATTGTTTAAGGGAATATATTTTAAAATAAGATTAAATTTTTTAGATATTATTTGCCATGGAATAATATTGCTATGGTGTTCCATTTCAGTAATTAAAATTTCATCATTTTCATTAAAAAAATTAAATCCTAGACTATAAGCAATTAAATTAATGGACTCTGTAGTGCTTTTTGTAAAAACTATTTCTTCATTTTTAGCATTTATAAATTGTGCTATTATTTTTCTTGAATTTTCATATTGTAGAGTTGCGTCTTCTGCAATTTGATAAGTTCCTCTATGTACATTTGCATTAGATTTTTTATAAAAATTAGAAATAGAATTAATAACTGAATTTGGTTTTTGAGTTGTAGAAGCACTATCTAAATAAACTAATTTATCATTCATTATAGGGAATTCTTCTCTGTATTTATTGACATCAAATTTCATCTACATCATCCCTAATTTTAATTTTGCTTCTTCTGTCATCATGTCTTGATTCCAAAGGGGTTCCCATACAACTTCAACTAATACATCTTCTACAAAGCTAATACCTAATACCTTATCTTCTACATCTTGTGCAATTACTGGGCCCATACCACACCCAGGAGCAGTTAAAGTCATTTTAATCTTTATTTTATATTTACCAGAATTTAATTTTTCAGATTTTAAATCATAAACTAATCCTAAATCGACTATATTTACTGGTATTTCTGGATCATAACACATTTTTAAAATTTCCCAAATATGTTTTTCATCATAGTCCAATATATTTTCATCTTTTTCAACAATCTGTTCTTCTTGACCAATAGATTTTGCAAATTTACCATTTACTTTAACAAGATTGCCATTAACATATAAAGTAAAATCACCTCCTAATGATTGTGTGATTTTTGCTCTAGTTCCTTTTTTTAACTTTATCGCATCTCCTGATGGAATTAAATGAGCACTGCAATCTTCTAAAACTTCTATAAAATCATCATTTTTCATATTCATTAATTTGTTCTTTTATTTTATTTAAGGCATTTAAAAATCCATTTGTACGCTGACTTGTAATTGATTTATCAAGCCCTATTTCAGATAATATTTCAATAATGGATAAATTAAAAATTTCATTTTTTGTTGAATCATTTATAATGTATTCTAAAATACTAAGTAATCCTTTCACAATAAATGCTTCAGAATTTGTATGTATTTTATATTTACTTTTATTTTTTTTAACATATACCCATGCAAGTGAGGCACAACCTGGAATTTTATATAAATCTGATTTATAGGTATTGTCAAAAGAATCATTCTTTTTACCAAACTCAATTATTTCTGTATATTTATCCAAAGGGTCATCAAAGATTGAAAAAATATTTTTTATTTCATTCATTCTTGTACTAATCGACATTTTTAATCCATGAATTTATTTGTTCTGTTATTGTTTTTAGTGCTTTTTCATCATTTATTTCATCTACCAAATTAGATAAAAAACTATTTAGTAGTATTTTTTTTGCTTGTTCAAGTTTAATTCCTCTAGATTGCATATAAAATAATGCATCAGCATCAATCTCACCAGTAGTAGAACCATGTGAGCATTGCACATCATCATTATTTATAATTAATTGCGGATTTGATTGAATAGATGCACTTTTTGATAAAAGCATATTTTTATTACTTTGTGATGCTTCAGATTGGTTGCATTTTTTATTTATAGTTGTTTTAGCATAGAAGATTGCTTTAGAAAAGTCGCTTAGGATATTATTATAATTAAGATTACTAATAGTGTGTTTTTTATTATGATTTATTTCTACATAATTATCAATATGATTTTTTCCATCAAGCAATCCAATCCCATTAAAATTACATGTACTATTTTTTCTGTTAAGACTAATGTAGTAGTTATTCTTAATTAATTCTCCAGATATATTGATAGTATAAAAATTTAGCGTTGAATTTTTATTTATGTTTGCACTTAAATTTAAAATTTTTGTAGCATTAGGCTGATTTGAGTGAATGATAAAGTCAACAGTTGAGTTATCATCTAAATACAATTCATAAACTGAATTGTTTTTTATATTTTTTATATTTTTTTCATTTAAAAATACTGTTGATTTGGAATTTTTATTAAAATTAAAAATTAATCGATCATTAGTGAAATTATCTTTTGAGTTTGTTTCAATATTATTATCAATAAAAATATATTCGTTATTAGAATTTTTTTTTATCTCAAAATAATATCCATTATGGAAATAAGCTGTATTGTATAAAATAAATTTATTTTCTTGAGGTATTATTTTATTAAAAAATTTCAAATACAGCTCTTTTTTTTCTTTAATCAAGTCTCTTAAAGACAGTATTTCGATTGAATCACTTTTTTTTATAAAAAATGGATTTTTTGAAATATTATTTTTATTAAAATTGAAACCCGCTAAATAATTAAAATTGGTATACTTCCATTGTTCCTTATTTAGGAATTTGAAAGTATTAATTTTATTAATTGAATTATTTTTTAATTCTAATTTATTTTTCAAGCCAACCATAACCTTCTTCTTCTAATTTTAATGCTAGTTTTTGATCTCCAGATTCAACTATTTTTCCATCTAAAAGCACATGTACAAAATCTGGATTCAAGTATTTTATTATTCGATAATAGTGTGTTATTAGTAAAAATCCATTATGATTAGTTCTAAAACTGTTAATTCCATTAGAAACAATTTTTAAAGCATCTATATCAAGTCCTGAATCTGTTTCATCTAAAATAACTAATTTAGGTTCTATTAAAAGCATCTGTAATATTTCAAATCTTTTTTTCTCTCCACCAGAGAAGCCATCATTAACTGATCTTCTTGCAAAAGATTCATCAAGACCAACTAGCTTCATTTTTTCCTTAAATATCTTTATAAATTCACCTGAACTATATTCTTCTTTTTTTTGATATTTCCTAATTGAATTTACTGACGTTCTTAAAAAATGCATTGTATTTAAACCAGGGATTGAAACAGGATATTGAAATGACATAAAGATTCCACTAAGAGCTCTATCTTCTATACTCATTTCCAATAAATTTTTATTATTATATGATATTTTACCTTTATTAATATTATATCCTTCTTTACCAGCAATTATATTTGAAAGAGTACTTTTCCCCGTTCCATTTCTACCCATAATTACATGTAACTCACCTTTATTTATATTTAAATCAATATTTTTTAAAATATTTTTATCATTAACACCAACATTTAGATTATTTATTTTTAACATTTATCCTACCGAACATCCTTCCAGGCTTATTTCCATTAATTTTTGTGCTTCAATAGCAAACTCCATTGGTAATTTTTTAAAAACATCTTTACAAAATCCATTAATAATTAAAGATATTGCATTTTCTGTTGAGATCCCTCTTTGATTACAATAAAAAAGTTGATCTTCACCTATTTTAGATGTGGTTGCTTCATGCTCTATTTTAGATGAAGCATTTTTTATATTTATATAAGGCTGTGTATGTGCACCGCATTTATTACCTATCAATATTGAATCACATTGAGAAAAATTTCGTGAATTGATAGCATTTTTCATTATTTTAACTTCTCCGCGATATGTTTGCTGACCATGACCAGCAGAAATCCCCTTAGATATAATTGTGCTTTTTGTATTCTTGCCTAAATGGATCATTTTAGTGCCAGTATCTGCTTGCTGATAATTATTACTTAATGCTACTGAGTAAAATTCTCCAATTGAATTATCTCCTTTTAAAATACAACTTGGATACTTCCATGTTAAAGATGAACCAGTTTCTATTTGTGTCCATGAAATTTTTGAATTAACCCCTCTGCAGTGTCCTCTTTTTGTTACAAAATTGTATATACCTCCCTTACCATTTTTATCTCCAGGATACCAGTTTTGAACAGTTGAGTATTTAATTTCTGCATTATCTAAAGTAATTAATTCAACAATAGCTGCATGTAGTTGGTTTTCATCTCTCATTGGAGCAGTACAACCTTCTAAATAACTTACATATGAGCTATCATCAGCAATAATTAAAGTTCTTTCAAATTGTCCTGTATTTGCAGCATTTATTCTAAAGTAGGTTGAGAGCTCCATAGGACATTTTGTGTTTTTAGGAATATAAACGAAAGAACCGTCACTAAATACTGCTGAATTTAAAGCTGCATAATAATTATCTGTTGCAGGGACAACAGTCCCCAAGTATTTTTTTACTAATTTCGGATATTTGATAACTGCTTCAGAAAAAGAACAAAAGATTACACCGGCTTTCTTTAAAGTATCTTTAAATGTTGTTGCAATTGAGACACTATCAAAAACTGCATCAACAGCAACATTAGATAGCATTTTCTGCTCATCTAATGGAATCCCTAGTTTATCATATGTTTTTAATAATTCAGGATCAACTTCATCTAAACTTTTTAATTTCTTTTTTTTTGGTGATGAATAATAACAAATATCATTAAAATCAATTTTAGGATAGTTTAAGTTTTGCCAATTTGGTTCCTTCATTTTTTCCCACTTATGATATGCCTTTAGCCTAAAATCTAATAACCATTTAGGTTCATCCTTAATTTCAGATATAGATTTAATAATATTTTCATTTACTCCATTTGGTAATCTGAATTCATCTATATCAGTTTTAAATCCATATTTGTATTCGCTATTTGAAATATCTGTTATTTGTTTTTTTGTTTGTTTAATTTTATTCATTTCATTTAAAAGGCTATATCTTTAAGTTTAACTTTACTTAAAATATTTTTAATATTTTTATTGATTTTATTAATTGGATCTTTAATGTTACAACAATCAATCAAGTTGCAATCTTCATTTGTTGAGCATTGACTTATGCCAATAGGTCCTTCAATATCTTCAATAAACTGAATTAAGTTTATATTCTTGATTGAATTATTAATTAAATAACCACCTTTAGGTCCTTTTATTGCATTAATATAATTTTTCCTAGATAGCTTTTGTAATGTTTTAGCCATTATCTCTTTAGGAATATTATATTGATTAGCAATAAAGTTTGATGAGCATAGAGATTCTATATTGCTCATATGTTTTATAGCTATCAATGCATATTCAGCTGTTTTAGTGATTTTTAACATGTTGTATACGAGTTATTTTATCGC
>CEWO01167012.1_pt1 | contig 27925 bp, 29 predicted proteins | sample 361561 | NCBI WGS metagenome assembly CEWO01 (sample SAMEA2623627, study PRJEB7988) | marine metagenome | isolation source: saline water (ENVO:00002010), including
AATTCCTGAAATCTATAACCCAACTCAAGAAATGGTAAAACAGTATCATCTCTTAAAAAAACACCCGTACTTGAATCAAAATGATGATCACCCTTTCCTGTTAAAATTGTAAGCGAACTCACTAAAGTCTGAGTGTTCCTGTGAAAAGAAGATGTTCCCGATCCACCCGAAAAAAGTGTAACATCACCATAAGATCCTCTAAAATATAAATGTAATTTATTAGATTTTGAACTGGCAAGATGTCTTTCAACATTGATAAAGACTGAATTGATAACAACAAAAGTTCCACCATCAACATACATATTTAGTTTTCCAATTTTGTCTTGTCCAAGCCCAATCAATGGCAAAACCAATAATATTATATATAGATGTTTCATGTTACAAATCTAATGAATTAAATCGTTATCAATTTTATCAAATTAATCACTGGTTCCGTTACAATTATTTTTTGTTTTGAATATCTATATTGATTCAATTGACTGGATGAAACTGTAATTTTAAATTCAAAAATTTGTTTTGGTAAATCGAATTTTACCCTCTCTGAAAAGATAGTTTAAAGACAGTTAGGCTTGCAAGCCTAACTGTCTTTAAGTAATCTACTTTTTTCTATTTCGCTATTTTTCTAACGGAATATATTTTGAGCTACCATAACCAAGCATTGGCACAAAAATAAAACCTAAAAAGATTATACCAACTGTATAACCTTCACTTTTGCCAAATCTTTTAACAAGTAAATTAATTGACCAAATTGACCAGATTAAACCTACATATGGAATCATCATTAACAATAACCACCACCAAGGCTTCCCAATAATTCTCAACCAAATTATTATATTATAAATCGGTACTAAAACCGCCCATCCAGGCTGACCAGCTTTTTCATATAGTTTCCATATTGGAACTATAAATAACAAAATAATTACAACTAAATAAACAACTAACATTAAACCTAATGCTTCCATAATTTAAAATATTATTGATTAATATATTTTAAATATATAAATATATTAAATAGTTGTTGGAACAATCATTCTAAATAGTTATGAATTTCTTTTGATTAAATTCAATCCTTTAATTTGTAAAAAGTTGAATCTAAAGTTTATGATAACTATTATAGATCTTATATTTCAACCTGAAAATGGAATGCTTGGCAAAAAATATTTGAGCTAAAAGACGGCAGTGCAACATCTAATATTATCTATTCACTAAGTGGTGATTACTAGGTTCAAGACAATTATTTAATATCTTTGCTACTATACATAAGAAAATAAAAAAGTTATGGATACTTTAAGTCACGCATTATGGGGACGAGGTTTTTTTGGATATCGAGGGCACCCTTATTGGAGTTTATTTTTTGGAGCTCTGCCAGATTTATGTTCTTTTGGTATTTTATTTATAATATCATTTATTAAAAACCTGTTTTTATCTGAAAATATTAATTATAGGAATATGGATTTACCAGAATGGCTATATAATGCTTATGATATATCACACAGTCTATTAATTGCGGCAATTACAATTATGTTAGTGTATTTATACGGCAATAAAAAATTTGCGTTCGCAATGTTAGCTTGGCCTGCTCATATTTTATTAGATTTTCCTTTTCATACAGCAGATTTTTTTCCTACTCCTATTCTATGGCCATTAATCGAAGTAAAATTTAACGGCATATCATGGGCAACACCATATGTCTGGTTTTCAAATATTACAGGTTTAATAGTGCTATATATTTTTAGATTTCGTAATCGAAAAAAGATATTAAAATGATCCTAAGTAATAATCATGACAATTAATTTCATCGCCATGCCTATCAAAACATTTTTCGTCTTTCCACCACCAAATACCATCTAAAGATTCTTCGCAATCAATCTCATCACCACTTTCGGTAAAACATGTTTCAGATAATTTCCTTTGCAATATAAAATCAGTTTTTTGCCTTATCTGCCCGTTTTCATAATATGCTTTCCAGATTCCATCTCTTTGATTATATTGAAAATGCCCCTCATAATCTAATTGACCATTTTGCCACCAACCTTTAAAAACCCCATGTTTTTTTCCATAATTATAGTATTCTTCAAATTCTAATTGACCATTTTCATACCACCATCTGTGAGTTCCGTGTTTTTTTCCATAACTATAACTTCCCTCAAATTCTAATTGACCATTTTGGTGCCACGTTTTTTCAATAGCATCTTTGCCTATATCTTCTTTAGACAACAAAGTAACTTGACCCTGACCAAGTAAATGTGAAGATATTATCATAAAGAATAACAAACTTAAATTTCTCATACGCATTTAGCTATATAAATCTTTTAATCAATACTACGGAGTATTTTTACTCGCCTGTTACAATAACTTCATAACCAGTAAAAATATTCAAAAAGTTGGTTTGCTTAAGATCAACCGTTGATATTTTAGTAATACCTCCATTTTTAGCAGCTGTTTGAATACTTGCGTCAGCGTCTAAATAAAGATACCCGAAAAAGCCTGATGCTTTTGCTGTTCCGACTTTCGATCCCACTGGGTTGCTAGTGGCACTAACAGGAAGAGTTAAACTACAACTTGTTATTAATAATAGCACTGTAAACAATACACAGATAGCACGTAAATTTTTCATTTTTTTATATTATTTTTATCCTACTCTTTGGCTTTTCGGAATCGCCCCGTTATTTAATTGATCTCTGGACTTCAACAATTAACAATATTAAATAAAATACATATAAGAAACAAAATTATAAAGCACTATAAATAGACGAGGGGGCTTAGATGCCCCCTCTTTTTATCAGAATAATACCCCCGTATAATTTGATATGTACAGTAGAAACGATTAAAAAAATAATTTATTGCATAATATTATTCTTTATAATATATTTTTGATCCATGACCTGTGTTCAGAATATAAAAATTATTATTTTTTGTTGAATTATATAATCTAACATTGAAAACTGCTTTTTTAAGTTTTGGCAAATACTTAATTAAAGAAGATGTGAATTGAATATTATAATAATTGGCTACCTCTTGCTCTATTGTTTGCATAATAAAACTTCGTGGGGTTTTTAAAAATGGGAATTTAGGGTTAGTAAAGTATTCTACTCCCGAAACTAAAATGTCATCAACAAAAACTAATTCTTCAATTATGGTATTTTGAAGATTGAAAATTTTAGTCACCTTTTTATTATCATCAATAATAAAATCGACTGCTTTAAAGTTTTTGTCATCTAATTGAATTTCAACAATTTGCTTATAATGTGTATTGTATCCAATGTCATAATGTTGAGAAAATACAATTTGAAACAATAATACTATACTACATGTAACGATTCTTATCATGAATTAAATTGTGACATTGTGTTATCTAATCCCAATATACAGAAATTAACAATTGCATCTACAGCCAAATCAATAAAATTATCTAATTGTATTGATTCTTTATCCGTCCAATCACTAAGGACATAATTAGATTGGCTTCCTTTTTGAAACTTATTGCCAATACCAAACCTAAGGCGAGGATAATCAGATGTGCTTAATTTTTCTATAATATCTTTGTGACCATTATGTCCGCCATCGGATCCCTTACTTTTTAATCTAATGTTACCAAATGGTAAATGTAAGTCATCTGTGAAAATCAATAAATTATTTAATTTGATTTTATTATGTAACATATGATATCTTACTGCCTTACCGCTCAAATTCATGAAAGTTGATGGTTTTAGCACATAAATCTGATGTCCTTTTATTTTAAATGCTGCCAGCTCTCCATATTTAACGAGTTTAAAATCACTCTGAAATCGCTTAACAAGCAAATTGGCTATTCTAAAGCCTATGTTATGCTTAGTGTCATGGTATTTTTCACCTGGATTACCTAACCCAACTAAAAGGAATTTATCCATATTAGATTATATTAAAAAAATGCTATGATGAGCTATCTCCACTTTCAGTTGCATTTTCATCACCTGATGCAGCTGTGTTTTCATCACCTGCTTCAGTAGACGAAATTTCTTCTTCTTCTTCAACCGCTGCTCTGGCTGTTTTTACAGCTACAATTACATCATCAATATTGTTTAAGAATTTTATACTATCCCGTGAAAGTTCATTAACTCTAATAGAAGTTCCTATTTTTAAGCTAGAAATATCTATTTCTATATTTTCTGGCAAGTTGCCAGGTAGAGCTTCGATCAATAAGCGTCTCATATTAATAGCTAATCTACCTCCATTACGCACACCAATAGAATTTCCTATTATATCAACTGGCACATTTATTTTAACAACCTGATCATCAAAAACACGCAAGAAGTCAATGTGCAAAATTTTATCTGTGACAGGATGAAACTGAATGTCCCCCATTATTGTTTTAAATGTTTTTTCACCTACCACAACGTCTACTAGATAAACATTAGGTGTATATACAATTTTTCTGAATTCATTTTCATGCGCATAAAACTGTATAGGCTCTTCATTTCCTCCATAGATAACACATGGAACATTTTGTTCCTTTCTTAATCGCTTAGCAAATTTTTTTCCCAAATCTACTCTCGCTATTCCTTTTATAGATACCGATTTCATATTACTTTTTTTTAAATTATAAACTGTGAACTTATTGATTCATTTTTATTAATACTTTGAATAACATCAGCAAATAAATCCGCTATTGTTAATACTTTTATTTTTTCTATTTCTTTAATCATAGGTAATGTATCGCTAACGATTAACTCCTCTATTAAAGAATTTTGAATATTATCATATGCTTTACCCGACAAAACAGGATGGGTAGATATTGCACGTACACTATTTGCTCCTAAATTCTTCATCATATTAGCAGCTTTAACTAAGGTTCCACCTGTGTCAATCATGTCATCAACTAAGACAACATCCTTGCCCTCAACATTACCTATTATTTTCATTTCCGCTACCTCATTAGCAACTTTTCTTTTTTTATAGCAAATAACTATATCACAATTAAAATGCTTAGCATATGCATTTGCTCTTTTTGAACCTCCTACATCAGGAGAAGCAATAAGTAGATTTGGTAATTTTAATGACTGTATATATTTAATAAACACTGTCGATGCAAATAAATGATCAACTGGTACTTCAAAAAATCCCTGAATTTGATCTGCATGTAAATCAATAGTTATCAATCTTGTAGCTCCGGCTGAGCTAATTAAATTTGCAGACAATTTTGCACCAATAGGAACTCTAGGCTTATCTTTTCTATCCTGCCTAGCCATGCCAAAATATGGTACAACGGCAATAATTTCCTTGGCTGATGCTCTTTTTGCAGCATCAATCATCAATAATAATTCTAATAAATTATCAAAAGGAGGTGGCGTAGACTGAACAATAAATACTTTTTGACCTCTTACGGTCTCTTCAAAGGATGGTTGAAATTCTCCATCACTAAAATTATTGAACACAACATTTCCCAAAGATGCTCCATAGGATCGCGCAATTTTCGCTGCAAGTTCGGTAGAGTGCCTTCCCGAAAATATTTTTACATTCTTATCCATAAATCTATAAAATGTAATGTTCTTATTACTATATTTACTATAGCCTGCAAATTTAAGCAATTAATCTAAATTAACTCATTTAATTTGAAGTAATTAATTTAGATTTGCTCTAATTATCGCAGGGAATAATGCCCAGATGGCGGAATTGGTAGACGCGCTGGATTCAAAATCCAGTTCTGGCAACGGAGTGTGGGTTCGATTCCCACTCTGGGTACAAAGCAAAGTAGAATGTATACTAAAAAGAAACAAAACAGATACGATCAAGCATATATGAAGATGGCAATAGAGTGGTCACAACTTTCTCATTGTACTAGAAAAAAAGTAGGAGCCTTAATTGTAAAAGATAATATGATTATTTCTGACGGGTATAATGGCACACCCTCAGGCTTCGAAAATAAATGTGAATTGCCCAATAAAGAAACTAAATGGTATGTATTACATGCTGAAGGAAATGCAATATTAAAATGTGCAAAATACGGGCAATCTTGTCATGGTGCGAGCTTGTATTTAACATTGTCACCATGCAAAGAATGTAGTAAACTTATTCACCAGTCTGGGATTAAAAAAGTTATTTTTCACAAAGAATATAAAGACACTTCTGGAATTGATTTCTTAAAAAAAGCTGGTGTCGAAATATTACATCTAAGTAAACTAAACAACAAGATATGACAAACAATGTTAATTCATCTTTTTCAGGATTACTATGGAGTATAGTTATAATCCTTGTAGTAGTAAACTTTTATAATATAAAACCCTTTGCAGTTAATAATAAACATGAGACTAAAAACACTATTAGCTCTATTCTGAATCAGATAGAAGAAAATTATGTCGATTCTATAAATATTGATTCCTTGATTGAAAATTCAGCACATCAGATACTAACAAACTTAGATCCGCATTCTATTTACATGAACAAAGACGACGTATCATCCTCGATGGAAATGATGCAAGGTAGTTTTGAGGGAATAGGTGTAGAATTTTCAATACACAGAGATACTATCGTAATTGTTAATGTTATTCCAAATGGCCCCTCAGAAAAAAAAGGATTGCAATCCGGTGATCGAATTGTAATGATCGAAGATGAAAACGTTGCAGGAATAGGAATTACAAACCAAGGTGTTATTAGCAAACTAAGAGGCAAAAAAGGATCTAAGGTGCAAATTGGTATTCAAAATCGGCGGGACACAAATATTAGATTTATTAATATCTTAAGAGGAAAAATTCCACTATTCAGTCTAGATGTTGCTTATGAAATAGCTCCCAAAATTGGATATATTAAATTGAATCGATTTTCTGCAACAACATTTAATGAATTTAAAGACAGGTTGAAGGAGCTTCAAGATAATTATAATATAGAAAACCTTATATTAGACTTAAGGGGTAATAGTGGTGGATATTTAGACCAAGCAATCGATATATTAAATGAATTTTTTGAAGGAGGCAAATTACTAGTTTATACAAAAGGTAAAGCTAGAAAAGAGCAAAAATATTATTCTAATTATTTCGGAAATTTTAAAACTGAAGATGTACATGTTTTAATTGACGAAGGTTCTGCTTCTGCTAGTGAAATTGTTGCAGGCGCGATCCAAGACCATGGAAGAGGTTTAATCATAGGGACAAGAAGTTTCGGAAAAGGATTAGTACAAGAACAAATACCTTTGGATAATGGTGGGTTAATAAGATTAACTGTATCTAGATACTACACACCCTCTGGTCGGTGTATTCAAAAGCCTTATGCAGATGGCCATGATGATTACTTTAGTGAAATGTACTTGCGTGAAAATTCACAAAAATCCGACTCTCTGCAAAAATTTACTACACTAGATGGCAGAGTAGTTTTTGGTGGTGGTGGTATAACGCCAGATTATATAGTGCAATCAAAAACAGATTCTTTACCAACAAGCTTAGTCTATTTATATACAAGTGATTTTTTTAATGATTTAGCCTTCGATTACGTAGATAATTATCGATCTAAAATGTCAAACCTACAGTCAATAGAATTTAAGATTTCTAATTTTGAAAAAAATAACATGTTACTGAAAATAAATAATTGGATTATATCTGAATTAGGTAATAGTAACATAACCCAATTAAACAATGAATTTAATAATTATAGATCTCATATTATTGAAAGACTTAGCGCTTTGATTATTCGTCAATACTGGGGCTGGGAAGACATGCAAATATTTTTAAACCAAAATGATGAAATTATTTCAACTTCATTATCTTTGATTAAAAATTAAAATACTACACTATGGCTTTTGAACTACCAAAATTAAATTATGACTACAATGCATTAGCGCCTCACATTGATGAAAAAACAATGGAAATACATCATTCAAAACATCATGCAGGCTATACAAATAATTTAAATAATGCAGTTTTAGGAACTGAATTCGAAAACAAATCAATAGAGCAAATTTTAAAAACCCCTAATTTACCAAATGCAATTAGAAACAATGGTGGAGGCTACTATAATCATTGTCTTTTTTGGGAAATTTTAAGTCCAAATCCACAAAAAGCATCTAACGATTTTATGGATTTGATAAATAAAAATTTTGAAAGCCTTGATACTATGAAAGAAAAATTTAATCAAGCTGCGGCAACGCGCTTTGGTTCTGGATGGGCATGGCTGTGTGCACAAAATGGTACATTAAGTATCTGTTCATCTGCTAACCAAGATAACCCAATTATGAATAATAGCGATTGTAAGGGCACGCCTATTTTAGGATTAGATGTATGGGAACATGCATATTATCTTAATTATCAAAACAGACGACCAGATTACATCTCTGCCTTCTGGAACATAGTTGACTGGAAGCGAGTTGAATCTAAATATCAAGCGTCTCTATAATACATTCTCTTAATTTATCTACAGATACTCGTCTTTGTTCCATTGTATCTCGATCCCGGAATGTAACATTGTTATCATTTAAAGTTTCATGATCAATTGTAATGCAAATTGGTGTTCCGATAGCATCTTGCCGTCTATATCGCTTACCTATTGAATCTTTTTCTTCAAAATGACAAGAAAATTTTAATTTTAAATCATCGTATATCTTGCGGGCCCTATCACTTAATCCATCTTTTTTTATTAGAGGCAGAACAGCAACACTTACGGGAGCTAAATGTGGTGGTATCTTCAAAACTATTCTTGTTTCATTTTGCACATTTTCTTCTATAAAAGAACCACATAAAACAGATAAAAATAACCTATCTAAACCTACTGAAGTTTCAACTACATAAGGGACATAGCTTTTGTTCATATTTGTATCAAAATATGACAATTTTTTCTTACTGAATTTCTGATGTTGTGACAAATCATAGTCTGTTCGCGAATGAATCCCCTCTAATTCTTTAAATCCTATTGGAAATTTAAATTCAATATCACAAGCAGCATTAGCATAATGAGCTAAATTGGCATGATCGTGAAATTTATAGTCAGCGTGATATAAATTTAAACTTTTATGCCATTCCATTCTTTGATCTTTCCAGTAGTTATACCATTTAAGTTCATCTCCTGGGGAAACAAAAAATTGCATTTCCATTTGTTCAAACTCTCGCATTCTAAAAATAAATTGTCTAGCTACAATTTCATTTCTAAAAGCTTTGCCAATTTGAGCGATTCCAAATGGAATTTTTTTTCTTGCACTTTTTTGAACATTTAAAAAATTAACAAATATACCTTGAGCCGTCTCCGGGCGCAAATATAGTTTACTGGCATCATCACTAACAGCACCTATTTTTGTATCAAACATTAAATTAAACTGCCTTACATCTGTCCAATTGGAGGTGCCTGAAACTGGGCATCGAATCTCAAGTTCTTCTATAATTTCTTTAATACTCGACATATTATTATTTACTAATGCCGTGCTTAGTTTTAATTTAACATCATCTATTTTTTTTGTATACTTAACAACTCGAGGGTGAGTAGCCACAAACTGTTCCAAATCAAAATTTGGGCTAAATCTTTTTTGAGCTTTTTTTATTTCTTTGTCAATTTTTTGCTGATACTTTTCCATTTCGTCCTCAACTAAATTGTCAGCTCTATAACGTTTTTTAGAATCTTTATTGTCTACTAGGGGATCATTAAATGCATCTACATGGCCAGAAGCTTTCCATATTAAAGGGTGCATGAAAATTGCTGAATCAATTCCTACAATATTTTCATTCTCCTGAACCATGGACTTCCACCAATACTTTTTAATATTATTTTTTAACTCTACACCGAATGGTCCATAGTCATAAATGGCCGATAATCCATCATATATTTCACTAGATGGAAATATAAATCCATATTCTTTACAATGACTTATAATCTTTTTTAGATCTTGCATATTAACATTAATTTAAATTATCACATTTACATTACTATTGATTAACTTACATAATAATAATTGTTTTGACCTAAAAAACAGAATTTTTTATCGTCAAATATTTATTTGAATTATAAAAATTTCACGTTGCAAGTCTATTATAAAAAAGTTAATAACAATCGTTGTTAAAAACTAAATAAATATATTTTGGGTTCTCTATTGTAAATTTTAATTTAAAATTAAATCTTTGTCGACAGCATATACATAAGAACAGCTTGTGGTCTGCTCGCCCCCAAAAAATATTATATACATAATTGTTAACTATAACTATGCAGAATATACAGATTGAAAATATCTTTAAGAGGAACTTTGCCAAAAAACCATTTGAACTTGAAAAAATAACAGATGCTATTTTAAGAGCTATGATATCTGTAAAAAATGGCGATGTAAAAGACGCCGAAGCCGTTTCAATGGATGTATACAACGAGTTGTTAAGTAGAAAAAAAGAAAGCCCAAACTATGTTCCCAACGTAGAAGAAATTCAAGACTTAGTAGAACATAAGCTAATGCAAAGCAAATACTTAGATGTTGCAAAAGCATACATATTATATAGAAATACTCAAGCCAAAAAGCGCCAAAGAGATATGTTTGAAAAACGTATCAATTTAAAGCCTTATGAATATCCTGAATTATACGAATATGTTCCTGCTATCCGCCATTCATACTGGATTCATTCTGAGTTTAATTTTACTAGTGACATACAAGATTTTAAAACTAGTCTCACTAATCATGAGTGTAGTGCGATCAAAAATACAATGCTTGCCATCTCACAAATTGAAGTTGCAGTAAAAAGTTTTTGGGGTGATATTTTTCAAAAAATACCTAAGCCTGAAATTGGTTCTGTTGGTGCAACTTTTGCAGAAAGCGAAGTTAGACACGCCGACGCATATTCACATTTGTTAGAAATCCTAGGCCTTAATAAGGAATTTGAAGTCCTGAAGAAAAAGCCTGTAATCATGAAGCGTGTAAAATACCTCGAAACTGCTTTGTCAAATTCAAAAAGTGAAAACAATCAAGATTATGCTGAATCTGTTTTACTTTTCTCATTATTTATTGAACACGTTTCATTATTTTCCCAATTTCTAATCATCATGGCTTTCAATAAGCACAAAAATATGCTTAAAGGAATTTCCAACGTTGTAGAAGCAACTTCTAAAGAAGAACAAATTCATGGAGACTTTGGCATAGATTTAATTCAAATACTTAAGACTGAAAATCCTGAATGGTTTGATAAAGATTATGAAAACCGAATCCAAGACATGTGCAAAAAAGCCTTTGAGGCTGAGAGTGCAATTATTGATTGGATCTTTGAAGAAGGGGAGTTAGATTTTTTACCCAAATCGGAAATTAACGAATTTATCAAAGATCGCTTTAATCGATCTCTTGAAAGCATTGGGGTTAATAAAATTTTTAAAACTGATGAAAACTTATTATCTAAAACTGAATGGTTTAATGATGAAATTATAGGAACTAAGCATGGTGATTTCTTTGTTAAGCGTTCTATTAACTATAGTAAACGTACACAAAGTATAACCGGTGAAGATCTGTTTGTTAAAGATGAATCTGTCGAAAAATATCTTAAATAATATGAAAAAACCAACGATACATAGAAAAGAGAAAAAAGATCAGTACCAGTTAAATAAAGAAGAGTTATTGAATGCGCGAAAAAAACAATTATTGACTAATAATACCAAAAAAGAAAATAACTTTAATTGGCTAACCAAGCATAGTCGTGATTTTTTAGCTGCAGGATACATAGCTCCTGGAGTAAGCCCAGAGAATAGAATACGGGAAATTGCAGATAGAGCCGAGGAAATTCTAAAAATAGATGGTTATAGTGATAAGTTTTATCATTACATGTCCGAAGGGTTTTTCTCGCTGGCTTCACCAGTTTGGTCTAATTTTGGAAAAAAAAGAGGTCTCCCTATTAGTTGTTTTGGGTCAAATGTTTCTGATGATATGGGAAATATTTTATATACCCAGTCTGAAGTAGGCATGATGTCTAAACTCGGTGGAGGAACATCAGGATACTTTGGGCATCTAAGGCATCGTGGTGCGGCCGTCAAAAATAACGGACAGGCTTCTGGATCCGTCCACATAATGCAACTTTTTGAAAGTATGGTTGATGTTGTAAGCCAGGGCTCTGTAAGGAGAGGACGGTTTTCTCCATATCTTCCAATTGAACATAAAGATATTTCAGAATTTTTAGACATTGGAACAGAGGGAAATCCTATACAAGAACTAACACATGGGGTAACTGTGACGGATAAATGGATGACTGAAATGATTCAGGGTGATATTGAAAAAAGAAATACTTGGGCCAAAGTTATACAAAGAAGAGGAGAAATAGGATACCCATATATATTCTTTAAAGACAATGCTAATAATGGGGCCCCTGATGTTTATAAAAAAGGTAATTACCAAATAAATGCAAGTAACTTATGTACTGAAATCATGTTACCATCAAATGATAATTGGTCCTTTGTATGCGTTCTTTCATCACTAAATGTATTACACTATGAAAAATGGAAGGAAACCGATGCCGTTGAAACAATGGTATATTTTTTAGATGCAGTAATTACAGAATTTACTGAGAAGCTGGAAGCATATAGAGACTCAGAAGATAGAGACGATCAGCAAACATTTCTATTCATGGAACGTGCATATAACTTTGCAAAAGAAAACCGCGCCTTAGGTCTAGGAGTCCTGGGATGGCACTCATTATTACAATCGAAAATGCTTTCTTTTAACAGCCAAGAAGCCTTTAATTTAAACACTGAGATTTTTAAGTTTATCAAAAATCAATCATATAAAGCTTCAAAAGAATTAGCTAATATAATTAGTGAGCCCAAAGTTTTAAAAGGTCTCGGTAGACGTAATGCTACGTTAAATGCAATTGCTCCCACAACATCATCTGCATTTATATTAGGTCAGGTTTCTCAAGGCATTGAACCGATATGGTCTAATATATATGTAAAAGATATTGCAAAAGTAAAAACAACCATTAAAAATCCTTTTTTAGTACAATTGCTAGATAAAAAAGGGGAAAATACAAAAGAAGTCTGGCGAAGTATTAGAGACTATGATGGATCTGTACAACATTTAGATTTCTTAACAGAAGAAGAAAAAAATGTTTTCAAAACATATTCAGAAATTGATCAAATGGACATCATTTATCAAGCAGCAAATAGACAAAACTATATTGACCAGGGACAATCTGTAAATATTATGGTTCATCCAGATACTTCAGCAATGGAAATTAATAAAATTTATATTACTGCTTGGAAACTAGGATTGAAGTCCTTATACTATCAACACAGCATGAACGCTGCACAAAAGTTTAAACAGAAAAAGTCTTGCGAAAGTTGTGAGGCGTAAAAAAATAATTACAAATTATTTAAACGCACTAATACCAGTAATATCATGACCCGTAATCAGTAAATGAATATCGTGTGTCCCCTCATAAGTAATTACTGACTCTAAATTCATCATATGTCTCATAATAGAATAGTCACCTGTAATACCCATTGCTCCCAACACTTGTCTAGATTCACGAGCAATATTTAAAGCCATAGCTACATTATTTCTCTTAGCCATAGAGATCTGAGCGGTGGTAGCCTTGTTCTCATTTTTTAAAACTCCTAATCTCCATGTTAAAAACTGCGCTTTTGTGATCTCTGTGATCATTTCTGCTAATTTTTTTTGCTGAAGCTGAAAAGCGGCAATTGGTTTTCCAAATTGTTCTCTTTGCAAAGAATACCTTAAAGCTGTATCATAACAATCCATGGCTGCACCTATTGCTCCCCAAGCTATTCCATATCTAGCACTGTCTAAACAACCTAAAGGGGCTCCTAAACCGTCTTTGCCTGGTAATAAATTTGATTTTGGAACTCTCACGTTATCAAAGATAAGTTCACCTGTTACAGATCCACGTAGGGACCACTTATTATGTGTTTCTGGTGCTGAAACCCCCTCCAATTGAGTTTCAACAATTAGACCCTGAATTCTATTATTATCATTTTTGGCCCAAACTATAGCAATATCAGCAAATGGAGAGTTAGAAATCCATAACTTCGATCCATTAAGTAAAAAATGATCTCCCATATCCTTGAACTTGCTTTCCATGCCCCCTGGGTTAGAACCATGATTCGGCTCTGTTAAGCCAAAACATCCCATCATTTCTCCTGTAGCCAATTTGTTTAAATACTTTTTTCTTTGATCTTCTGTGCCATATTTAAATATAGGAAACATTACTAAAGAAGATTGAACTGATGCAGTAGATCTGATGCCTGAATCACCTCTTTCTAGTTCCTGCATAATTAAACCATAAGATATTTGATCAAGTTCTGCTCCACCGTATTCAGTTGGTATAAACGGTCCAAAACAACCTAATGATCCTAATTGTGGAAGTATTTTATGAGGAAAAACACATGTTTGACATGCCTCTTCAATTATCGGAGAAATTTCTTTTTTAACAAACTCACGTATTGATTTTCGTATTAAAAGGTGTTCATCTGATAACAACTCATCTAATAAATAATAGTCTGGTGATTTAAAATTATCTTGGTTAGCCATATAGAATTTCTTTTGAAAGCAAAAATAATAATTTAGCTTTATAGAATAATATTAATTATGCACATATTTTATATGAATTTTTATTTACACGATATATATACATTATCTCTTTTTCTGTCAACCATATTTTTCTCAACTATATTTTTTATAGACACAAAACGCATTTTACTATTAATAGAGTTATTCATCAATCAAAGATATAATATAACTTACCATAGGAATACGCCCTTATTGTATCTTTTTTTTACTTTTCTTAACACCCTCTTTATTTGTTCCATTGTATTATCACTATTTATATTTACAAATAATGGGAATAGCATGACATTTTATACTGTGTTTAAAATTAGTTGCTGTTTAACACTACTGTTCTCATTCCGATTAATAATAACCCGAGTTATAGGGAATCTATTTGATATAGACGATTATGCAAAGCGATATTGTGATCAATATGAAACCAGTTTATTTTTGTTAAGTTTAATATTCTTGCCTTTTATCTTATTCACTTCATATTACAATGAAGGGGAATTAATATTAAATGGCTCAATATATATCTTTTATTTATTTGCATTATGCTACCTTTTACTAAAGATTATTTTACTTAAAAGATTAAATCTATTTAAGATTAACTTTATGTTTTATAATATTTTGTACCTTTGTGGACTTGAAGTATTACCATATATAGGTTTTTTTAAACTATTAACGCTACTACATTAAAACACCAAAATTTGATTGTATTGTGAAGAAAAAAATCAAAATTTTAATATCCCAACCAGTTCCTGCGAGTGCAAATTCTCCATTTCATGATTTGGCAAAAAAAAGAAATGTTACCATTGCATTTAATCCATTTTTACAAATAGAGGGAGAAACGGTTAAAAATATCCGAATAAAGAAAATAAGTATACCCAAATATAATTCACTAATTTTAACTAGTCGAAATGCTGTTAATCATTATTTTAGAATTTGTGATGAAATGCGTATTACAGTGCCTAACTCATTAAAGTACTTCTGTATTTCTGAAGCAGTATCTTATTATTTGCAAAAATACATTGCATATAGAAAGAGAAAAATATATTCTGCTAATAATAGTTACGAAGATTTAATTGAATTAATGGAAAAACATGAGAGTGACAACTTCTTGTTAGTTTCATCTGATTTTATTAAACAAGATTTTATTACTGCACTAGATGAAAGTAAAATAAATTATAAAAGAGGTGTTTTTTTTAAAACTGTTCCAAATAATTTGGAAAAAATTAAAATAAATTCTTTTAACATATTGGTTTTTTACAGCCCTAAAGATATTGACTCATTATACCACAATTTTCCAAATTTTCAACAAGAAAATACTAAAATTGCTGTATTTGGAAAATCTACAGAACAAGCGGCCATTGACGCAGGATTGAATGTTGATATATCTGCACCAAATAAAAAGCATCCATCTATGAGCATGGCATTAGATGATTATCTTTCAAAATAATTATACCATCTTAAAATGAAACTTGCTATTTTGAAAGACGAAAAAACTTTGTCAAGAAAATCTATTAATAATATTTATAAAACAGGTCAAAAGCTACGTAGTAAATCTCTAACTATCATTTGGATTAATTCGAAACCTCAATCATCAAAAATAAAATTAGTAATTTCAGTTCCTAAAAAAAATATTAAAAAAGCAGTAGATAGAAATTACCTAAAAAGGATTATTAGAGAATCCTATAAAACAAATAAGCCATTTATTAATGATTTAATCCAGGATCCTATCAAAATTATTATCATATATAATAAAACTACGCTTATAGAGTTTAATAAATTAGAAATAGAATTGTTAACTTTATTTGAAATAATTTATAAAAAACAAGATGCAATTAATCAATAAATTAATTATTTATATAATTAAGTTTTACCAACTGACTATTTCTCCATTCTTAGGGCAAAATTGTCGCCATCAACCTACATGCTCAAATTATTTTATTGGATGCATAAAAAAACATGGTGCTCTTTATGGATCATGTCTAGGATTAAAGCGCATTTTTAGTTGTCATCCTTTTAGTAAGTCAGGGTACGACCCTATACCTTAAAATATTATGATATGAAAAAAATAAAACTAATAATTATTGTAGTCTTGTCCGCGGTTTTATCTACAAGCTTTTTATCTAATTATTTTGAAATAACTAAAAATTTAGAAATTTTCAACAACATATACCGAGAATTAGAAACATCTTATGTGGAAAATATTAACCCTGGTGATTTGATGAAAAAGGCTATTGACCGAATGCTAGAAACCTTAGACCCTTGGACTGTATATATCCCTGAATCGGAAATAGAAGATTTTCGTACACGGCATATTACGGGAGATTATGGTGGTATTGGTTCTGGCATACGAAAACTAGATGATTTTGTAGTTATTACAGAACCTTTTAAAAATTCTCCAGCTGACCTTTCAGGGCTAAAAATAGGTGATAAAATTGTGTCAATAAATGGAGAAGATATGGAGAAGGAAAGCACCGAGAATGTCAGCAACTTGCTTAAAGGAACTCCCGGCACTAGTGTAACGGTTACTATAGAAAGAAATAACGCCGTAAAAAAAATGGAGATAACTCGGGATAAAATTCACAACTCTACAGTGCCTCATTATGAAATGATTGAAGATGAAATTGGATATATTAAATTAAATAAATTTCAAAGAAAATCAGCTCTAGAAATCAAAAACGCACTTAAAGAATTAGATACATCATCCAATAATAATTTAAATGGATTAATCCTAGATCTTAGAGATAATGGAGGAGGTGTCCTTAGTCAATGTCTTGAAATAGTCAATTTATTTATCCCAAAAGGGGACACCATGTTAATTGCCAAAGGTAAAGATGCAACATGGGACAAAGAATACATTTCCTCACAAGATCCCCTTTATGAAAATTTACCTATTGTTGTTCTAATTAATGAACGATCTGCATCTGCATCAGAAATAGTAGCTGGATGTCTACAGGACCTCGATAGAGGAATAGTTTTAGGAAAAACATCTTTTGGTAAAGGTTTAATTCAACAAAACAAGAAAATCGCCTATAACACACAACTCAAGGTTACAGTTGCTAAATACTATACTCCCTCCGGGCGCTGTATACAAAAAATAGATACTGATGAAAAACAGCCTCATAATACTGATAGTTTACAAAGTGTATTTTTTACTAAAAACGGCAGAAAAGTATTCGGAGGAGGAGGCATAGATCCTGACGTTGATATAGAGGAACAGGAAACCTTACCGATGTTAATCTCTTTGTTTCAGAAGAATTGTATTTTTAATTTTGGAAATCAATTTTTTGAAAGTATCAATTTTCCAGATTCCCCCAAAGAATTTGCTCTTTCAGATGATGAATATAATCAGTTTAAAAAATACTTAGAAAATAATGATTTTCCGTTTTCCATGTACTCTGAAGAAGTGTTGAAAGAACTAAAAGAATCGCTAGAAAAAGAATCATATTTTGAAGATATGAAAGATGAATTCAAAATACTTGAAAAAAGTATTTTGAATAATAAAAAACAAGATTTAATCCGCTACGAAGATGAAATTCGCGAAATAATAAGCAAAGACTTAATTCTTCGCCAGTTCTATAGAAGTGGAATGATTGAATATAGCCTAAAAAATGATAACTTTATGGCTAAGGCTCTTGAGCTAATAAAAAACACAGATGAATATAACAACATTTTATCCGTTAAATAATTTCATATAATCATTGTTAGCAAATTATTTTTTAAATATTAAAACCCAAAATATTAATAATTTTTTATTATTAAGTTTCGCTTTTTTTATAAGTGTTTCAATATACATTACCGACTTAATAATTTTATTATTCATAATATCTTGGATCGTCAGTGGTAATTATAAAGTAAAAATTAAAGCAATTATTAAAAGCCCTTTTACATATCCGTCAATAATATTTTTTTTTTACTTTATGTCAAGTTATTTGTGGGCTGAAAATTCAATATTTAATGATACAACTCAAAAACAATTTTTATTAATATTATTACCTATTCTACTAACTTCAAACTTTAACCCTAAATACATTACAAAAGCTAAGTATGCTTTTTTAAGTGGACTTTTAATAAATATTTTTTTATCTATATTCACAATCATTATGCCCCAAAACTCGTTTTTTAAAGACGGACACTATGAAAATACTTTTTTTGCACATGGATTTATAGATCATTTTGACTATTCCATTTTTTTATGTTTTGGTATTTTTATATTAACATCTCTATTAAATAAAAAAAATTGGCTTAAAATTAGTAGTATTATTATAATTTTTTTATGCGTATTATTAAATTCATACGGGCGTGTTGGGATAATTTCTTTTTTTATATTTTTTCCAATAATTGTACTATTTTACACAGAATTTACATTTCAAAAAACTATTATATCCTTTGTATGTTTATTTATTTGCTTTTCATATTATCTTTTTCAACCTTTTCAAAATCGAGTTAATGAAACAATCAATAGTTTAAATTTAATATCTGAGGGAATGTCCTTAGAGGATAAAGTTCTTAAAGATGCAGAATTTATGGCTTTACAATCTGATAGTTTATCTATTGAATATTTTACACATCAAATTAAAAAAGATCGTGAATGGCTAAATAAAATTAACATTAAACATTCCGAATATACAACGAGCTTGGGTAAAAGATATTTATATACAAAAAACTCCATTGACTTAATCTCCAAAAATTTATTTTTTGGCACGGGTGCTGGTGGATTCCAAAAGTTATATCAGTATAATTTTAATAATGTAATCCAAGTAAAACATCCTCACAATAATTTTATATTTATAACAATTGAGCTGGGGTTAATAGGATTATTAATTATGTTAAATATATTTTATAGGAAAATTTTATTATTTGTTCAAAACCCTAAAAACTATTTTTTAGAATTAATTTTTCCTTTGTTTTTTCTATTTATAATGTTATTTGATAATTATTTTTTAAATCACAATACACTAGCTTTTTACTGTTTGTTTTCAACAATTATTTACTGGACTCATCATTCCAAAAAATATCCTACAAATGAATTCTTTTAATTCTTCTAGAGAGGGTAGCCATGATTTCATAAGGTATTGTATTTAATTCTTTTGCCAATTGCCAAATCGGTCTTTTTTCTCCAAAATAATAAATATCATCACCTTCATTAATATCGTTGATTGCAGAAAGATCAACCGTACAACTATCCATAGAAATATCTCCAATTGTTGGAATTAGATTATTATTATAATAAAATTTTAAAATTCCATTTCCCCAACTCCTCTGTAGGCCATCAGCATAGCCAAAAGGAATAATCCCTATTTTGACTTTTCTTTGAGCAATAAAATTTCTTCCATAACCAATAGATTCACCTTTCTGAACATAACGTATTTGAGAAATAGAACACTTTAATTCTGCAATACTTTTTAAGTCTTTATCTAATAGCCCGCCGTACAATGCAAGACCTACACGGATAAAATCAAATTTTTTAATACTGCCTATATTTCTGATCAACCCAAACGAATTATGAATATGTGTATCTATTTTATAATTAAATTGCTTACTGAATTTTATATACTGATTTTGAAAATCATTTATCTGTCTCATTGAAAACTCATCATCCTTAGATTTTTTAGCTGATGGAAAATGCGAATAAATAGATGAAATACTAATGTTTTTTGTGTTTTGTAACATTTGTATAACTCCTGGTATTTCTTGACTATTAAAACCCCAGCGATTCATACCAGTATTCAATTTGATGTGTATGGGAATTTTCTGTTTTTTCTTAGCTATACTACAAATTTTTAATAGAATCGCATGGGAATAAACAACAGGTTCTAATTTATAATTAATAATTACCTCCAAATTTTGAACACCTGGGTTCATGACCATTATTCGACCTGTAATACCTGATTTTCGTAAATTTATGCCTTCTTCAAAGTCTGCAACACCAAAAAAATTTACACCTAAATTTTGAAGCGCTTGGCTGATCTTAATATCACCGTATCCATATGCATTAGCCTTTACCATAGCTATAATATTTTTTCCGGTTATTTGATGTTGAAGATGTTTGATGTTGGACGCTAAATAATTTTGATTAATATATAACCTCGTACCATATAAACCTGTTTTCATAAGCTGTAAGAATCAAAACATTTTTGACAGAGTGCCTCATACTGATCAGAAGCTCCCACTAAAATTTGACTGCTTGAATTATCTGTAATTCGATGGGAATATGATGCTGGACTACTACACTTATTACACACTGCTTCCAGCCTAGTTACAGATTTAGCCATTCCTATAATTTGTTGCATATATCCAAATGGTTGATTTAAATAATCTTTATCAAGTCCAGCGACAACAATTTGAATATTTTTAGAAACTAAGTAATTAATGTCCTCAATAATACTAGCGGGAAAAAATTGCGCTTCGTCAATCGCAATTAATTGTATATTATCTATTTCACTAAAAACATCTGAAACTTTTGAAACAGTTATAGCTTTTTTTTGCACACCATCATGTGTCTCAATACTATTATTAATATTTCGAGTATCTATTTTTGGTTTAATTAATAAGTAGTTTTGATTAGTTTTGTTTAATCTATTTAGTAGTTCTGTGGTCTTGCCAGCAAACATACATCCCGTAATAACTTGAATATCTTTAATCAAAACATATTAATTATATTGCCTAAATTAGTAATTTCATAATTAGTATGGAAAAACTTATTCATATAATTCCCACTCCAATTGGCAATTTGGATGATATTAGTTTGAGGGCGCTTAAAATTTTAAGTGACGCTGACATAATTCTTGCAGAAGACACAAGGGTTACTAAAAAATTGCTTGTTCACTATAATATACAAACTAAAATGTTATCGTACCATGCATTCAACGAGCATAAGCGATTAAATAAAATTATTAATGATATTGATAATGGGCTTCATATAGCCTTGGTTTCTGATGCAGGAACACCAGGGATTTCAGATCCAGGCTACCTAATAATTAGAGAGTGTATAAAAAATGAAATACGAATTGAATGCCTGCCCGGACCAACTGCATGTATCCCCGCGCTTGTGCAATCTGGTCTTCCATGTGATAGATTTACATTTGAAGGATTTTTACCACCAAAAAAAGGTAGAAAAAACCGCATTATAGAAATTAGTCAAGAAAGAAAGACAAGTATTATTTATGAATCGCCTCATAAAATCCTAAAAACATTGAACCAATTTTATGAAATTTGTCCAGACAGAAAAATTGTAGTAATTAAAGAATTAACTAAGTTATTTGAAACAACTTATCGCGGTTCTATTAAGGAAGTTATTGATCAAATTTCATTGTCAAATATTAAAGGAGAATTTGTAATTATATTAGATGGTGAAAAAAAATAAACAAATAATTATTGCTGGTCCTTGTTCTATAGAAAAAAAAGAACAGTTATATAATCTTATGGAAAAGATTCATCATAATATTGATGTATTAAGAGCTGGTATTTGGAAGGCACGTACATCTCCAAATGATTATCCGGGAATTGGAGAAATAGGTTTACCATGGCTAAAAGACATACAACAAAAATATAAGACTCCTGTTGCAATTGAAGTGGGAATAACCAAACATGTTGAACTAGCTTTAAAACATAATATTAAAATTTTTTGGTTAGGTGCAAGAACAACTGCAAATCCATTTGCTGTACAAGAATTAGCAGAGTCTATGAAATCACTAGATATTGAGCTTTGGATAAAAAACCCTATTATCTCTGATTTTAGACTCTGGATAGGGACAGTCGAAAGAATAAAAAAATTAGGAATTAATAATATAAAAATAATTCACAGAGGCTTCTATTCAGATAAAAAAATTAATTATAGAAATGCGCCAAATTGGGAATTACTTAAAAAATTTAAAAATTATTTTCCAGAATTGCCAATTTTATGTGATCCTAGTCATATTGCAGGACAAAAAAAATACATCTATGAAATTACAAAAAAAGCATTCTTGCAAAGAATAGATGGTTTAATGGTTGAAGTACATAATGAGCCTCATCATGCTCTAAGTGATAAGCTGCAACAATTAAACCCTAAAGAATTTGAAAATTTATTAATAAAATTAAACTATCCGGCCTAAGTTTTGTTGTATTTTCTTCTCTACTTTACTAAGCTGTGAAAACTCTCTAACAACGTCATCACTTTCGTCCTGTTTAAGTTTAATAAGTAAGTACTGAATACGAGTTTGAATACGTTTCAATTTAAATCTTAAAATTGATTCTTTTGTAACCTTATATAAGATATCTTGTTCCTGAACAACAATAATATCTTTTTCTGACCAACTACCTAACAAATGTGTTTCCCCAATTAGTGCGGCACTAACTAGCCGAAATTGTTCGTTGTCATGATTGATAAAATCATCTGCAGAAAAAGTCTGATTATTATTAATCCTATCTATTATATCTTGAAAAATTTGATTAAATAATGCGAAAGAAAAATCAAGATGTAAATACTTACTATCTTTTTGTAATTCACGAATAATAAATTCTGCAATAGAAATACTTGTATTATTAACCAAAATATTTGTGAATGAACCATAATTAATTAACAATCGTATTAACTGGATCTCCTCAGCATGCTTTTTTTGAACACTTAATATGTTGAATTCAATATCTGATTCAGATACGATTGGCTTTTTTTTGTTTTTAAAATTAGATTCCGCTAAATAAGTTTGCAACGAATTTTGTAAATCTACTTCTTTTAATTCTAATTTTTTAGAAGCCTGTCTTAAATAAAAAGTTTGCGCTATAGCATCTTGGATTAAAGAGATGGATTTAATAATACTATTTGTAGTATCAATTAGATCTTCAGCCTCATTACTTTTAGTTAATTTTTTCTTGAAATCAATAAAATCTAAAGTGTTTTCTTGAAAATATACGTTTATTTTTTCTGTATTATGACTAGTCATAAATGAGGCAGGATCTTCGTTGCTAGGCAACTGTAATATTTTAGGTTTCATTCCCTCTTTTAATATTAAGTCAATTGCTTTCATAGTAGCATTTATTCCAGCTTGATCAGAATCAAATAAAATAATGATGGTATCTGTAAATCTATGTATAAGTCTTATTTGATCCCTTGTTAAGGCTGTACCACAACTAGAAACTACATTTTTAATGCCAATTTGGAATAATGCCATTACATCAGTATAACCTTCAACAACATAACAAAAATCTAATTTTTTTATATGATTCTTGGCAAGATGCATGCCATATAATATTTTACTTTTTTGATATAAATCTGAACTGTCTGAATTTAAATACTTAACAGATTTTTTTTTATCCTCCAAAACTCTTCCTCCAAAACCTAGAACCTCACCTGTCATGCCATGAATTGGGAACATAATTCGACCTGCAAATCTGTTGTGACCTTTCTCGTTTATTAAACGCATTTTTAATAAATACTTTGTGTTATATTGTGATTTTCTAGTTTGATCCATTAAACTAGAATCTCGTTTTGAACAATATCCCACTTCAAATTCTTGAATTATAGAATTAGAAAAACCTCTAGAATTTAGATATTGTAAAGCGAGCGTATCTTTATTAAATAAATTCTTTGCAAAAATATTTTTAACAAAATTTAACACAAGAATAGCAGCTTGTCTCTCATTTTCCTTTTCTTGTAATTTAGTATCCTGTTCAATATACTTAACTTCAATATTGTACTTTTTGGCTAGAAACAATAAGGACTCAGGATAAGTATACTGTTCATGTTCCATTAAAAATGATATCACATTCCCTCCCTTCCCGGAGCTAAAATCCTTCCAAATTTCTTTACTGGGAGAAACAACAAACGAGGGGGTTTTTTCATCATTAAATGGGCTTAAGCCTTTATAATTAGCACCTGTTTTTTTTAATTTTACAAATTCTGAAATCACTTCTTCGATAATTGCAGTATTAAAAATTTCTTCTATTGTATCCTTGGAAATTTTCATTTATTTCTTTCAATTAAAAAATTTAATAATAGCATTATAGATTCTTTATAGCGGTTAGATTGAAATGATTGTAAAATAGATAATGCTTGTTGATGATAATTTTGCATATCATTCATCGCCTTTTTAATCCCTTTATATTTTTTGACAATTTCAATTATCAAATCAATTTCTTTTTTTGAATTTCTTTTTTTTCTTAAAATTCTAAAAACTTGATTTTTCTCAAAAATAGTCATGTTACTTATCGAATATAATAATGGCAAATTAATTTTACCTTCTTGAATATCATTGCCTTGACTTTTTCCACTACTAATAGAGTCAGAGTAATCTAAGACATCATCCCTTATTTGAAAGATTATCCCAATTATTAAGCCTAATTTTTTTAATTTTTCTAGAGTTATTTTATCGGCTAAAGCAGATATTCCGCCAGACTCAAAAGCACATTGAAATAATGTTGCTGTTTTGAATGTAATGATCTCGTAATAATCTTGTTTGGTTAAATTTAGTTGTTTTGTTTTTTCTATTTGAATTAATTCTCCTTCCACAATTTTTTGTACTGTTTCAGATATTAGAATTAATACATCATAATCTTGATTACTAACTGCTAAATCAAGACCCTTCGCTAAAAAATAATCGCCTGTTAGTACTGCTACTTTGTTTTTCCACGTACTATTAATGGAAAAAAGCCCTCTTCTTAATTGTGCATCATCAACAATATCATCGTGTACTAGGGTTGCGGTGTGTAATAATTCTATTAAAATAGCTGCACGGTATGTTTTCTCTGTAATATTATTACATAAACCTGATGCAAGGATCGTACATATTGGTCTAATTTTTTTTCCTGAAGATTTTGATATATACTTTGTTATGCTATATAAAGTGGAAGCTTTTGTTGATAATACATTATTAAATTGCTTATTAAACAATACAATATCTTCCTTAATTATTTTCTCAAATTGATTCACGCTTGATTCTGAGTTGCGAGTTGTCCACATGCTGCACCAATATCTTCACCTCTACTTTTTCTTAATTTAACTAATACCTTTTTTTTCTCCAATATATTAATAAATAAATTGGTCGATTTAAGAGTTGATTTTTCATATGGTGTGTCTTCAACTTTATTATATTCAATCAAATTTACTTTACTTGGAACACTTGCACAAAAATTAATTAAATCATTTGCATCTTGAACAGTATCATTAAAACCTTTAAGGAGGATGTATTCAAAGGTTGGCTTAATACCTGTTTGTGAATAAAAATATTTTAACGATTCCTTAAGTTTTAACAAATTATTGGAGTTGTTAATGTCCATAATTTGACTTCTTTTTTTGTCTGTTGCTGCATGTAAAGATATAGCTAAATTAAAATTGGGATTTCTATCTGCTATGTACCTGATGATTTTTGTAATGCCAACAGTAGATACTGTGATTCGTTTACCTGACATGCCTAATCCTGATTTATTAGTTATATAGTAAATTGCCTTCAATACATTTTTAATATTTAACAAAGGCTCACCCATGCCCATAAAAACAATATTGGTAATGGGTTTTTTAAATTGATGCAAACTAAATTCATTAATTAAGAAAACCTGATCATAGATTTCTCCTGCAGTTAAATTGCGAAATAACTTTAATTTGCCTGTAGCGCAAAAATCGCAAGCTAAACTACATCCTGCTTGAGACGAGATGCAAGCTGTACGTCTATTTAGTTGAGGTATTAAAACACCTTCAACAACTTTGTTTTCTTCTAGTTGAAATAAAAATTTAACAGTTCCATCTTGACTAGTTGACTGTTTTAATACTTGAGTTTGCTTAATGTAAAAATGCTTTTTAAGTAATTCTCTTTCTTTTAAAGAAAGATTTGTCATGCTGTCAAAATTTGACTTGTGATGTTTCCATACCCAATCCCAAACCTGAGAAACTTTAAATTTTGGAATATCGTATTTTAAAAAAAAAAGTTCTAATTCTTCTTTTAAAGTATTTCTAATATTAAGCCTCACTTCTTTCATTGTATGTCTTTGTAAAATTGGTAAATTTTTTCACTAATAAAATAATCTAATTCTGTTGTTATTTTTATATTATAGTCAACGCCTTCTACTAATTTTACGCTATTTTTTTGATTTAAAAAATGTGTTTTTAATACTGAAAAGTCATCATGTAATTCTCTAAAAATTTGATCCTTAATTAAAGGATTTTTACTTTTATGCATTATATTAACATACGCTTTAAAGATAGCTTGGAATGTAAAGCATTGTGGTGTTTGACATAATAAATAGCTATCTCTATTCTTAGACTCATATATATTATTTTTGGAGGATATAATAGCATTTTTAATTCGTTCTGTTGGTATCACAGCTGTAATCTCAGGTTTGTTGAAATTTTTTAAAAGATTAATAATAAAAGATTTCGTAACAAAGGGTCTTGCAGCATCATGTATGCAAACAATGCTATTAGAAGTATCATTATTCTGAGCTATTGTTTGAAGACCTAAAAACGTTGTATCAAATCTTTCATTTCCCGCCTCATAAATTTCATGTTTTATTTTAAAATTATGAGTTTCGCACAATAGTTTCCATGTATTAAAATGGTGTTTTGGAAGACCAACATATATTTTAATTTCCGCATTAACTGCATTAAACGCTTTGATGCTGTGCATCAACATCGGTATTTTATTTATCTCTAAAAATTGCTTTGGGAACTCTGTGTTATTTAACCTGGAGCCCTTCCCCCCTGCTAATATTAATGCATAGTGTGTCATTATAGGAAAAATTAAAGTATAAGCATACAATCACCATATGTTAAGAATTTATACTTTTTATTTATAGCTTCTTTATACGCTTTCATAATTAATTCATGTCCGCCAAAAGCAGACACAAGCATTAAAACAGTTGATTTTGGTGCATGAAAATTTGTTAATAATGTATTTGCAATTTCAAATTTATGAGGCGGAAAAATAAACTTATTTGTCCAGCCTTGATATGGCTTTAAAGTGCCAAAAGAAGAAACAGGTGTTTCAATTGCTCTCATTGTACTTGTTCCAATAGCGCAAACTTTTCTTTTGGCGACAAGTCCCTTATTAATAACATCTATAACATCTGAATTAATAAAAATTTCCTCTGAATCCATTTTATGCTTCGACAAATCTTCTACCTCAACTGCCCTAAAGGTGCCAAGCCCGATATGAAGAGTTACTTCAGGGATATGGACACCTAATATTTCTAATTTTTTTAAGATTATTTTACTAAAATGTAATCCCGCTGTTGGAGCTGCAACAGCACCTTTATGTTTTGCAAAAACAGTTTGATAATTTTTTTCATCTTCAGCTGTAGGTTCACGATTAATATATTTTGGCAATGGTGTTTGACCTAATTTTTCAATCTTACTTTTAAACTCATCATAGGGGGCGTCATGCAAAAATCGCAATGTCCGACCTCTTGAGGTAGTATTATCAATAACTTCCGCAATTAATTCATCATTTTCACCAAAATATAATTTATTTC
>CEWO01100446.1_pt1 | contig 27882 bp, 25 predicted proteins | sample 361561 | NCBI WGS metagenome assembly CEWO01 (sample SAMEA2623627, study PRJEB7988) | marine metagenome | isolation source: saline water (ENVO:00002010), including
TTGCCCAATATGCGGTACTGAGGCTCCTGTCGGATCTTCATCATGTGTAGTCTGTGGATATTCATTTATTTCTTAATCTAGTATTCTTTCAACCGAAGTGTTGATTGTTGTCTTGTTATGCGAAGTACATGGCCGAGGCTCCAAATCCAGCCGATGCTCAGGTTCAGGCATTGTCTGCTATGATGGGGCCGATGATGGTAATGATGGTTGTAATGGCATCAATGATGTTTTTCCCTTTTATTAGAATAGCGTTATCCGTCAGTGCGGGCTCAGTAATTGAGCCAACACTTCCTTTCCATAGTCAATACTTCGTACCAACAGTTTTTGTCGTAGGATCTAGTATAATGGTTGTTAATACCATTATCCGCTCATTTTTTGTCGATTCGCTGAAGCAGGCCCACAATGCTCATCGTGGTAAGCAGATAGGTAAGCAGCTCAGAGAGGCTAGGGCTGAAAGGGATACTAGCAGGATGAACAAGATGCAAGAGCTTCAACTTTCCCTAGGTCCGGAAAATATGGCAACTCAAGCTGAAATGTTCAGGCCCATGATGTTCACAATAGTCTTCATAATAGCGATATTCAGTTGGATGTCTCACTCCATAGAGACATTCAGAGTATCATATGTCAGCCTTCCGTGGGCCCCAACATGGAGCTTTTCCGAGAGGATATTCTGGATCATACCCGCATGGATAGCGTCTTACATCACAATGAGTGCCCCCCTTGGCAGGATAATTGATAGACATATCAAAATTATCAGATATAAGAGACATCCACTGGTACTAGCGGCAGAACCGATCCCAGAGCCCCTTCTGTATATGCTCGAGGAGCCAAAGAAGAAGTCAAAATCCTCGGCATCAAGAACTCGGCAATCTCAGAGAAGAAGGGCAGGTCCGAGAAAAACAGGTCAAAAAAAGGAGGAGAAAGATAAGGTTGGAGGGGGCAACACTCTTGCCGCCCCTCCGATGAAAGGCTCGACATGTCCATCCTGTGGGTCCGAATTCATCATGCGCGCATCGAACGGTAAGCTAAGGTGCGATGTCTGCAGGAATGAGTGGAGGTGATTCTCTGCCTAAATTAACTGTTAGTGGAAAGCCAGGTAGCGGTACATCGACATTAGTTGAGTTACTTTCCGAATATAGGGGATGGGACTCTGTTAACGGAGGTGAAATCTTCAGGAAGGAAGCACAAAGAAGAAAGTTAAGTGTTGAAGATTTCAGTAGTCTCTGTAAAGAGGACTTCGAAGTAGACAGATCTCTTGATGACACATTGAAAGAGCTGATTTCATCTGTAAGCGGGCCATCCATAGTAGAGAGTCGTTTGAGTGGTTGGTGGGCACATTTAGCTGAGATCGATTGTCTGAGGATTTGGGTCGAAGTCTCGGATGAAGAAAGGGCCCGTAGAATTCAATCTAGGGAGGGCGGAGACTATGAGGATGTTCTCAAATTATCTCAAAGAAGGAATTATGACGATATGGAGCGCTACCAAGAACTGTATGGTATCGACTTGGATGATATGTCCCCTTACAATATGATTATTGATGCAGACAGTTTAGACGCATTAGAGGTGTTGGAACTAGTCCAACGGGAATTGGGGGACTAAAGTTGGGAAATATGATTGTCTTACAGGAGTCAACAAGTACCGACTCCAAGTCTGGTGGGGATCCCTATGAAAGGGATATCACCGAACTTTTCCAATCTGGCGTAATTCTAGTCAATAAGCCAAGAGGGCCAACTAGTCACCAACTAGCCTCATGGGCAAGAAATCTACTTGGAATCAAGAAACTCGGCCATGGGGGGACACTAGATCCGTTTGCAACAGGAGTTCTAACTCTCCTCTGCGGTAGGGCCACTAGACTTACTGATATTGTCCTCTCAGGTGAAAAAAGATATGTTGGAGTCATGAGATTCTCTAAGGACGTCGACGTGGAAAAAGTTACCTCTTCGTTATCTTCCCTTGTTGGGAGATCTTACAATGTCCCCCCAAAAGAATCCGCAGTTAAAGTGAGGGTCAGGAGTAGGATTTTCAATTCCATTGAACTCTTAGATTTTGATCCCAAATCTAGGATTGTTGTGATTGAAATTGATTGTGAGGCCGGTACCTACATCCGCACATTGGCTAGAGACCTGGGACTGATGGTTGGTTCTAATTGTGAATTGATAGAGCTACATAGGACCAAAGCTGGAACCTTTGACTCTTCGATGGCATGCTCAATGCAACAGCTTACCGACGCCTTACACGTTTACAGGGAACACGGGGATGAGAGAGGATTGAGAAGGCTCATCTGCCCCATAGAAAGATTGCTAATTCATCTTCCTAGAATTGTCGTTAAAGACGGGGCCGCGGCCGCACTATCCCATGGGGCAACCCTTGCAAGACCTGGGGCTGTGAAGGTATCTGCAGGCGCTAAGGCCGGCTCAACAGTATTGATTGAGACGCTCAAAGGAGAAGCGGTATCTATCGCAGAGTTGACTGTAGATTCTGAGGCCTTTGTAGAGATAGATTCTGGCGAGATTGCAATCCCCATATCCGTTCTGATGAGTCCAGGAACTTATCCCCAAACTTGGTCAAAGTCAACTTAAGCAATTTCATGCTCTTCGTAAATCCACTCATCAGTCTCTAAGCGAATTATTAGCTTCATCATGATGCTCCCTCCATGCTAGTAGGAATTCTTGTTCGAAAACGTGGCATGTATAACCATTATCCGAAAATAACCGATTATCGGCCCTCAGTACTCTTTCTATTCAGACGATCAACTACTTTCCATTTTTCCTGAAAGGCTTCCTGACTCTTCCCGGGCCAATTTGAACAGCAGCCAGACAAATTATCATCACACCAAGGGCCAAGGCTGCTAACACAGCTTCATCATCCTCTCCGATTCCACCGTCCCCTTCCTCCGAAGATTCGCCGACTAGTACCTCTACTTCCTTGACATTGTTTCCTTCGTCAGTCTCAAGAATAGATCCGGAGTAATCAACTTCTATTCTCACAAACTGACTAGATGGTCCTTGGAAAACTGCATCGCATTGGATACTTTCAAGGCCCCCGGATGAAATATGCCCAATTGTCGAGGTCCCAACCAAGGCCCCATCGAGATAACATCTGACTTCAACGCCATTCGCATCTCCCATTCCTTGGTTACGGACATAAGCAACAATCCTTCCTACTTGGCCATCCACCATTTGAGAATCACCAGTAGCTGAATTTGATATCGATACACTCTCAACTAGAAGGTCGGATTTTGATGTGACGATAACATCAATAATCTGGGAATACTGACTATTCCCATCGTCTACAGTAATTTCTACCGGATGGACACCAGTCTCAACTGGAGTCAAACTTAGAATGCCATCAGAGAAAACCGCCCATGACCGACTACTCGTAACTATGGGATTTTCTGTATCCGGATCATATATCTGCAATTCTAGAGTCGCTGTGTCTCCAACCTCGACGTACATACTCATCGGTAAACCCTCAAAACTCGGAGGATCCTCAATTTCCGAAACAAAAACTCTGAATGAATCAACCCACTCATTTCCTCGCTGGTCTTCTACAATTATCTGTATCAAAGACTCACCGTGTGATTCTGAAACCGGTTGTATGACTAATGAGCTACCTTCAGAATAGACACTAACAATGCCCTCATCAGAGCTAAGTCCACGTACAATCAAATCTTCATCAGATGTCAAATCATCCGTACATGTTACGCTTAGGGGAAGAAGAACTCCCCCTCCATCTTCAACGAGATTAATATCCTCCATCCCTATGCATTCCGGATCCCTATCCCACTCCAACAGGAACCCTCCTGAGATACTAACTGACTCAATATGGACAACTAAAGCTTCTGGAGATCCATCGGACGCCCATTGAAATCTCGATGCCACTCCAAACTCGACAGATTCCATTGAGCTCGGGAGTGCATAACCTATTGGCACCATTACGGTGAAATCTCCCAGATTTATGGGAATGGTATCTATGAGGTAATCTCCCATCGCGAATTTCAGAGAGCTTCCTGCTTGGGAGAGTCCCGAAATATTTCCACTCATCGACCCCTTGATTTCTAAGTGAGGGTCATTCACATCCACCCTTGCTCCTGAGACGCACCCATCATGGATCTCAATTCTGATATTTTGTGCAGAATCGCCAAAATCAAGTAAGTCGCCAGATAGCTTCTGGACATAGTCCCCATCAGCGTTATCAGGTAGCGTCCATATCGTATGGTTGCCAGTTCCATATACCTGGATCCTTCCTAGCTCTTGCATCGGAGGATTCTCAACATTGAATATCCATTCTCCAGATTCTATCCCATTTGGTGTGAGGCCACAGCTTTCAATTTCTAAGCCAGTAATTTCTCCTTCGTATGGGTTAATGTCGATTACAGGCATCCCATTTCCATTTAGTTGATGGGTTGCTTTTACATTTTCAAAGGAGTACCAAGGCTGAAGATACTTCGCCTTTATTCCTACAGCATCCACTCTAACCTCCGAATCATCACTTCCGCCCCCCTGTGAAACGTAGTCGATTGTGACATACGCACCTTCAATTAGCTCCCAATCCCATTGAGCATATTGATCCAAGGGGACGATTAATGGGTTATTCATCTTGAAAACCCCAGAAACTGTTCTGGAGTAGGTCTTAACCAACTTCTCACTACCTACTCCGCCAAGTATTATTCTAACAGTATCGGAATAGAGGATATCTGGTATTTCGAAGTGAATAACCAGGGAAACATTAGTCAAAATCATCGAGCTCATTCCTTCAAATTCAAATCCTTCTACAGTAATATTGGGGCCTCTCGACCAAGTATAGAATCCATCTGGAATTCCGGTGCTGTAATTTGATGAGGTAGGGCTCGATTCGGACCAGCCAATATATTCATCAAAATTCTCAGGTCTATCATGAGTAAACGACAGCTCTCCATCCGCTACAATACCCGTTGAGAACTGAGCAGGATTCTGACTAAAACCAGAAGTTGAGGAAATTGACCACATCGAGCTGTCCTCAAATGATCCTGCCCCGATAACTTCTACCTCTTCTGCAGTAATTACTGTGTCTCCACTGACAATACCAGGAATTTGGATGGAAATGAGCATTATGCACACCATTGAGATGCACCTTCCCAAGCTCCTCATATTTTCTCCACGAGAACCATAGTGCTTCAACCCGTTGGTCTATGGCGTCCTCGATGCATAACTGTTCATAAACAGGGCTACTCCCGACATTCACATACGGCTGTGATAGTGTAGCGGTTAGCACGGTGGGTTGTGGTCCCGCCGGCCCGGGTTCAAGTCCCGGTCACGGCCCCATTACTGGACTCAGCTGTCAAGCTCTCCCTTGGGAATATCATGCCCCATTTTATCTACTTTAATCGCCATATATTCTCTATTTTCATCCCCTATTCCGACTATAAGTGGCATTCTTTCGGACACATTCGTACCATTCAGTGATAATTGCTTCACTTTATCTGGATTATTTGTTAGCAAGCATACATTATCTATTCCAACCGCCCTAATTATATTCGAAGCGATTCCATAATCCCTAGCATCCGCAGGATGCCCAAGGAGGAGATTAGCCTCAACAGTGTCGGCCCCCTTGTCTTGGAGATTGTATGCTTGAATTTTGGCATGAAGTCCTATGCCACGTCCTTCCTGTCTCAGATATACTATGCATCCCCACCCTACATCCTGTATTTGCCTTATTGCGGCATTTAATTGCGGTCCACAGTCACACCTGAGGCTTCCGAAGGCATCACCTGTAAGGCACTCCGAATGAACTCTGACAAGCACCGGATTGGGACCATCCATTTCTCCTAAGGTCAACGCAACATGATCAAGGCCGCTAGTGGCATCATGAAATACCCTAATTCTGAAATTCCCGTGTTCGGTAGGTAACTTAGCATCTGCAGGAACCCCCTCCTTCTCCATTATGATAATTTTTTCTGAAGGCATTAAATTTCCTCCAGTACAGCTGAATTCCTGATTAGGAATGAGAACTCTCCAGATTCCTCTTCTACAGATAACAATGACACATTCAACCTCTTGCAAAGGAGAGGAATATCACGAAGGGTTTCGCGATCATCACATATCACTTCAATTATATCCCCCTCTGATAACTCAGACAGTGCTATTCTGGTCTCATTAATCGGAATCGGACAGAAGAATCCCAACAGATTCAAAATTTTTCGTTCTGATTCCACTAGACTCACACACTCACCACGAGGGAGTTCCGTTTGAATCCAACCCTCAAGAGTTTACTATTTCTGGATTAAGTGAAACCCCGTCCAGCTTCCTCTGCTTAACAACATCGATGACATAGGCAACCTTCTCGACATGAATCTCTACTATCATGTCTCGAGAATCCATGGATACCTCCCCAATTGCTATCTCTGGAATTCTTGCTTCCGAAACAATCCAATCCACTAGCTCTCTCCGGGTTTTTTCTGCACCGCCAAGACTCATTCTTACACTTACCATGCCAAATGCATCTGATACCTCTTCCCAGTCATCTCTCTTCGGTACAAAGTCCCTCTCACGTCCTTCCGGCAAGGCGGGTGGCTCAACAAATGGTATCGTCAATCCCCATGTCGAGCAAATTCGATCTATGGATTGCACCTCCTTTCCAGAAACGAAGCTCCAAGACTCTCCCTTTCTGCCCATTCTCCCAGTTCTCCCTATTCGGTGAACATAGACTTCTGTATCATCGGGAAGATCGTAATTAATTACATGAGTGATGCCATCGACATCTAAGCCTCTTGCGGCAACGTCAGTAGCAACAACAATTCTTTCAGTCCCGTCCCTAAATGAATTCAATATTTTTTCTCTCTTATTTTGTGGCATATCGCCATGTAGGCCAACTGATTTGAAACGAAACTTACCCAGTCTCTCTACAATCAAGTCTACCATTCTTTTAGTATTGGAGAATATCAGTATCTGCGAATCATCGCCGGCGCTCCCGATTATTCTTCCTAGGGCCCAGAGTTTATTCGCTCTTCCAATTCTAACTGCGTATTGATCAATTTCTGGAACCTCTACTTCTAGGTCCTCGCTCATAACATGAACTGGATTCTCTAGGAATTCCTCAGCCGCATCCAAAACTTCTTCGGGAAAAGTCGCACTGAATAGAAGAGTCTGACTTCTATTCACGGTTTTCTCAAAAATCCACAAGACATCGGGGAAGAATCCCATATCCAACATCCTATCGGCCTCGTCCAAACAGAAAAGAGAGACCGTCTCAAGATTAAGATGTCCTCTTTTCGACATGTCAATAACCCTTCCAGGAGTGCCCACTACGATGTCAGTTCCTTCTCCAAGCTTCTTAGCCTGCTTTTCTAAATCAGTGCCTCCGTATACTGTCTGAATGGCTAACCCCTTCTCTCCCTGTAAGATTGATAGCTCTTCAGAAACCTGTACAGCTAATTCCCTGGTCGGGCACAGTACAATTGCCTGAATCTTCCCAGAAACGTTACACTTCTCTAATATTGGTATTCCAAATGCAGCAGTTTTCCCAGAACCAGTTCTAGCCTGGCCTACAATATCTCTCCCCTTTCTGGCATGAGGAATAGACTCAATCTGTATTTCTGTAGGCTCGGTCCATCCCCTTTGCCTGATTGCATCAGATATAGGCCCCTCAAGGTCCCATTTATCGAAACCATTGGAAGAATTAGTCATGTAAACGCCTCAGAATCAGAAGTTCTCCGACTCTTTGATCTCGGCCTGGAGCTCTCCCATCCAGTACTTCTTGCAGTTCTCCTTGGTAAGGAACTGATCCTTACTGGAGAAGTTATGATTGTAGTGATTGTCTTGAACGGAAGTAAATTGTGATGGCTTTCTCTTGTGGAACTTCTGGAGGACGTGTTGCCGCATGTATTGCCTAAACTTTAGTGACTTTGAACGATTGTAACCTTTGGGGGTCATTCCATCCCATAGGCGTTCAAATCGCTCCGCCTTTTCATCGACATGCTCACTCATGTGCCACCCTCGCTTTCCGGCCGACTTAACTTGTCTTTATGATGTTCACCCTTCTTGATACTACTAGGTACCTTTAGGTCTGGTGTACTTCCCTCCTCATCAGGAACGTGTTCAAGAGGTGCCAGAAAACTATTTTTCTGCTCCTCTGTCCCCTCCATTTCTAGGTCAGTAGATAGGGATTCAAGCCTTTTTCTGAGATCCATTCTTGTTTCTTGCCGTAGTAGTTCTTTAGCCGTTTCTCTGAGTTCGGTTCCACTCAATATTATCGAGAGAAGGCCTATGCACGCCTTCCTCAATTCGTAGTCCCGATCTCTTGCTCCATCTATTACCATCCTCGACACTCTCGGACTTTCCATATTGAGCTTCTTTAGTGCGCCTATTGCTGACTTCCTGACAGAGGCATCATCGTCTGACATGGCCACTTCTACTAGAATGGCCGCAATCCTTGGTTCAGCACCAGCTAGTGCGTTAAGGGTCTTTGATGCCCTTCTCCTGACCTCAGCATCCTCATCTTCTAGACACCATCCTATCAAGTCCCATCCTTCTGCTCCGCCCTTGGTTGCCAGGACTCTTAGAATCGCCGCCGCCCGCCTCCTCAAATCAACATCTTCCTCACGAATCAACTCATCAATATGGAGACAACCCGTCTCTGCCCATCTTTGAGATGTCGATTTCAACGCAATGAAAGCACTTTTTCGATGTTTTTCCACTTCATGCCTGAGCTCTCTTCTGAGAATTTCTTCACATCCAGATGGAAATACAGGTGCCATCTTAATGAGAGAGGCCATGGCTTCTTCCCTGACTTCTTCGGAGTCATCCATCAGTCTATCGGAGAGGCACCTGATTAGACCCTCGTGTTTTCTCAAGGAGAACGAAGGCATGCTCTCAAGGGCTGTAGTTCGTATGGAATCTTGATCGTCATCAAGACAATCTAGGAGGATTCTATGTGCTGTCTCAATATCACTCTCAAAAACACGATTAAGTGCCCTAATCCCATCTTTTCTCCTCGCAAAACCGCCACCTGTCGCTCTCGGCAAATCAATAATTTCTAACTCTCCAGAAGCCAGTTTCATGATATCCGACTTTGGAACAACCTCCCATTTCCCAGACAAGGGAAGTAGTGCTCTGATGTCGGAGTCTTCCTTGACATTAGATTTCCTGAGCGCCTTACCCGTTCGCGGGTCTCTGGCAATGTATTCTCTAGCCATGCGTCTCAATCGCCGCAGTACGCCGCCCCTATTCAAGTGAGTGCTAACGTGTTTATTCTGCAAAATCCTATTCACTAATGCCCCAACAGTCCCTTTCATGGCGAGTAACGACGAGGAGATAAGGAGGATTATTCATGCGACATTTTCCAACTCCGGGGCCAGTTCTTTGCCCCTTGATGAGCTGATTAGGATATGGACTCTTGATATGCAGTGGATGGGCCCAGATGTGGCTTTGCAAATAATAGACTCATTATGTCAAACAGGATGGCTTCATAATTACCAGGGGGAACTCGCCCCAAATCCAAATATTGTGCCAATTCCTCCTTTATTTGGATGGAGGCCGATAATACGGAGCCTAATCAGCCCCCCTGCCCTAGACTCATATCCAGTTGAAGGAAAAACGGCAGATGTGCCTGACGAAGACAGCGGATCACAGATAGAGGTTGTCAGCAATCAGAAATATCCGCCCGATTGGGCGGAAGCAAGTATCAAGCCGATGATAGCCTGGATATCAGAGCAATCAGGACTATCGGGGAAAGAGGTAGTCAGGCGCGCGCAGAGAAAGAGGAGGGCACTAGGCCCCGTCACCCTTTGGATGGCACTATCTCTGGTCGCGAGAGAGCAGGGTTTGAACATGTCAAAAATCGCTGAATTGATAGGTGATCCAAATTAAGATCCATTAGATGTTCTGACTTCTGCAGCTAGCAGTACTGGTAGGACAATCAGGGATAGGATTAGTGAGAATGCAACGGCGATCGAACTAACAATGCCAAAGTCGCTGATTACTGGGATTGGAGACAACATAAGAACCAAGAATCCGCATATGGTGGTGCCAGCAGACATTAGTAGCGCCGTCCCAGTTGTTGCATACATCTCCTTCATTGAATCCCAAACTCCCATGCCCGAACTCCTGTTCTTCTCAAAGCGCCTCCAGACATGTATTGAGTAGTCTATTCCCAAGCCTATAGTCAGAGCTGTTATCATAATAGTTAGTACATTCCAATTAAGGCCTAGCATGGCCATTGAGCCAACTACCCACGCTCCAGCCAGGCCAACTGGGAGAATGACAACTAGGGATTGGCCGAGCCTCCTAGTAAGTAGGAACAGAACGAATATCGAAACTAGTAGGCTTATTGCTGTGGATTCAACTTGGGAAACGACCAGTCCGGATAGAATTCCATCAATCATCACCACGTCCCCGGAAGCGTAGGCCCTGCAATCAACAAGTCCGTCTCCATCTTCAATTAGCGAGGCTTGGTGCTTGAATACTTCAGAAACCCTTGCTGAGTCTTCACTAGTCTTAGCCACTACATCAATACTCATTTTCAGATATAGTATCCCTGAAGCATCATCGGTCAATGCAACATGATCAGATATTCTCTCGGACCAAGTATGCCCCCTCAGGGGGTCTCCTACAGATTCATTAGACATCAGTGATGAGATTGCAGAGGTCAAGTCCCCTTCAACGAAACCATCTGAAATGCCCAGCTCGCCATCATAGATTGCTAGATGGAAATCTTCGCCAAATGACTGATCACCATCTACTGCATCCCTCAATATTGGATACAAGCCGTCATATGATGGCCTATCAGATGAGGTACTAGTTGGATTAACCACCTCGGGAATGCCCGAAATCCTCGTATCTAAGAAGTCCATGGCCCTAAGAAGATCCGACTCTCCTGATATGGAATCATCCCCCTCTTTCGGCTCGATGAAAATATCAACAGTTTTCCATGCCGCAGCATCGTATGAATCATAGATGCCCTGTCTGACTTGCATTACTTCCATTTCATCTTCTGAAAGGAAATCCGTTAGCTCGAAGCTGGTATCCAACTCCATCACTGCTATTGATACAGAGCCAGTAGTTACTGCCGCTACAACTAGCATTACCCAAACTGCATTTTTTCTCTGGAACTCAGTAGTATGCGCAGCCAACTTATCAAACTGTAACCCTGCAGATGTACCATTCCCAATTCCCCTTTCAGCGACAACATGTACGGCCCCTACAGTTACAGTGCTAGCTAAGAAAGCAGAAATGACTCCCAGCGCCAAAGTCGCACCGAAGGTCCTCAGTGGAGGTAGTGGAGAAAATGAATTTGAAAGGAAAGCGAATACGGTGGTTACGACCGCTAGCATCAGAGCTACGCGTATCGTATCAAAAGACTCAACCCAAGCCTCAGCGGCGGAAGCCGAAGAACTTCTGGCCTTCTCATATCCTCTTTGAAGATGAATAGAGTAATCGATGCCCAATCCTAGTACCACAGGGGCAACGGCGACTTCTAAAATCGAGAATTTCATTCCCAGGAGGGTAATGGTTCCATACGTCCAAATCAAAGCCGCTGATAGGCTCAACAAAGGCGCGGCAACCATTATCACAGAACGAAAGGCCAAGGCTAGAACTGCTACTACTACTGCTATGGCTATAACAAACAACCAAATCATCTCATCCAGAGTTTTATCATTGATGTCACTGCTGATTAGATCATCTGAAATGACTCCGTATGAAAGCCCAATACTTCCCTCAGAGTTGAGATGGGATCTAATCTGCTGAGCCACTTCTTCCCTCCCGTCCCTGTCCAGATCCCCATTCAGCTCAATGACCCAAAGTGTACTCGAGGCAGTGGGGGTTGGGCTCCCACTACCATCCTCAAGCCACTCACAAACCTGCTCAAACTCAAAATCAGTATGGAGCATAGCGGATGCGGCGAAAGAAGCAGTTGCCAAGCCCCTCTCGTCCGTAGAAGCCTCGATGCAGTCCTCCTCTTCATCTAAGATAGAAGATAGGAGCTCTCCCCAGCCGTCGAATAGTGAAATCCTTGAATCGTCATCAGTTCTTTCATCGATAGTGCGCTGAATTGCATCCGCGGCATTGATATGTGACGAAATACTACCTTCTGGAACTATCGAATTAATGGTTTCCATATCTTCCAATAATCCTGATAATTGTTCGATTCTTAGTACATTACCGTCATCTTCAGATGATACGTGGACATATACCCGATGCCCGGAAGGAGGAATTCTCTCGTCTATCCTGTCTACAGCCTGCTCAGATGAACTATCGGGAGAGAATGACTCTAGGTCCGTAGTGAAAGCAGGAAGTGGAATAATCACACTCGCCATGAAAACAGTGAGTAGTATACTTACCATCAGAGAAGGTAGGGCCAATCTCTCAAAAGCCGACACAAGCCTGTCTTTGGCTTCTCGGTCCCCCATGAGTCCGGGCCAAACCGACTCACTGTTTAACTTAGGCTCACAGCAGGCCCCATAGGGGCCACTAACTTAGGAAAGCCCTCAAAAGGGAGTGTCCGGTCGGGCGGCTGTCCATGTCGATAAAAGTACTAATGAACGAGGGCCGAGAGCTCAGACTTAGGATTTCAGGCGAAACGCACACAACCCTGCAGCTTTTCAGATCAAGACTGAATGAGAGCCCAAGCGTGGAATATGCTAATTTCTTCCAGAAGCATCCAGATTTGGATGAACCTGAACTCTATGTCAGGGCAGTTAAGGGCAAGAAAGCTGAGAAGGTATTCAGAGATTTGTGTACTGGAATTTCCAAGGAATTCTCAGGTCTCAAGCTCTGAGGATGGTGAGTATGTGCCTCAGGACGGCATAGAGGAATCTCTAGGACTCGTCGGCTGGTCATTTACAGATGAGGGCGTAGGTGGCCTACTCAAGGTAAGAGTCGAAGATTTCAGAGTCGAGGAAGTTTCTAGAGTCCCTGCCTTGGACCCAAAGGGTAGATTCACTGTAGCTAGGGTTACTCTAACTAATTGGGAGACCAACAGATTCCTAAACAGGCTGTCCAAGCAGTGTGGGATAAGTAGGAATAGAATTTTCGCCTCGGGATTAAAAGATAAGAGGGCCGTTACTACCCAAATCCTAGTTATCGATGCAAATATCAAGAAAGTAGAGTCAGTCGAAATTCCCGATTGCGATTTAGAAATTCTAGGCAGGAGTCACCAGAAAGTAGGAATGAGTGACCACGACGGCAACAGGTTCACAATTACAGTCAGAGGGTGCTGTTTCCCGGATGGTAAGCCAATGGATGGAAAGGAAGCCCTCCTTAGGGTGACCAGAATTCGCGAAGGCCTTTCAGAGAGTTTGGGAGCCGATGTATTCCCTAATTGGATCGGTCCACAGAGATTTGGTGCGAACAGGCCTGTCACCCCGCTAGTCGGCATGGCGGTAATACAAGATGACTATGAGTCAGCGGTAGACCTGTATCTGGGAATGCCCGGTGGAAGGGCTAGTGAGGAGACACATAACTTCAGAAAAAAATGGAGGGAAACTAGAGATCCATCGTCCTGCCTAGAGATAATACCTGGGCACCTAGGCTATGAGAGGGAAATGCTTCGACACCTCGACAAAAAGCCCGAAGACTGGCTGGGCTCTTTCAAAACCCTGCCCAACTCCCTCCAACTCTTGATGATACACTCTTTACAGTCATTGGCATTTAATCACACACTTTCCAACAGAATTTCCTCTGGGATGAGCATAATCGACCCTGAGATAGGCGACATAGTCGCACCCACGAAGTCCAATGGTAGAATAGACGTCTCCAAGATGGCACTTGTCAGCAAGAGCAATATCAACAGATGTATCAGAAACTGTAGGCTCGGGAGGCTTTCAGTAACCGGTCCACTGCCCGGAAGAGATTCGACGCCCGCACTCGGAAAACCCGGCGAGGCAGAGTCGAAAGCGATTATTGACACCCAACTAGAATCACTGAATTGGAGAGTCAAGAGAATCCCTAGACTTTCCACTAGTGGCACTAGAAGGCCACTGGCAGTTCCATTTACGGATTTTTCAGTAGAGGAAGCGACTGACATTCCGGAGTCTTCAGAGAAGTCGAAGAGATGGGAGGAGAATCCATTGGATGGAGATAGATGGCATCCTGATGGAGCTTCATTAAGACTCTCTTTCACGCTTCCGCCAGGGACCTATGCTACAGTGCTGATGAGAGAATTCATGAGGTCCCCTCTAGATCACTTCTGATCAGAGTCTTCCCATTTCTAGAGTCTCAATCTGTCCCACTAGTGGGTCCGTGGCCCTTACCCGTGCTTCGAACTCGTCTACAGTTCCCTCTCCATCCTCAAGTACCGCCTGGACTTCTATGAACATCATTCCGAATGCCAAAGGCTTAATCTCGAATGTCTGGACTTCTTGGAGCTCCCCAATCCTGGAAGCTATTCCGTCATAGTCTGGCCTTCCTTCTTCTGGTTGATCCATAGTTACCTTGTATTTTACGACTACATGCCCCATATCAGTGCCTCCTAAGGTCCCTGAAAGCCGCACTCTGGACAGATGTAGGGAACTCCCTGTAGCCTGCATCTTCTGCTTCTCCCAATTGCATACCCGCACGTCGGGCAAGGGAATGACGTACTCTTAGCGTCAACCAAGGGCAATCCTGAAGCCGTACATGTGCTTGTCCGTGCTGACATTCTAGTTCCTCGACGAGGCGCCGAGCCACCTCTCCCTTTTAGCGTTGACCGAAAGTATGCATGTGCCTATGCAATCATTGAAATGGGGTTACTCCCGACTAGAGGTTGAGTGGTGCAATGACTGAGGAGGAGCTATCTTTGACTGGCCAGCAGAACGACCTATCTTCGTTTGTCTCTGATGAGGGGGGAATATGGAGTTTGAGACAGGTAGAGAAGATCAGAGGTTGGAACAATATTGAGTATGGTGCAGGCTTGTCAGGCAAGAACACGCCATCTACCGGACTCTCGATGAATAGGGCATATATCCCTCCCGGTGGAATAGCCAAAGCACACATTCATGTTGATTTTGACGTTATGATTTACCTGCTCAAGGGCGGCGTCAGGCACGAGTACGGCCCAGGATGCAGGAAATCAGTGGTCCACAGCGCAGGCGACATGTTCTACATCGAACCCGGCCTCCCTCACGAGGTGTTCAACACCTCTGACACAGAGTGGGTACATGCTATTGTTTCCCGATCGGACGCATCAGAGTGGCAGAACATCACTCCATATGACAGAGAATCCGAGTGAACCAGCTATCTTGGAAAGCTGCATTATCTACTCATTACGCGATTATCGGGCCAGGATTGTACCAGTGGTACCTCAATTCATCCCCACTCAATCCATCGTTTCCAACAAAGAAAACCTTCTCTCCTAAGGCAATTAGGTTCCGAGGGTCCGAACTTTGTGACCCTAACCAGGTATCTACGGCCAGTGTGATTCCACCTTCGAGAGTGAATGAGAATAGCTCTTTGCCTGCACCATTGCCATAATCATCATCGACGTAGTAAAGCGTGTCTCCGACCCGTGTAAGATTCAACGCAGTACTAGTATCGGTGAGAGGGGAACCGGAAATCCTGACAGTACCTGAATCCGAACCATTACTCTTCCAGACCTCGGTCCCCTGTGTTCCAAATGTTCCGGAAGGCATGCTGTAGGCGATGAAGTACAACTCGTCGTCAAACTCTACCATATTACTCACGCCTCCATCTGAAGATCCTGCGACGATGTCCTTAACCAACGAGGTTCCAGAATACGTGCCATTACTCTTCCATAGCTCATATCCGGTTATGCCATCATTAGCCGTGAAGAAGAGAGTATCTCCAACAGAAATCTTTTGTCCCGGCCAACTACTACTTCCATTAGCAGCTATATTGCTGACAATCATGGTACCTGAATTCGTCCCATCGCTCTTCCAAAGCTCCATACCGGATATTCCATCATCAGCAGTGAAGAATAATTCTCCACCCATGGATTCGAATAAGGATGGAGAACTATCGGCACTGCCGTAATTGATGTCCTTAACCAACTGCACCCCTCCTAAGGGAGAACTAGTGTCGATTACAAAAAGCTCCCTACCAACGTCCGTTAAGACCACTCCCATGTCAGCTTTGGCACTGAAATAGATACTATTTCCGGATCTGGTGAACTCACTCGGCTGACTACCCACCAAGTCAGCAGTAATACTTCCCCCGCCGGGGGTAGTTAGGTCCGTATCACCGTAAAAAAGATCTGCCAGCTGGTAAGTTCCAGACTCGGTGCCATCTGATATATGAGGCTCCTCGCCAGAACAGACTACGTTTTGGTAAGAGCACCTGAAAGCCGAAAAGTATGCTGTATCAAATCCCACTTCTGATGCTGGCATCACTGAAATCGAATTAACTCCGGAGTACGAAAATTCCGGATAATTGGAAAATATTTGTGGTTCGCAATCGAAAGTCTCAGAAATCTTGAGAGTCCCAGAATTACTCCCGTCACTAACGTACAATTCTCTGATCTCATCATTACCAACAGCCGCAGAGAAGAATATTTTCTCATCTCCTGCGACTATCTCTCCAAAGTTTGTACCCGGATTTTCATCAACTATCGAACCTCCAATGATGGCTTGTCTTGTCGGATTGAGATCGATAACCATGTTAGTGCCGCCCATTGTGCCATCTGATCTCCAGAGCTCATCTCCATGCACGCCATCATCAGCAATGAAATACAATGCTCCTCCCATTGTCACCATTTCTTTCTCCCATGAAGTATGCGTCGACACTGTGTTGATATCTTTCACAAGTCCACTATTGCCGGGGCATTCCCCTATGGTTGATACGATTTCACCCCCAGAGAGGATACCATCCCCTTGAATCCCTCCTGGAGAACCGTCATCAAAACCGATACTCAATTTATTCCCAGGATTAGACTCCGGACAACCTGCCACCGAATAATAGAGATGTGAAATCAACAGCTCTATTCTTTGTTCGGCACTATCCAGACTATCTGTCAATTGAGCAATTTCTACTTCTTTCTGAGATATTTGATCTAAAGCCTCATCCCTCTCATCTTCCAGGATTTCCATCATCTGACTTATATTTTGGATTTGTGACTCCAGACTGGATATGTAACTTGAATTCTGTGCGGTGGAATTTTCGAACTCTTCCATAAGTCGTCTATACAGATCGCTGAGATTAGAAATTTGTGACTCCTTCTGCATCACAGTCTCCGTCAGAGATCCTATTGTTTCGTTGGCCTCAGTTAGTGAAGACTCAATTTCAGATACAAGCGAGGAAGAGGAAGCTAGCAGATCCTCGAGAGAATTAATATCGTCTTCATGTTGCTGATTCACAACTGTGAGATTGTCTATCTGGGCTTGAAGGTCCGTCACGACCGACTCATTTTCACCGGATGAATTCCCTCCCAAACATCCCGACAATATAGAGATAGAAAACATTAGAGTGAGTACAATAGCAGTTCTTTTCATAGACTCGCGTTGGAGTATGGGATTAGATGCTTTCTGAGACTTCGCGCTCTAATCTTCTTCTCTCTTGGAGAGCCTTCGGAGGCCCACCAATGTCGGCAGGCCCTCTTCATGTTCATCCAGATCAGTCACAATCCCTATTTCAGATAGGTGATCAGATACTTGCTCCATAGCGGTTCTTCCCCCGGCCCTCCTTCTTGACCGGGGGAGCTTATTCCTGCAGATTAGATATGTCTCTGATGATGCATTCCTAGACGCGGTAGGCGCATATCTCTGAACATTAGAGAATCTATCCCTAGCGGCATCAACCAGTCCCTCTATGCCAGTTCCTTGGAATGTCTTGGTTACGAATGTTCCACCGGGTTGGAGAACTCCCATGGCCACATCAAGGACAGTGGTAGAGAGCTCAAGGGATATGGCTTGATCAGTATCATACCTACCAGTGAGACTTGGAGAGATATCGCTGACTACGACATTAAGCATCCTACCTTCCAAGAATTCTTCAACTTGCATAATCGTCGCCTCTTCCGTGGCGTCGCCAATGATCAGCTTAGCCCCTTCAACTGGAGAGGTGGCCAGTAAGTCAACTCCAACGACCAATCCGTTTTCTCCAACTTCCTCTACGGCTACCTGTGTCCATCCTCCTGGATGACAACCTATGTCAAGAACAGCGTCACCCTTCCTAATTACTGAGAACCTATCTTGAATTTGCTTGAGTTTGTAAGCAGAACGGGTCCTGTAGCCCTTTGATCGAGCCTCCCTCCTCCAGGGATCACGACGATTCTCCTGATACCATCGCTTGCTCATGCACGTTCCGCAGTGGTTTGAGTTATCAACTAAGGCATGTCTCAGGGCATTCAGAGCCCAATCTCGGATATGAGTGCCCGTGCCGTATGCCTAATCGCTTCTTCGGAGGCCAGATTTGGTTCGAAGCCAGTTTCGAGAAGACGGCTAACTTCAAGCGAGGTCTTGGGAACGTCCCCGGCCCATCCCCTATCTCCTCCAGTATACTCTATTGAGACGCCTTCTATGCCGCTCTCCTCCACGACAATCTCAGCTATCCTCCTCACAGAGCAGGTATCACCAGTGCCAAGGTTGTACAAATTCACCTTCTTGTCGCAGTGACTTATCAAGTGAACCATGGCCTTGACGCAATCCTCTGCAGACATGTACGATTTTTCCTGCATGCCATTACCTAGAACTTCCAATCTACCAGGGTCCCTCTTGAGCTTATGAATGAAGTCAAAAATTACTCCATGAGTGCCTCTAGGTCCAACGATATTAGCAAAACGATGGATCCATGCTTCAGCTCCAAATGTGCCTGCCCATGCAGTTATCAACGCCTCAGAGCCAAGCTTAGAAGCTCCATAAAGCGATATCGGCATTACAGGGCCATACGCCTCGGGAGTAGGCATTTGTTCGGCTTCCCCATAGATAGCAGAAGATGATGAGAAAGAGATTCTTGAAACCCCTTCCATACGCATAGCCTCCAGTACATTGTATGTAGCAAGAGTTCCCTGCTTGAGATCAGTATCTGTTACCTCGGTCCCAAGTCTGATATCAGGGTTCGCAGCCAGATGGTGAACCATGCCCACTCCCTTCATAGATTTCTTCACTGCTTCTAAATCCAGAAGGTCCGCTCGGTGTATTTCAACCATTCCAGAATCCTTGTGATGGAAAAGAAACTCTTCTCTACCACTCGAAAAATTATCAAAAACCCTAACTCTATGGCCATCGTTAACAAGTGCATCAACTAGATGCGATCCAATAAATCCAGCTCCCCCAGTAACCAAGTGCATGTACCTTGGAGGAAGCAGATAGACTTGAGGTCATCGGACGTAAGTTCTAGGACCATGAGCCAGACTCTTTCCTTTGCCTGAGGTAGAAAGCGCTTGCTACCATTCCAAGCAGTGCTATGTGAATAACAGTGCAATAAGGGCAGATGTGGGGGGCCCCATCAACCATCGTCAACTCGACCAGTACTAGCCAGAGAACAAATGGGACTCCGGCCAAGCTAACAAAATAAAGCAAATTCACGTAATTGGACGACCATTTGGCGTGCAAGTCCATTCTTATGGATAGTATTAGGAACCAGATTATTGCAAATGACCCAATGCCAATCAGTCCCCATGGGATCCCGAAAAGATTGTTCCACTGCGGGTCTCCAATCACTGACCCACATTGAACCAAGCCCTCAGTCGCACACATAGAGGAAGATCCGACCAGCATTGAATTATGTATTGACCATGTCCATCCAGAGCCCATTATCCCTACTGCCGAGAATCCCATAGAAGCATTTAGGATCCCTACTGTACCTTCTTCTCCCGGGGAATCCCTGGATTTCACAAGTAAGTAAGTAGACACCCCTATTCCTAGTAAGAAAATCATCAGTGGAGCGGTAATCACGGCCATTATTGTTCACCTACCAGCCTCTGCAAGGCTTCTGACAATTCCTCGCCATCTCCTCCTTGTCCCTGATGCTTATTCTTGTTCCAAGCCACAGTGCCGTCAGGTTCCAGAATAAAAGAAACAGGCGTCCCGGAAAGTCCCCACAGACTCATTATCGACATGGATCCATCATCGATGTAAGGCCAGTTGTTGGGCGTCCCCGGCCTGTCAATGCAATCGTCTCTGTCACTATTGCAGCCAAAATATGAGGTCTTGTCCCTGAATGCCTCAATCTCCCCCCTGGTGCTATCATGATCGGGTATGCCCAGCTCTGCAGCAATTGTGACGAAATTTACCCTATCAGACCACTGAGAGTGAAGCTGACTCATTTCATCGCCAGCGACCCAGCAATATGGGCAATCAGTGTCCATGAAGTATATCAGGAGCCATTTACTATCAGACGACCCGTTCCAGTCCCAGTCGAAATTATCTGAGAGCCTGTACTCGCTCCAGGATGCGCCATTGTAAGAATCAGCAACGAAATCAGGGGCTTGATTACCCTCCTCGGGACCAACCTGTGGTATCGGGGCAAGTATTACCGAAATTACCACTACGAGGCTTATTATGCCGGCAGTAACAAGTCCTGCCATAGTCCTAACATCTTCCTCTTTTCCCCTAGGTGAGGCCTTCGCCCTGCGTCTCGACATCAATACTCCGAGGCACTAATCGACTTTCAGCGATTCTATTGAATGTTCATTCGATAGTGCCTAATCATCACATTTTTGGACTTCTTTGAATTCAATGAATGCGAACGCTCATTTGGTTATTGTTATTGCCCAGTGCGTGGCTGAGGAAACCCCTGTCGACAGATTCTCCGTTTCTAGTGATGAATCGGTAGATGATGAGGCTGAGTTCTGGCAATCTTTCTTTGAAAAGATTCAACCCGCTAGGGAGGCATCGAATAGGATTAGAAAGACACTTTCTGAGGGTCCCGTTGGAAATGCATTTGATACGGCCGGGCAACTACTTGATGATGCTGCAAATATCTCGCACACAGCATACAGAAGACTGAATGAGCTTTCCTACTCCGCTATACTGAGGAGTCCCGGAATAGTTGTTGCCATCCTTCTGCTTCTGACGTCAGTAGTTGGAAAGTACGCCATGGACTTCCAGCAACAGATTAATGGGGATGTCGAGATTTATCTTCCAGAGGGGGCGGACTCTTCTGATTTACTTTCAGAGGTAAGGGAACAGTGGTCAACAGATATTGTAATAGTGTACATTCAAACAGATAATGCGATAAGCTCTATTTCCGATAGGGGAGACGACAATATTACTTCAGCGGAAGTCTTGATGCAGATGTCTTGGATCGAAGGGGACGACTCTTCTCCAGCGGGGACATACGCTAAAGGACTGGACTGGGATAAATCAGACAGGGGAGTTAATGATGGAGTAGTTTGGGTTCTCTCTCCGTCTCAGATTATTAAGGAAGCAAACTCCTCATCATGGAGATTTAACTGTGCCATGGAGAAGTATGGCCTTCCCATCAGCGACGGTGAGAACTGCGCTGTCGCAGGCTCCAATCCATATTATGGATACGAGATTCCTGATGAGCAAGACAGGATAGACCAGTATGTCGAAAATGCTGGCTCACTGATGGAATCTATGGTGAGGGACACAAATGGCGACGGCATATGGGACACAGGCGTCATAATAATGGGGATTTCATTCGATATGTCGACAACTGACATTCCTCCTCGTGACGATCCAAAGAATGGTTTAGTAAAGGATCACAAGGCATTCTTGGCCTTTGCAGAGGCGTATATTCATGGCATAGGGACGGATGGAAAGATACTCCCAGATTGTGACGATGACAGTAGCGGTGTCTGTGATGAGATAGAGGAGGCAAATTGCTACCTTTGCTACACTACTTACGATCTTACGTCTACTATGGGAATAGATCCGGATACCAATACTGTAGACTTAGGGAGGCTTGATGATATACCCGAGAGAAGGGCAGTAACTGTAACGGGACTGACTCCAGTTTTGCATGATGTTTCTGATGCTATTTACTTGGAGTTGGTAGAGACAATGCTCCCAGCGAGCCTAGCATTGGTGGCCCTAGCGATGCTAATACTTCACAGGAATCCGAAGGTCATCTTAATCTGTGGCACACCAATTGCTATGAGTCTGGCGATCACCTTTGGAGCAACAGTAATTTTGGATATCATGCTGACGCCAATGATAATTTCCGCCGGGCCTATTTTGATTGGTCTCGGCGTTGACTATGCACTCCATCTGACAAATAGAATCGAGGAAAATAGGCAAGAGATCATAGAAGAGAAACTTGAGGAGTCTTGGCAATTGAAGAGGGATGGACTAGAGCCGCTCTCCGTAGACCCATGGGACTCCCTCATCAGCCTAACCGCGACTGTCAGAGCCGCTATGACTACCGGACACGCGATTTTCCTATCCGCCTTGACTACAATATTGGGATTCCATGTCCTAACTTGGGACTCTCTGGTCCCCATACAGCCGATGAGAACCGTTGGAACTACCTTGTTACTGGGAATTTCTGTAACCTTCATTCTTTCGATGATCATGGTTCCCGCATTGATTCAGCTATTGAGATACAGGAAGTCACCAAACAATCTGGAGATGTCTACTAATCAGACGTTGTACGTCTCCATATCTCTCGGTGTTCTGGCAGCATTCGCATTGTCATACTCTGAAGCAATGTCGCCCGCTAATGCTCTGATAATGGCGTCAATGCTGTCGCTAACCATCGCACTCGGGCTACTAGATAGCGTATGGGACGCCATAGGTAAGATTCCTGTCAGGGCCACCATAGCGGTAATGCTGGTAGCAATAATCACTACCGCATGTGGCGTACTAATTCTGGAAGAGGAATTAGGAAAGGACATCACTGGATCATCAGACGAGGTTCCGCCTGGTTTGGAGTCTTATGAGGCCCTGAGGGAGTACAGCTACGAATTCGGAGGAGGGCAGACAAATCTGTTCATTATCGATGCTACCGACAGGGGGGCTACCAACCAGACCGCACCAATAAGGGACATCCCCGTGTTAGATGCTATTGACGAAATGCAGGCCAAGGTGGACAATGTGGAATTCACCGATACCACTAGTATCGTTGACATTCTGAAGGCCATACACCTACAGGATGATATTACTGGTCAGCAAGCCTTCGATCGCTCACTTTGGGACATACTCCATTCTCCCTGTTGGGATGACCCCCTCCAACTCGAATGCATAACAAGCGGCGATTTGGCATTCACTACAGTGTCTTCGAGGGAAGACATGGTCAACGTCGTCTTCGATACACTGAGTCCCGAAATAAGGTCAATGCTGATGAATGCCGACCAAGGCTCTGGTGAGACAAAGACTCTCGTCTACGCATGGCAACCTTACATCAATATCCAGGACGCTACAGGCCTGAGGGATACAATTGACGAATTTTTATCAGAGGGCGGTTGCGATGACGCCACAACATGCTACTCCACGTCTCTTGCAGAAGAGGGCGTAACGAACTCCAAACTAACGGGGGGCCTTCCAATTTCTATCGATATCAATTCAGGAATTCACAAGGCACAGAGTGAAACAACAGTCTGGACAATGATAATACTACTTTTCACAATGGCTGTACTATTCAGATCACCTAGACTGGCAATATTCACAATGACTGCAGTGGCTGTCGTAGTTCTTTGGCAGCCTCTCCTTATGAGAGGAGGGGCAGTCAACGTAAACGTATTCACGGCGATGATTGGGACAATAGTGTTTGGAATAGGGGTGGATGACTCCATACATATCATTGACAGAATTAGGGATGAGGGAGAGACCCCGGCAGGAGTAGTTAGATCCGTAGTTACCACTGGTAGGACAATTTTTGAGACCACTGCCACGACCTGTGCGGGACTATCCGCTGGCCTGTTCGTGGCCATACCCGGTTTGCAGAACTTCTTCCTTCTAATGATGGCACTCATTGCTCTCGCACTACTGACTAGCGCTATCCTTCTACCTACGATAATAGTGGTCTACAATGAATTCAAGTCCAGAATTACCCTTAATGGTCCATGGCTAGATTATGATGAGGGCGGGACAATTTCAGAATCCTCTGTCCTCAAGGCGATTGTAGAAGTATCCGAAAATAGCTAAAGCTGGTCATTTAGTGAGGGTGCAGGGAATAAGCCCCTTTCTGTTCACCTTACGGCTGGTCGCATTCAACTTTGCATCCTACCCGGCCCTGTCGATGCATTACGGGCCTGCTTGGACTTGCTCCAGCGGGGTTGCTCGTTCCAGCTACCTGCGGGAAACCTCCTCCTTTCGGATTCACCGTGCTCCCGAGGCAGTTCGTTTCTGTTGCAGAGCCGACCCTCCCGGATCCCCGACTTGCGTCGGGCCACTCGCATCATGGAGAGGGGACTTTCCTCAGTGTCGTACACTGTCAGCGACCCTCCTGCTCCCTCAAGCATCCCGAGAAGTCAATGCCAATGAACCCAACGGTCCATTCAATTACTTCCATTATGGGAAATAATCATCTGCGAACTTGCACACACGGCCCCATGAGCGACGTCGAGACACTGAAGAGAGAAGCAGGAATCGCAGCATGCCGCTATGTAAAAAGTGGGATGAATGTTGGACTTGGCACTGGCTCAACAGTCAAGTATACAATAATCGAAATCGGTAGGAGGGTATCTGAAGAAGGACTTGAGATAATTGGGGTCCCTACCAGTGAGGCCACTAGGGAACTGGCAGAAAGTCTAGGGATACCGCTAATGGAAATTTCAGATGCCAAGTCATTAGACATCACAATCGATGGTGCGGATGAGTTTGACAGCCATTTCTCTCTGATCAAGGGAGGAGGAGGGGCCCTTACAAGGGAGAAGATTGTGGCTAATCTATCAAAATCAATGATTGTCGTAGCAGACGAGAGTAAAAGGGTAGATATCCTAGGAAAATTCAATCTGCCCGTTGAAGTCAGTCCAGAAAAATTCTCCACTGTGATCGAAGAGATATCTTCCATTTGTCCTGGAAAAGTCTTTTTGAGAAGAACCATGACAAACACCGAAGGCGAAGAAAATATCTACATCACGGATAATGATGGCTATATCTTGGATTGCGAGTTTGGGCCTACAATTGCCAATCCAGTAGAAATGGAACGTATGATATCTGGAATCGATGGAGTAGTTGATGTCGGTCTCTTCGTAGGGATATGCGATGCGGTCTTCGTCGCTTCACCATCTGGAGTCGATATTATGGTCAATCCCAAAGGCAGGCTCTGTTAATTCACCCGAGGCCATTAAATCGGAATAGCCATTCGGAAGGCCGGGTCTGTAGCTTAGTCAGGTAGAGCACCCGGCTCTTAACCGGGCGGTCGCGGGTTCGAACCCCGTCAGACCCGCCAACCAGTGCTTGCGAGGCAACCATATACCTCGGGCCCTCTGAGGCACTCGGGGGAGCCCATGACTAAGGAGTTCTGGATAGGCGATGTTCTGTCAGGGAAATATGATAGCTCTGAAGTAGAGCTATGCGGATGGGTCCATAGAACTAGGGGCTCGAAGAAAATTAGATTCTTAGTGCTCAGAGATTCGACCGGTACTCTTCAGTGTGTCATAAAGAGAGAAATCGTAGGCGATGAGTGCTTTGAATCACTTTCCAATGCACTGATAGAATCAAGTATACGGGTAAAGGGAATAGTCAAAAATACAGATAGGGAACACGGCCATGAACTGGTTGTTGAATCAGGAATAGTGATTGGTCATGTCAATCCTGAAAACCCCTTTCCAATAACAGAATCTGCCATGTCAGAGGCGGACGGCGGAGAGACAGAGTTCCTACTTGACAACAGGCATCTTTACTTGAGGACAGGCAGAATGACGAAGATGCTGAAAATAAGATCTACAGTGTTTGGCGCCGTTCACTCATATTTCAGAGATCGTGAGTTCATAGAGTATCAGGCTCCAAACTTCGTAGCGGGAGCAGTGGAGGGCGGAAGTACTCTGTTCGAAGTACCATACTTTGGAAAGAAGGCCTACCTTACTCAATCATGGCAGCTTTATGCTGAGGCCGCCATGCCAGCTTTGGAGAGGCTCTACACCATCGCTCCCTCATTCAGGGCGGAAAAAAGCAGAACTAGACGCCATCTGACAGAATTCTGGCATGCTGAGATGGAAATAGCATGGGGGGGAAATGTAGAGGTAATGAATCACGGAGAGGCCCTAGTTAGAAGTATTGCAGGCACTCTCTTAGAGGAGAGGGAAGGCGAGTTAATCGAACTAGGAAGGGATATAGGGCTGATTCAGAACTACGCTGACTCCAAGTATCCCAGGATGAGGTATGACGAGGCCATTGAAGCTCTACAACAAAAGGGCGTGAGCGTAGAGTGGGGTCAGGACCTTGATTACAGCAAGGAAAAAGTTCTAACACAAGATTTTGATGTTCCACATTTCCTGACTCACTATCCACGTATTGCCAAGCCTTTCTACCACAGGCCAGATCCAGATGATCCGAAGTACGTTCTCTGTCATGATCTGCTAGCCCCAGAGGGATATGGGGAGATAATCGGAGGAGGCGAGAGGACTTGGTCAGAATCTGAGATTCTTGAGAGAATAGACGAGGAGGGAACTCCCAGGGAGCCCTACGAATTCTACATAGATGTGAGGAGATACGGAGGGGTTCCACATGGCGGATTTGGAATGGGCATAGACAGGGTATGCGCATGGCTATCGGGAGCGGACCATATCAGGGAGACAATACCATTCCCAAGAGACAGTAGACGCGTCACACCATAGGCATGCCACCCGAATCACTCTTACGCCCTAGCCATCTGGGATATTCATGACGGATGACTGGAGGACTCTTGACATCGCTAATCCAACAGATGAACACTCTATGCTCAGAGAGATGGTGCGAGGTTTTGTCTCAGAGGAAGTCGAGCCACAAGCACTAGAATTCAACAGGGATGAGAAATTCAATACAAATCTATTCAGAACCCTCGGACACTCAGGACTTCTGGGCATTTCTGTTCCTTCAGAGTACGGAGGAGGGGGGATGGATGCCACAGCAGTCGCAATCATCAATGAAGAGCTCTCATACTCGGACCCAGCTTTCTGTCTTGCATATCTGGCTCATGACCAGCTAATGGTCAACAACCTGGCTCAGAACGGAAGCCATGAACAGAAGACTAGGATACTTCCCAAAGTATGCAGTGGGGAGTGGATAGGGTGTATGGCAATGAGCGAACCGGATCATGGCACAGACGTCATGGGGATGGAGACGCATGCAATCCTGGGAGATGACGGAAACTGGGTTATCAACGGCAGGAAGATGTGGATAACAAACGGGGCAATTGATGATTCTGGTACCCCTGCCGATATAGTCTGGCTTTATGCAAGAACTGGGACCGACTCCAAGGGCAGGGCGGAGATTACTACATTTCTAGTTGAGAATGGGATGGACGGATACTCTGTGGGTCAGAAAATTGTTGATAAGCTGGGAATGAGGGCTAGTAACACAGCTGAGCTTGTTTTCGAGGATTGCATTGTCCCTCCAGAAAATGTCGTGGGCTCACCCGGAGAGTCAATGTCTCACATGATGAGGAATCTGGAGTTGGAGAGACTGGGTCTCGCCGCAATGGCGCTGGGAATCTCAAGGAGATGCCTGTCGGTAATGAACGACTATGCTAGCGAAAGGAAGGCATTCGGCAGAAGCATACGTGAATTCGGACAGATTCAGAGGCACATAGGGGAGTCATGGGCAGAATACAGGGCTATGAGATCGTATGTCTACGACACTGCGAGGCAAATCGATCTATCCAAATCAGGAAATAGGCTCGACTCTGACGGAGTAAAGCTCTTTGGAACCACTATTTCGAAGCATATTGCCGATAGGGCGATTCAAGTTCTGGGAGGTTATGGGTATGTTGGAGAATACATCGTCGAGAGGCTATGGAGGGATGCAAAGCTCCTGGAGATAGGCGGTGGGACTTTAGAAGGGCATCAGAAGAATATCGCGAGAGACCTGAAAACAAGCCCTGAGGCAATTGAGAGATAATTGGTAGTCCCGCCCGGATTCGAACCAGG
>CEWO01200433.1_pt1 | contig 27819 bp, 23 predicted proteins | sample 361561 | NCBI WGS metagenome assembly CEWO01 (sample SAMEA2623627, study PRJEB7988) | marine metagenome | isolation source: saline water (ENVO:00002010), including
CACAGCAAAATAGAACAAATAATTATTAACAATACTCTATCTAAAATAGAAATTAAACCATCTTCTAAAAAAAGATGTAAGCCTGCAAGGTTCGATCTTATGTACAAGATGAAAGCCACTAAGGACTGATTTAAAGCTAATAATAATAATATTTTAAGTTGTAAAAAATCATACCCAAGAATAAGCGCAATGAAAAAAGTTGCACACAGATATAGTACAACTAAACAAATACGTAAAGTAATAATTCCAGAGAAATGCTTATCTAATAATTGATGATACTGTGCAATATTTTTAATATTATAATTTGTAATTCCTAGATCAAGAATTATATTAAGTAAAAAAGAAAAATTAATTAATGCAAAATAATTTCCATATACACTAGCACCCACTCTATTAATTATTTCAGCATCAATACCCAGTATATAAAATGGCTTAATTAATAGATTAAGGATTAAAATTAAAATTAAATTCCAAGTAAATTTCTTTTTCATAAAAGATGTTTTATTTACAACTTTTTTAAGTTAACGTAAAATATCTAATTATCATATCCATAATTATTTATAATTGCTTAAATTCAAAACATGAGAGTTGCAGTCAATACAAGATTATTAATAAAAAATAAAATGGATGGCATCGGAAGATATGCTTTTGAAATTTTAAAACGTGTTACACAAAATAACCCTACAGTAGAATTTCATTTTATTTTTGACAGACAATACAATTCTGACGAGTTCCTATTTAGCAAGAATATAATTCCACATGTTCTAAAACCTAAAACAAGACATCCTATACTATGGTATATTTGGCTAGAAATACAACTACCTTGTCTTCTAAGAAAAATTCAGCCAGACATATTTTTTTCTCCAGATGGCTTTCTTCCAAGATACAATACTTGCCCATCAATTACTACAATTCACGACATTAACTTTGAGCACAGACCAAAAGATTTGAGATGGTCTCACAGTCTGTTTTATAGAACATATTTTAAAAAATATGCTCAATTATCAAATCACATAATTACTGTTTCAAATTATTCGAAACAAGACATCGCGAAAACATATAATATTAATGTAAATAAAATTAGCGTTGTCTACAATGGTGTATCTGAAAAATTTAATAAAACAAACTATACTGAACAAATAAAAATCAAACAAAAATACTCTCAAAATCAAGACTTTTTTATTTTCATTGGAAGTCTACATAAACGAAAAAATTTAAAGAACTTGTTACTAGCATTTAATGATTACAAAGTACTCAAAGGCAAGTATAAATTAATAATTATTGGGGAAGAAAAATGGATAGATCACAATACAAAAAAAATATATCAAAATTTACTTTTTAAAGAAGATGTAATCTTTTTAGGTCGCGTTGAAGACTCTGAATTGTTTTCAATTCTATCGGCAGCTAAAGCACTCTGTTTTGTATCACTTTTTGAAGGGTTTGGTTTACCAATTATTGAAGCTATGAGAGCATCTATACCTGTAATTGCCTCCAACACAAGTGCGATGCCAGAAATTTGCAACAATGCAAGTAGATTAGTAAATCCTTACAACATTGCAGATATTTCAAAATCTTTATTAGAAATTGAAAAAAATCCTAAATATAGACTAGAATTAATAAAAAAGGGAGATCAGCGCGTCAAAGATTTTAACTGGGATAAATCTGCAATAGAAATTTGGAAAATTATTGAATCAACGTTAAAAAAATGTACGTAAAACAATATAAAAGTAAACATATTATTTGTGGATGTGACGAGGCTGGTCGTGGTGCTTTAGCAGGACCAGTAATAGCAGGCGCTGTTGTTTTGCCAAAAAATTTTTCTCATAACAACCTAAATGATTCAAAAAAACTATCTGAAAAATCTCGAAATGACATGGCTGATTTCATTAAAAACAAAAGCTTATTTTGGAGTATCGGAATAGCAAATGTTGCTAAAATAGATAAAATGAACATATTAAATGCATCGATTTATGCTATGCATGATGCCATTAATAATATTATTACTAAAATGAACCACCCCCCCGAACTATTATTAATTGATGGCAACCGATTTAAAACATATAAAAATATAAAGCATCAATGTATAATCAAAGGTGATGCAAAATACTGCTCTATCTCTGCTGCCTCAATCATTGCAAAAACATATCGTGATCAATTAATGATAAAACTAGATCAAAAACACCCTCATTATAATTGGAAAAAAAATAAAGGCTACCCTACCAAAGAACATAGAAAACAAATCTGTAAATTAGGGACTACCAAACACCACAGAACAAGTTTTAAACTATTAGAAACTCAATACACCTTACCACTCTAACTATGAAAAAATATCTAATTTTCATTATCACATCAATAATTATATCTTGCTCATTAGAGAAAAAAGACTCTAATAAATTGATTACTAAGGCAATCCCAACTAATTCTGAACTTATTATTAAGTTTCATAATATTGATAAAATATACCAAGAAATACAAACTTTTGAGTGGTGGGAACAATTAAAGAATACCGAACTTTTTTACGAAAATCTCAATTTGTTAGACAAACTCAATAAAGACTATCAAATCGAAGAGTTTTTTTTAAATCAAAACACATACCTAAGTGCAAGACCCTCAATTGGACAAAAAATTGATTTTTTATTTATTACATCAATAAGTGATATGCAAATTAAATCTCATAAACTAATGCGGACCATAAATAGCAGTTTAAATAAACCTAGAAACTATGAGGGTGTTCAAATTAATAACATAGAAAGTCATGCAAATATTTATTTTGCTTATTATGAAAATATATTTTTATTAAGTTTATCTTCGATTCTTATAGAAGAAAGTATTAGAAAATTAAAATCTGATCAAGATATTTTTCAGTCTGATCCAATTGAAAAATTAAGTCAAAACTTACCCAAATACAGTGATATAAATATAATACTTAAAACTCCCCTATTAGAGCGGATAATCGGACATAAAAATATTTTTCTAAAATCAGACACCTGGTCTTGGTTTGATGCAGAATTAACTAAGAATAGTATTATACTCAACGGAGTCACAAACAGGGGTGAAGTTACATATTTATCAAACAGTGAATATAGTGATGCTAAAAAATCTAATATTGAAAATATTTTACCAAGACATATTACTGGCTTTTACAAATATCAAATTAACAACTATTCAGATTTAAATGAAGTAATAAATACTATTAGCAAGGGAGCACATAAAAACATCTATCATTTGTCAGACAAAGTATGGTTCCCAGAAGAAATCAATATTGCATATAATGACGAAAAATTTGCAAACAAATCCTACATTGTCTGTAAAGCTAGCAATATCAATGAAGCTGTAAAATTCTTAAACAATTCAATTGATTCAGAAAAATATAATTATTTAAATTTCAATATACTAAAACTCAAATCGGACAATAATTCCATAAACTGGATCAATCAAATTTTAACTGGGTGGAATCATTATTTTTTTTGTACCATTGGAGATTACATTATATTTAGTAACTCTATCAAAAAGATAAAATCACTAATCAACAACACAATCTCAAACCAAACAATTGGAAAAAACAAGTCTATTCAAACAATAAATCAAAAGTTAGGAAATAAATCTCACACATTGTTTTATCTAAACTTCCAAGAAACCAATAAAGAATGGAAACAGATTTTTAATTCTATTGTAGCCAAAAACACAGCATCAAAAGAATATTTCTTCAACTCAATAATTCTCTTACATCAAAATCAAACCTTTCAAAACCCGACCCTATGGAGTGTTAATTTAGATGCTGAAACTAATTACAAGCCACAGATAGTTGTTAATCATTACTCACAAGACAAAGAAATAATAACTCAGGATATTGAAAACAATATTTACTTAATAAATAATAATGGCCAACGATTATGGAAAAAAAATATTGGGAACTCAATTATTGGAGACATTCATCAAATTGATGCATTTAAGAATAAAAAATTACAATACTTATTTAATACAAAAGACTCTATATACCTAATTGATAGAAATGGAAAACATGTAAATCCTTTTCCAATAAAAAGCGAAAATACAATGACAACTCCAATTGCAGTTTTTGATTACGATAATAATAGAGATTATCGGATTTTAGCTCCAATGAAAAATCGTCTATCCATGTATAACCATAAAGGTGAGATTGTTTCTGGATGGGAATTTTTACAAACTTCATCAAACATTATCATGCCTCCTGAACATTATCAATTATTTAATAAAGATTACATTATAATTAGTGAAGAAGATGGCTCAACCTATTTATTAAATAGAAAAGGGCAAATACGAAATCCTTTAAAATCAAAAATTTACAGATCTAAAAAAAATACTAATCTTATAATAGGGTCATCTTTAAATGACAGTAAATTAATTGTTCCAAATACTCAAGGTGAATTAATATCAATATATTTTAACGGTGAAATTGATACATTAAAAATTCAAAATTTTAAAAAACAAGATGAATATATTTCTAACAATAATTATACTATTCAGTTAAAAGATAAAAAACTAACGTTTTTATCTAAAGAAAATCAGTTTGAATATATATTTAAAATAGTTCCTAATTCTAAGCCAAAAATTTTCCACACAAATGAGTCCATCGTTATTGGTGTAAGAAATGAATCAGAGAATTTGATTTATCTATTCAATGAACATGGGGGATTATACCAAAAACCTTTTTTTGGTACAACGAAATTTAGTATTGGAAAAATGGATCAATCAGACAATATTAATTTAATTGTAGGTAGCAGCGAAGGTTTAATATATAATTACCAAGTTAATTAAATTTAATTTTTTTAATAAGATTTATTTTTTGACCAACGTAAGGTTCGCTGCCCATCTCCATGCGATTTTTCTTATATAATTGTTTTAACTTAATACCATGCAACTGAGAGATCGAATACATATTTTCTCCTTCCTGAACAATATGGTAAGGTTTAACACCCTTCCTTCTTTTAGGTTGTAAGTAAACTTTCTCGCCCTCAATAAGAGTTCTATCAATATCACATTCATTATATTTTAAAAGTTCCCAAAGCCAAACATCCATTGCTTCAGCAATATCATCATAATACTGACCATCTTTTGCTAAAATATATTTTGTATAATTTTTTTCAAAAATTTCTGAATCTGACACTAAAGATACTTCTACTTGAAGCTTATTTAGTTCTTTTCGATTTAGTTTTTTCTGATCATATCTTGACAAATCATACTCATTGATGAGGTTTATTAATTTTTTTGAATAGGTCTTACTAGTCGCATAACCTGCTTTCTGCAAACCTTTTGCCCATCCCTTGTAATCAGTTTTTCGCAATTCAAATAAAAATGCATATCTACTTCTTTCAGATAAAAAGATTGAGTGATCTCTATAAGATTCCGATACATTTTGATATTTCCTAAAACATTCATTTTTTTCATCATCATCATGATAAATAGAAGGCCCCACCCAGTGAACATGACATTTGATACCAAAATGATTATTAGCTTTCAGTGCTAATGTACTAGTCCCACTACCCGATTCTAATATACCTTGTGCTAAGGTGATGCTAGCTGGAATACTATACAGGTTCATTTCATGAATAGCTAGTGCACTATATTCTTTTATGTAATCTCTTGGTGTTTGAGCTTTACTAAAAGAACAAAGAAATAAAAAAATAAAAACTAGTTTTAAATTCATGAGTAACTAAAATTAAATCCATTTAATCCTTGTAGACCACCTGTGTGAATAACTAATATCTTGGTTCTTTTATCAAAAGCATCGTTTTTGATCATATTAAATAATGAATAAAATAATTTTCCTGTATAAATTAAATCTAATTCCATATTAAAATCGCTCTTAAAACGACGAACAAATTTAATTAAATTACTATCAATTTTACCAAAACCACCAAAATGAATATCAGAAATTAATTCCCAATTATTGTATAATTGAAAATCACAAAAATTTTTAATATTTTCACTTTGCTCTATTGTCTTTGTAAATGGAGCAAATCCAATAAATTTTTTATTATTTTTCATACCCTTAATTAAGCCTGCTGCTGTACAACCAGTTCCAACTGGAGAACATAAATAATCATAATCAATATCAATTTCATCAAAAATTTCTTGACAACCTTTAATTCCTAATAAATTATTTCCTCCTTCAGGTATTAAATAAAATTTTCCAAATTTCTTCCTTAATAAATTAATTGTTTGAATAGATTTTTTTTGTCTATACTGATTACGATCCAAATAATATAATTTCATTTTATTTTTTTTACAAAAAGATAAAGTCGGTGTTTCTTTTTTTGCATGAGTATCTCTTACTACACCAATTGAACCAAAACCAAAATAATTGCAAGCATAACTTAAAGCATGTAAGTGGTTAGAAAATACACCACCAAAACTTAGTATTTTATCACAACCTTCATCAGAAGCAGCTTGGAAATTATATTTTAATTTGCGCCATTTATTACCTGAAATAATTGGATGTATGACATCATCTCTTTTAATAAAAATATCAACTTGCTTTTGATGTAAAAAATTACTACTTATTTTTGTAATTTTAGAAGGTAAATTTAAATTCAATTTTTTAACAAATTATAAATTATAATGTGTCAATATAATTGATTATTATTAAAATCCAATATCAATGAAACATGCCCTCAAAATAAATACACTATTAATAATACTGTTATTCTTTTTATCAGGATGTAAGAAAGAAACCTGTTATTATTGTAAAAATTACGATTTAGATAATATTGACACTCAGTTAGAAAATTACAAAACATCATTCTACCTCTGTGAAATTGACGACCTATGGGATGAGATAATATGGCAAGACAATGATTACAATGAAGGTGGACAGTTAACATTTATTGATTATGATGTATATATTGTTGGTTTTCGAGCTATTGAAAATCCTGATATAGATGGAGATGGAATCTTAAATGAAAATGACAATGATATAGACGGCGATGGAGTTATAAATCAAAATGATTATACAATTACAGGTTTCCAGGACAATACAGTTCAAGAATTAATTTTATGCACTAGTAATAGTTTAGTTATTAACTAATAGCGTTAATTTTAATAAATGCGTGAAAATTTAAATAAGTTTAATCTAGCAACTGAAGATTACTATATGTCTAAAGAGGGTTATATAGTATTCACTGCCAAGTATCATTTAAAACGAGGCTATTGCTGTAGCTCAAATTGCCTTCATTGCCCATATAAAAAAAATAATTTATGAAAAAAATAGATTTTGCAGAAGCGATTAAATTAGGTATACCTGAACAATTTCCTAATAAAAAAAAATTTCCTAATAGCATTAATCGCGCACCTTCAAAAAAACACAATCTGTCATCTGAAGAAAAAATTCTTGCAATAAAAAATGCATTAAGATATTTTCCTCAAAAAAATCATAAAATTTTAATAAAAGAGTTTACACAGGAGTTAGAGTCTTTTGGCAAAATCTATATGTATCGCTTTAAACCTGATTACACAATTAAAGCTCGAAGTATTGAGGAATTTCCGCACAAATCTAAACAAGCAGCAAGTATTATGTTAATGATTCATAATAATTTAGATAATGTAGTTGCTCAGCATCCTTATGAGCTAATTACATATGGTGGTAACGGCTCTGTGTTTCAAAATTGGGCTCAATACTTACTAACAATGAAATATCTTTCAGAAATGAATGATAGTCAAACACTTGTTTTATATTCAGGACATCCCCTGGGTTTGTTTCCATCTGACATGAATGCACCAAGAGTCGTAATAACAAATGGGATGATGATACCTAACTATTCATTACCAAAGGATTATAATAAATTCAATGCATTAGGTGTGACTCAATACGGACAAATGACTGCTGGATCATTTATGTATATTGGGCCACAAGGTATCGTACATGGAACTGCAATTACTATTCTAAATGCAAGCCGTCTATTAAATAATAATACTAATACTACTAAACTATTTGTTTCATCTGGACTTGGAGGCATGAGCGGTGCTCAGCCGAAGGCAGCTAAAATTGCAGGCTTGATAAGTGTAACTGCCGAAGTAAATAAAAAAGCGATAGAAAAAAGATATGACCAAGGATGGATTGACATAAAAACTAGTAGCTTAACTAAATTAGTTAAACTCATAAAAGATGCTCAAAAAAATCAAAAAATTATAGCAATAGGATTTCACGGGAATATTATTGATGTATGGGAAAAATTATATTTGGAAAATATCTTTATAGATATTGGCTCTGACCAAACATCACTACATAATCCATTTCATGGTGGTTATTATCCTAATAATATAACTTTTGAACAGTCAAACAAAATGATTAAAGAAGAGCCTGTGAAGTTTAGAAAAAATGTTCAAAATTCATTAAAAAGACACGTAAGTATAATCAATAAACATGTCAGTAAAGGAACATATTTTTTTGATTATGGGAATGCATTTTTATTAGAATCAGGACGTGCGAAAGCCAATATATTTAATAAAGATGGACATTATAAATACCCTTCTTATGTGCAAGATATTATGGGCCCGATGTGTTTTGATTATGGTTTTGGACCATTTCGCTGGGTTTGTGCAACAAATAAAAAAGAAGATTTAAAAAAAACTGACAAAATAGCTCAAAAAGTACTTGAGACATTACTTAAATCATCTCCGAAAGAAATTCAACAACAAATGATTGATAATATTGAGTGGATTAAAGCTGCTCAAAAAAACAAACTAGTTGTTGGATCACAATCACGTATTTTATATGCAAATAGTGATGGTAGAATAGAAATTGCAAAAGCATTCAACAAAGCTATTAAAAAAGGTGATATTGGACCAATTATAATAGGACGAGATCACCATGATGTATCGGGAACAGATTCACCTTACAGAGAAACATCTAATATTTATGATGGATCTCAATTTACTTCTGATATGGCAATTCAAAATGTTATTGGAGATAGTTTTAGAGGAGCAACATGGGTATCCATTCATAATGGTGGTGGTGTTGGCTGGGGGGAGTCTATAAATGGTGGCTTTGGACTTTTACTTGATGGATCTCAAAAAGCTAATAAAAATTTACAAAATATGCTTCATTGGGATGTAAATAACGGAGTGGCAAGAAGAGCTTGGGCAAGGAATAAGGAAGCTGTACAAGCTATAGAAAAAGCTATGAAAAAAAATAAATTTTTAAAAATTACATTACCAAATTTAGTAGACAAAGAAATGCTTAAAGATTTGTAATGATTTGTTTAAAATGTTTCAAAACTTGGGTAATCCCTCCTATCTTATCTCCCGAAGCCACTGCAAAGAATGGTTGTCCTCCTCCTTTTCCATTAATATCAATACTTATTTGATTGACAATTGTAGAAGCATTGAATCTAGGATTACTAATTAACTGTTTACTAAAACCAACATTTAAAATAACTTTACCATTACTTTTTGTAACTAAGGCTACACATATATTATCGTATTTTTTAAAAAAAGAAAAACAGATGTTTTTCATATCAGCAATATCACAATCAAGTTCTGAAGTTAAGATTTTAAGACTGTTTAAGTCTATAATTCTTGAATCTAATGATTGTATTAAATTTTGTAATTTATTCTTATTTGCATTTGACGCTAAAATTTGCAATTCTTTATTTTCGTAAATTATTTTTTGGATAGATTTCAAAACGTTATCAGTGTTTTTAAATAAATCGCCAATTTCATTTAAAGTATTGATTTTTTTATTAAAAAAATGATAAGCCGACTGGCTAGTAACAGCCTCAATTCTACGAATACCTGCCGCAACTGAAGACTCTGAAACAATTTTAAACAATCCTATCTCATTGATATTATTAACATGTGTGCCTCCACATAATTCGATAGATTTATTAGAATCTAAACTAAATTGTATTACTCTGACACTGTCATCATACTTTTCTCCAAATAATGCCAAGGCACCCATTTCTCTAGCCAGATCTATTGGTAAACTTCTCACTTCCTCTAAATCACTTCCTAAAAAAATATAATCATTAATTGTATTTTCTATTTCTACTAATTTTGAATTTTGAATTTTTTGAAAATGAGAAAAATCAAATCTTAAGTAATCGGAACCAACATACGAACCTCTTTGTTCAACATGAATACCAAATTTTTTTCTTAAAACATGATGTAGTAAATGAGTTGCTGAATGATTCCTTTCTGTTAAAACACGTTTTTTATAATTTACTTGTAGTGTATATTTAATATTTGAAAAATGATTATCTGGCCAAGAATTTGCTATATGGATAATTAAATTACCTTCTCGTATTGTATTATGTATTTGACAACATAATGTGTCTTTTTTATTATCAATTGACATGAAAATCACTTCTCCCGCATCACCAACCTGTCCCCCTCCTTCAGCATAAAATGGCGTTGTATTAAATACTAGATGTATTTGCTTGTGCCCCCTACTAGTAACATATCTATATTTAACAAGTTCAGCATCTTGAATCACAAGTGTATCATATCCAATAAAGTCGGTAGTTGAAACTTTATTAACATGAACCCAATCACCAACTACTATTTCGCTTGCTGAACGAGATCGGGATTTTTGTTGCTGCATGTAATCATTAAATTCAGGCATATCAAATGCAAGATTTTTTTCTTTTAATATTAAAGAAGTTAAGTCAGGTGGAAATCCATATGTATCATATAATTCAAATACAACCTTACCAGATATTTTTGTAACATTAGGCTTCAATTCAATAATAAATTGATTGATCAAAGCTAGACCTTTTCCTAATGTTTTAAGAAATGCTCTTTCTTCCTCTCTAATAATATTTGAAATTGCACTTTTTTGCTCAGAAATTTCTGGGTACACATCTTTAAATTGAGTAGATATTAAATCAACTAATATATAAATAAAGGGCTCTTCTAATTTCAAGTATGTATAGGCATATCTAACTGCTCTTCTTAGAATTCTTCTTATCACATAACCTGCACCTGTATTACTAGGAATCTGTCCGTCTGATATAGTGAAAACTATTGCTCGAACATGATCTACAATAACACGCATAGCAATATCTGTGTGAACATTATCTCCATAGTTTAATTTAGAAATATTTGCAACTTTTGTAATTAAATGAGAAAATATATCAGTATCATATGTTGATTTTTTATCCTGGAGTACCATACAAAGTCTTTCAAAACCCATACCTGTGTCAACATGTGTATTAGGCAAAGATTCTAATACATTATTTTCTTTTCTATTATAAGAGATAAACACGATATTCCATATTTCTATAACTTCTGGATGATCACGGTTGATTAGGCTACTAGTCGAAACTCGTTTCCTTTCTAAATCGGATCTTAAATCAATATGGATTTCGGTAGAAGGTCCACAAGGACCTGTCTTGCCCATTTCCCAAAAATTATCTTCCTTAGAACTAGGAATAATTTTATCAATTGAAATTAATTTACTCCAAATATCTCTTGTATCATTATCTATAAGTAGATTATCTTTATCATCACCTTGAAAAAAGGTAACATATAATCTATCCTCCGATATTTTTAATTCCTTGGTTAAAAAATCCCATGCTAAATTAATAGCTTCTTGTTTAAAATAGTCTCCGAATGACCAGTTACCAAGCATTTCAAACATAGTATGATGATAGGTGTCATGACCTACTTCTTCTAAATCATTGTGTTTTCCAGATACACGTAAACATTTTTGACTATTTACAACTCTTTTTGAAACAGGTCGAACATTACCTAAAAAAATATCTTTAAATTGATTCATTCCAGCATTAACAAATAATAATGTAGGATCATCTTTTAGAACCATAGGAGAGGATGGAATAAAAGTATGCTTTCTCGATTTAAAAAAATCGATGAATTTTTGTCTTAACACTATAGATTTCATATCAAAATAAATTTACAAACAATTGATTGGAAATAATTCCATAAATTTACAAACTATTTGAATTCTCATGAAAATAAATATGGTTATTTCAAAATATGCTTAATAATAAAACAAAATACTACTACGATAAAAAAAGTTTAAGCTATAAAGCTATTCGTTCTCAGGATAATTTATTTTTTTCAATACTTAAGTACTTAACTAGTTCAATCATAATTGCATCAATTATAACTTTTGGTTTGTTCAATTTTATTGATTCTCCAAAAGAAAAAACACTAAAACGAGAAATCCAAAATCTAGAACTTCAATATAACTCAATTCTAGAGTCTATGCATAGAGCGGAATTAGTTTTAGATGACATTCAAAAAAGAGATGATAATATTTATCGCATGATTTTTGGTGTAGAACCAATAGATACAAGTATTAGAAAAGCAGGATTTGGGGGAGTGAATAGATATGAACAATATAAAGGATATAGTTATTCTCAAATTATCATTGAAGCAAAAAAAACCATAGATAAACTTAATAAACAACTATTTATTCAATCTAAATCTTTTGATGAAGTTATTTTGCTAGGCCAGAATAAAGCTAAAATGTTATCTAGTATTCCTGCGATACAACCTGTTTCTAATGAGGATTTAACAAGGATGGCATCAGGTTATGGCATGAGGATTGACCCTATCTACAAAACAAACAAATTTCACTATGGAATGGATTTTGCCGCTCCAATTGGCACACCAGTATACGCTACCGGAGATGGTTTTGTAGAAAAAATAAAAAAATCTAGAAGTAAAAAAGATTATGGGAATTATATTTTAATTGACCATGGATATGACTATCAAAGTTTTTATGCTCATTTAGATAAAATACTTATTAGTAAAGGCAAAAAAGTAAAAAGAGGTGATTTAATAGGATACGTAGGAAATACTGGTAAGTCAACAGCACCTCATTTACATTATGAAGTCAGATACAAAAAAGAAAAAATAAATCCAGTTAATTTTTATCACAGTGACCTAACTCCTGAACAATATGAAGAAATGTTATTTATATCTTCACAAGTAAACCAATCTTTTGACTAGTTATGAAAGATGATAATAAATTATATTATTCAATTGGTGAAATTGCTAATATTCTGAAAGTAAATAATTCATTAATACGATTTTGGGAAAAAGAGTTTGAAATCATTAAACCTAAAAAAAATTCGAGAGGTAATCGTATTTTTACAAAAAAAGATTTAGAAAATATCACATTAATTCACCATCTATTAAAAGAAAAAAAATATACAATTGATGGTGCAAGAAAAAAAATAAGAGAAAACAAAGATGGAGCTCAAAAAAATTTTCAAATAATTGATAAGCTAAAGAATATACGACAAAAATTATCAGAGATCAGGAATGAATTAAAATAAAAATTATGTACATAACTAGAAGAGAACGTTTTTCGGCAAGTCACAAACTATATAATGATGAATTACAAGATCATGAAAACGAAAAACTATTTGGAAAATGTTTTAATCTACATGGGCATAATTATGAATTATTTGTAACTGTTACCGGCAAAATAAATCCAATATCGGGATTTATAATAGATTTAAAAAACTTAAAAAAAGTAATTCATGAAAGAATTATTAATAAGATAGATCATAATGATATCAATAATGTTGATTTTATGAAAAACAAAATATCAACTACCGAAAATTTATGTATAGGAATTTGGAATGAACTTGAAAATCCAATTGAAATTTTAGGAGGAAAACTACATAAAATTAAATTAAATGAAACTGAAAACAACTCTTTTGAATACTTTGGAAAAATAAATAATTATGTATAAAAAAACTGAAGAATACAACACCAAAAAAACTGAAAAAATTAGTAAAACATATTATGATATCATTAAATTAATTGGGGAAGATGTTGAGCGTGAAGGTCTCAAAAAAACACCAGAACGATGCGCTAAAGCAATTCAGTTTTTGACCCAAGGTTATAATATAAACCCTAATCAAATACTACAAGGAGCACTATTTAAAGAAGATTATAATCAAATGGTATTAATTAAAAATATTGAATTGTACTCATTATGCGAGCATCATTTAGTGCCATTTTTCGGAAAAGCACATGTTGCATATATCCCTAATGGTCAAATTGTAGGGTTAAGCAAAATACCTAGAATTGTTGATGTTTTTTCTAGAAGACTTCAAGTACAAGAAAGATTGACAAAAGAAATTAGTGAGTGTATAGAAAAAAATTTAAAACCCGAAGGTGTTGCTGTAGTCATAGAAGCTTCTCATCTATGTATGCAAATGCGAGGAGTAGAAAAACAAAACTCTGTAACTACCACATCCTCGTTTAAAGGTGTTTTTTTAAAAGAAGAAAAAACAAGGTTAGAATTTATGAACTTAATACAATCACAGTTAAAATGAAAGCATTTATTTTTCCGGGTCAAGGGTCACAGTTTTCAGGAATGGGTTATGATTTATATAAATCATCGCAACAAGCTAAAGATTTTTTTGATTTAGCAAATAAAATCATAGGATTTGATATATGTAAAATTATGTTCGAAGGTTCTGATAAAGAATTGCAACAAACAAAAGTAACACAACCTGCTATCTTTATTCATTCAGTTATTTTATCTTGTTGCATAAAGGATGTACCAAGTGTAGTCGCAGGACATTCACTAGGAGAATTTTCTGCACTTGTTTCTGCTGATTGCATATCTTTTGAGGATGGACTAAGATTAGTTGTAGAAAGAGCTGAAGCTATGCAAATCGCATGCACTAAAAGTGAATCAACAATGGCGGCAGTCATTGGATTAAATTCGAAAATAATCGAAGAAATTTGTGCACAACAAGCAGGAATTGTTGTACCAGCCAATTATAACTCTCCCAATCAAATTGTTATTTCTGGAGAAAGAAAAGCAATAGAAAAAACTTGTCAAGTATTAATTGACAATGGTGCAAAAAAAACCGTTATACTTCCAGTAAGCGGAGCTTTCCATTCACCAATTATGGAGTCAGCAAAAACAAAATTAAAATTAGCTATTGAAAACACCTATTTTAAAGACGCAAAATACCCTGTATATCAAAATGTATATGCTCAACCTGTAAGTGACAAAAATAATATAAAAGAAAATTTAATTTCACAACTAACATCACCTGTTAAATGGTACCAAACTATTGAGAACATGATCAATCAAGGAGTTTCTGAATTTATAGAGGTAGGACCTAAAAATGTATTAACAGGTTTAAATAGGAGAATTAACCGAGAAGTAAGTTCTATAAAAGCTGAGATTTAAATCTAAAAATTAGATTTTACTAAATTTTTTAATATACCAATCAATTGTTTCAGATATTGCATTATTAAAATTATAAATTGGCATCCAATTTAATTCACTACGTAAAAGTTGCGATTCAATTGCATATCTTCTGTCATGCCCTAATCTATCAGAAACAAATGAAATTAATTTTCGAGGGTTAGGGTGTATTTTTTTTTCTAAACATAGATCACAAATTATTTCAACTAAATTTAAATTTGATATTTCATTATCTGCACCAATATTATATGTTTTACCAGGACTGGATTTATGAAAAATTAAATCAAGAGCTAAAACATGATCTAGAACATAAAGCCAGTCTCTAATATTACTACCACTACCATAAATTGGAATTTTTTGATTATTATAAATTGATGCCAAAACTGTCGGAATAAACTTCTCAATATGTTGATGAGGACCATAATTATTTGAACAATTAGTAATAATAGCATCAATACCATATGTTCTATGGTAAGATCGAACTAAATGATCAGAAGCAGCCTTAGAGGCAGAGTATGGAGAACTAGGATTGTAAGGGGAATTTTCAGTAAATGCAAGATCTGAAAAATTTAAATCACCATAAACCTCATCAGTAGAGACATGATGAAACCGCCCCACAGAATAAGTTTTAAATGCATCTAAGATATTTAAAGTTCCAATAATATTAGTGTTTGCAAAAAGCAAAGGGTTATTAATCGAATTATCCACATGTGACTCAGCTGCTAAATGAATAACATCAGTAAAAGAATACTGAGCAAATAAATTTATAATCTCTTTCCTATTAAAAATATCAATTTGATGAAAAAAATAATTCTTATTTTTTTCTAATATTTTAGTATGTGTACGATCCGAGGCATAAGTTAGTATATCTAAACCATGAATTTGATAATCAGGATATTTTGAAACAAAATAATTGATTAAATGTGAACCTATAAAACCTGATTCTCCTGTAATTAAAATTCTTTTGACATTGCTCATAGTTTCAAAACATATTTCGATGCCTTAAATATAAAAGAAAATCTTTTGATACCAACTTTTTAGTTACTTTTGAAGTATGAATAAATTGATATTAACCGTGTTTCTAATATCATCGTTACTTATTTGCCAAGAAAATGATGATTCTAAAAGTTCAACTATATTATTATCAATTAATCATACGGCTCAGATGCCATTTGGAGACCTGTCGGACAGATTTGGATTAAACTCAAATGTAGGTTTAACCTTAACTTATCAAACAGCTACTAACTTTATAATTAATCTTGAAAGTGGATTATTATTCGGATCCGACGTAAAAGAAAATGATATATTTAATGCAATAAATGGCGATGATGGTGATATATTAAGTACAAGTGGTGAAATACCAACTATTAGGCTATTTGAAAGAGGGGGATATTTTGATGTCAGTTTTGGGAAATACATTAAATTAAATAATAAAAAACATGAATCAGGCATTGTAATGACTTTAGGGGCAGGTTATTTGTATCATAAAATTTTTATTGAAACCATTGTAACTGCATTACCTCAGTTAAATAATGAATTATTAAAAGGCTATGACCGATTATCTGGTGGAATTCTAACAAAACAATTTATTGGCTACTATTTCTTTAGTAGCACTAGTACAATAAGATTTTTTCTTGGTCTAGAAGCAATGCAGGGTTTTACAAAAGATCTACGCGGATATAATTATACTACACAAACGTATGTCACTAATAATAGAATTGATCAATTAGTTGGGATTAAGTGTGGTTTTATTATACCGATTAAAAAACGTAGAACCGGTAAATACTATTATTATTAATACATGTATAATTTTATCCTTCGCATAATATACCTACTAATAAATATTTATTGTCTATTTTTTAAAAAGTATAGACAATGGCTTAGAAAACAAAAAAAAATAATTCAGAATACTTCAAAAAACTCTAAAAAAGTAATTTGGATTCATTGTGCATCAATGGGTGAATATGAGAGTATAAAACCTCTTTTAATAAAATTGAAAAACACCAGATTTAAAACCAATATTACTTTTTTTTCCCCATCGGGTTATAATAATTTTAAAGATTTTCATTTAGTTGAAAAAATTAACTACCTGCCAATTGACATAAAAAATAATATGGATCTTTTTATAAAAAAAATGAATCCAATGATAGTTATAATATCTCAAAATGATATATGGCCAAATATGATTACAATTTTAAAAAAGAATAATATACCTATCTATGGTGTTGGTTTAAAACTAAATCAAACAAAAATAAGCAACTGGTTTATCAAACAATATTATAATAAATACTTAAATATGTTTTCACATATTTTTTGCCTAGATGATTTAACATATAAGTTTTTAAATAAAAATAAAATATCCAAATCATCTATCATCAACAATATAAGATTCAACCAGGTTTTAAATGAATTAGAAATTACCTATCAGGATGATCACCTAACAACATTTCTCAAGAATAAAACAACAATGATATATGCAAGTATAGAAAAAGAAGACTATCCAATTATAGCAGATCATATTAATACCAAATCAAATATGAATCATATTATAGTTCCTCACGAGATTGATGTAAATACAATTGAAAATTTAAAAAAAATCATCCGCAAAAAACATATACTTTATTCTAACTTAAAAAATGGGTTATTTGATAGAAATATTATCATCATTGATGTATTTGGTTTATTAAAAAAACTATATAAATTTTCTAAAATTGCATATGTTGGAGGAGGATTTAAAAATGGTGTGCATAATACATTAGAGCCTGCAGCATATGGCAATACTATCTTGTTTGGTCCTAATTATAAAAATTTTCCAGAAACATTTTTTTTTATTGAAAAAAAAGTTGCGTTTTCAGTAAAAAATAAAAAAGATTTTGAAAATACATTCAACAAAATAATTGCAGATAAAAAACTAAAAAAAGATATTCTAAAAATTAACTTAAATTACTTAAATGCTGGCAAACAAGACTTAGAGAATATCCTGGGGCATATTAAAAATGATCTAAAAAAAAATTAATTTGAAATACAATCCTGTATCCAGTTTTTTGTTTCTTCATTATTCCAGTCATGTGTAACTAATTTTTGAAAATCATCTGAATAATTTTTCTCTAGTTTTGAATATATACATTTACAATATTCTTTTGTAATTGGATCATCACCAGGAGCACAATTAGACATAAATGTGATTTTAAAAGAATCATTACTTGTATTAGAACAAGAATATAAGCATATAGTAAATAGTATAAATAACCTTTTCATAAACATCAATTTTTATATATATCTGATTCTTTTAATAAATATAATTTAATTTAATTTTTTTTTGATCAAAATAAGATTTTATAATATCTGATTTTGCGATAGGGACTAATAGGGTAATAACACATCTCTGTTGGAACGAGGAGCTTACAATAGTTAAGTTGTTTTTTTTGATAAATAACATAACATCTTGTATTTGTTCTATATTAAAAAAAACCTGATATTTTTCTTGTATTAATTTTGTAACAATATCGGCTCCTTCAATTGCATTAAAAGCAGCTGTTTTGTACGCACGAATTAAACCTGGAACACCTAGCTTAATGCCACCAAAATACCTAACCACAATGATCAATATATTAGTTAGATTATAAGCTTCAATTTGTTTAAAAATAGGTTTTCCTGCCGTGTAAGCAGGCTCACCATCATCATTAAATCGAAAATCAGATTTATCCGGATGTAAGCGATATGCATAACAATGATGATTAGCTGAATTTTCTTTTTTCTTGATTTCTTTTAGTATATTTTTAATGCTATCAACAGAGTAAACAGGATAAGCATATGAAATAAATTTACTAGATTTTTCTTTATAAAAACCTCTAGATTTTTTTTTAATTTCTAGATATGTATCTTCAAATAACAATGATGTTAATTTAATTTATGCGTATTTTTTTTTCGACACTACCATCGTTAAAAATACTAAGAACAAAATTAGATTTTAAAATATCTCTTCCCAAGAGGTCAATATTTCTAAGACAAATCTTGGTATTGGGTAGCTGATCTAAAATAGTAGTTGTATTATTAATTACGCCGTTAATATCATATTTATTAAAAAAATTCCATATCTCCTGAGAAGCATTAAAGTCTTGATTGGTGTTATTTCCAGTGAGGGGGATTAATGCGCCTGGCCAAGTATGACCACCATCAATAACTTTATATAGTTCAACACTCGTACCATTTAAACCACTGTCATATACATAATGCTCAGTTTGACTTAAATCTAATAAATTAACATCTGGAACATTACTAACAACTGGATCTAAACTACATTGATTAAAATTTGCCCAATAAGAAATAACATTGTCAATAGAAGCAATATTTTCATTTCCTTCATAAGGGACAATTAAATCCGAAGTGCCATGAATTTGCATAACTGGCATAGGATGTTCTGAGTTGCAATTTAAAAACTGCGACTCTATCATACTTCCAGTAACAGAAGCAATTGCAGAAATTCTATTACTAAGCTCACAAGCTAATGTATAACTCATAAATCCTCCATTTGACATGCCCATGCTATATACTCTATCTAAATTTATGTTATAATCAGTGGCAATGGTGTCTATTAATGAACTTAAAAATCCTACATCATCAACTTCAGTAATTCCACCACTATTCCAATATGCAAATCCTTGATTATCCAGTGTACCTTGAGGATGTACAAGAATAAAGCCTTCTAAATCTGCTAGTGTATAAAAATTACTGTATATCATTTGCTGACCAGCATTACTACTATAGCCATGTAGATTTAAAACTAATGGTGTTGGATTAAGACTTGAGTATGAATCTGGCACATATAATATATAAGATCTAGTTATATCATCATGTACAATAACTTCTTCCATGACCTGTTGAGCATGTAGCATAGTGTATGTAGCTGTTAAAAGAATTAAGATTTTTTTTACCATATCAATTTTATTTGATAACAAATATAACTACTTTCAACTATTCATCATATCATTATGCATTATGTTAAACTTAAAACTTTCAACAGATCCAAGGTGGGTCAATTTAGCAGAAAAAAAATTAGAAGACATTCTTACAGATCATGCATACTGCGAACAAAAAGCAGCAACCAGCTGTATTTCATTAATAGTTGTATATCCTGATTTGAAGCCAATAGTAGAAAAATTAACGCCGATCGTTTCTGAGGAGTGGAGTCATTTTTCTATGGTATTAAGAGAAATATATAAAAGAGGTTATGTTTTGGGTTATCCAAGAAAAGATGAATATGTTAACCTATTATTAAAATTTCAAAATAAAAATGGCAATCGCAATGATCTATTAGTAGAAAAATTATTAACAAATGCATTAATTGAAGCAAGAAGTTGTGAACGATTTAGAATTTTGTCATTGCAATTAGAAGATGAATACCTAAGGAAATTCTATCATGGCTTCATGGTTTCCGAAGCAGGTCATTATAGGTTATTTATGGATTTAGCTAAATTATATAAAGAAAAAAAATACGTTGATAATAGGTGGCATCAATATTTAGAATATGAAAAAGAAATTTTTAATATAATCCAACTTAGAGGAGATAGAATGCACTAAAAAAAAGGGGAGTCAAAATACTCCCCTCTATTTTTAGATTTTTAATATAATAAAATACTAATCAACAAAAACTAATCTTTCTTTATGATATTCATCCGTTGTAACACTAATAATATATGTTCCTCGCGATATTGTACTTAAATCTAAATCATAAGAACTATTATTTGAGTAATTATCAATACTATTGTTAAAAATTGACTTGCCTAATAAATCAAATATCTCAACTTCTACTCTATCAAAATTTCCATTAAATGATAAAGAAAAAATACCATTGTTTGGATTTGGATAGATGATAAAATCTTGCAATTGTGTTTCACTAATTGATGAATTATCTATATCAAATCCACAAATTTCAATATTATCATACCATGCTTCACCAACACATCCTGTTCCGGTACAAAAACCATAAAAATTTAATGCAGCTAATACACTAGATGAGCCCGCAGATCCATCGCTCCAATTCCAAGATGCAATAAAATCATCATTATAATATAAATTAATTAAATCATTACTAATATCAATTTCATGTCGCACTTCAACCCAAGTGTCATATAAAGCATCAAAATAAACTGGATTTTCTAGATCAATAAAAGACTGATCTCCTGAATTCTGAGAAGCAAATAAAACTTGAAATGCCCAGTTTGAATTATTACCGTCATAATCATGTAACATATTATAATAAGCACCTGCATCTCCTGAGGGAATATAAATGTAGAAAATTACTTCTCCTGAACCTACAAAAGAATTAAACATATGAAGTATATCATCATCTTGTTCAACCAGTATTGATTGGCTACTCATAAATCCTGCATCTGTGCCATTTGCAAAATCATCAGTAACATCTACACCTGAATTCGCACCATCCCAACCAATCCAATCAGACTGAGAATCTATATTACTATCATCATAACTTTCAAAATCTTCAAACCAAATTTGATTATTACAAGCTTCCCAAGTATATGAATACTCACAACTTCCGTCGTTAATTACAGCATCCGGATTATAATTATTAGCGTTAGGATCCGTACAACCTTCTAAATATTCACAACTTCCATCATCTACATTCGCACTTGAATCATAATTTTCTGCAGTTGAATCCATACATCCTTCAATGATGAATGTTTCACAACTTCCATCATCTATATTCGCACTTGAATCATATTCTAAATAATTCGAATCTGTGCAACCTAAATATTCACAACTTCCATCATTAGTATTAGCATTCGGATCGTAATTATCAGCTTGTGAATCTGTACACCCATATACTGGTTCACCTGCAGATATACAAAAGTTATAAGAGGCAGAACATGGGCCATTTTCACCTCCTACTACACAATCTCCAAAAGCTGGGTCAGTTTCTTCAAATAAAACTGTACCATTTTCATCAGTTATTGAAAAAGGTGCTCCATCTACTTCACAAGTAAATTCTGATCCACTAAGACCATCTCCAAAACTATCCATAATAATAAAAGTATAGCAACCTGAACTTAAACAAATTTCTTCATTTTGTAAACTTCCTCCTTCCTCCATTGTATCTGAAGTACTACCGCCAGGATAAGTTCCTCCATTAACAGATGCTACCACTACAAAATTATCATTAATAAGTTCCCAACTTATCTCTTCTCCATAGCAATCAAGATGTAATTCCAATGCAACATTATTATCACATGCATATTGACAACTGCCATCATCATAATCAGCATCTGAGTCAAAGTTTAACGCTGATGAATCTGTACAACCATAGACAGCATCTTCATTGCAAAATGATGTTTGATTCGAACATACAGCACCATTAGTGTTATCACATATCCAGTCTATAAAATAAGATACTCTACTATACACACCTGGGTAGCCTGCTTCAGCACATCCATAACCCCAACTAACAACACCAGACTGAAGGTATGTTTGTCCATCTGCAGCTAAAACAACCATAGGACCACCACTATCTCCTTGACATGAGTCATACCCGCCATCGGAATACCCTGCCATAATCATATCATCATCTATTTGATTACCATAATTAGAAGAATTAGTAATTGGAACACCGACAACTTGAAGTTGTGTAGAATTAGTAGTACCCTCTGTCTCTCCCCATCCAGTAATCCATGACATTTCACCAGACTCTTCAACTCCAAGATCAACTTGCGGATCACACATTAACAGAACTGGTTGTGTAGTATTATTAAATGAGATTGGATTTTCTAATCTAATTAGCGCAATATCATTGTTCATGGTGTTAGAGTTATAATTTGGGTGAGATATGATTTCTGCAGCATCATATGTTTCACCCCCTGATGCGTAGTTCGAATCACTTCCCATTCTAACTGCTGTATTATTTGCTGATTCACCTTGAATACAATGTGCAGCTGTTAATATCCAATACTCATTAATGATTGAACCTCCGCAATATGCGTATCCTCCACCCCAACCACCAGTACTAAGTAATGCGACCTGATACGGATAGTCTTGTATATCAGCATCTTCACCACCAACAATATCTGCCTGCGCAAAAAGATTATGGGATGGTAAAATAAAAAAAGTAAATATAATAAGTAGTATAAAATTTCTCATAGAATATATTTTTAAAAATTAAAGTTATCTAAATACTAAAGGGGCAGTCCAAAGATACAAAAAAGAATACTCATTCTAAAACCTATTTAAAAAAAACATATTAAGTAATAAATTCTAATCTACTATATTTGTAAATATGAGATTACTAAGTTTTCTAGTTCTAATAATTTTCTTAAACAGTTGTAATAAAAATGGTGATAGCCAACGGAATTTAAAAATTAATGAAGTTGCATTTTCAGAGTTCAATACTAATCATTTAGAGTATATTGAAATATATAATCCAAATCAATCTAAAATTACAATTGACTCAATCAGTGTATTAATAAATAAAAAAAAATATGTAATTGATTCTGTAGATAGTATTGATGGCAATAAAACTATTTTTACATATCTAAAAATCGCAATCACTGATCCTGAATTAAACATCGAATTACTTGTTAATGGTAGAAAAACAGATGTTTTTAAATGGCATAATAAAAAATCGACTCCCTATCTTGGAAGATATCCAGATGGCAGTAAATTAATTGTTTCAATGACTTCCAGAAGTCTTGGAAAAACAAATAATGAAAGCAAAATAAAATTATTTAAACCTAAATTTAATTTAGAGTCTGGTCTTTATGATGAATACAAAACACTATTCATACGACCTGAATATACCAATACACCTCTTTACTACACTTTAGACGGAAGTACACCTACAAGTAATTCTATGCTTTTTACAGATAGTTTAGTCATTAAAAATAATAGCACCATTAAAGCAAGATTTATTATTGATCATCACAAAAGTCCTATTAAACATCTTTCGCTTTTTATTGGTGAAAATACTACTCTACCAATTGTATCTATTATTGTAGACAATAAATCTTTTTGGAACGATACAATAGGAATTATGCAAAAAGGATTAGCAGCCGAAGATCAATTCCCCTATAAAGGAGCCAATTATTGGAAAAAAATACAATTACCATCATATATAGAGTACTTTGACCAAGAAAAAAAAATAATACTAAGTGAAAAATCTAAAATTAAAATCCATGGCAACTATTCTATAGTGGAACCAATAAAATCACTGAGAATTAAAGCAAATAATAAAAATGGTGTGTTTGATTTTAATCCATTTGAAGCAAATGGCAGTAACAACTTTTCTGAATTAATTCTTAGAAACTCTGGACAAGACGCATTGAAATTACACTTTAGAGATGCGTTTATACATAATTACGTAAATGAGATGTTAAATGTTGATATTCAGCGTGCTCAACCAGTAATAGTCTTCATTAATGGAGATTACTATGGCTTACTAAATCTTCGAGAAAGATATAATGAAACTTTTTTTGAACAAAAACATGGGAAAGAACAAACATATAATCTTTTAAAACTGTGGGGGGTACCAATAATTGGAGATGACCAAGAATACATAAAAATAAGAGAAGAAGTAAAAGAGATTCACGAAAATCAAGGTAGTCCAAGGTCTGTATTACAGTATTTTGATATATTAAATTGGATAGATTACTATATAATTGAGACATATACTGCAAATCTAGATTGGATACCAAATAATACTATGTATTGGTCTTCAAATCAAACTAACAAATGGCGTTATTTACTTAATGACTTAGATGCATCGATGAATTCAAAAAACGATACCATGTACAAAAAAGACATGTTTACTTGGATATTTAATAATTCTCCGAGTAAAGAATTTGCAGTTTTCATGAGAGATACAGTTGTAAAAAATAAATTTATTACTAGGTATATGGACTTGTTAAATACTATATTTAAACCAAACGACATAATCTATTCTGCAAGAAATTATCAGAAAAAAATTGAACATGAAATACCTAGACTTCTAAAAAATTATTCGTTAAATAATAAATTAAACAGCGATACTGAAATTATAGATTATTGGCAAACTAACAATGTTGAACCATTTCATGACTTTTTAAATAAACGTCCCGCTTTCATGAAAAATCAATTAAAAAATCAATTTAAATTAGGTGCGATAAAAAACATTCACATCCTATCTTCCTTTCCCTATCATTTTAATAGCCTCGAACTTGATAGTAATTTTTCTGGAGAGTACTATACTGGCATGAATTATAAAATTAGTGTTGACACTATAAAAAATCCGAAATTTTCACATTTTAAAATTAATGGCAAAGATATATTCCAAAACCCATTCTCATTTAAATTAATCGATAACATAGAGATTAGTATAATAACTAATTGATTCAATAAAGTGTTATATTTGTAAAAAAAAACCTAAATACCATGAAAAAATTTATTCTTTTTTTAACACTAATCTTTAGCTTTTCTAATATAAATGCGCAGACAGGTTGCACAAATGAAAATGCTTGTAATTATAATTCTGCAGCAACTGAAGGAGATAATAGTTGTATTTTTACAGACGGTGTTTGTGAAACTTGTTCTGGTGCATCAGATGGTACAGGTTTTGTTGTTGATAATGATGCAGATAATGACACTATATGTGATCTCGATGAAATTACTGGTTGTACAGAACCTAACGCTGATAATTATAATTCATTAGCAACTGATGATGGACCATGTATATATTATGGTTGTATAGATTCTACAGCCATTAATTATGATGCAACAGCAAATACTGATGACAATTCATGTATAGCAGCCATATTTGGCTGTACAGATTCCACAGCTCTTAATTATAATCCAGAAGCGAACACGGAAACATTGACAGATGATGATTTGAATATTGTTTCTTCATACTATTACATGGGAGCTGACCTTGGTTTTGTAGATGATATTACATTAGATACCGCAAAAGAATGGATTAAGAATCAATCAGGAAATGGAGAGTTTAATGGATTAATTTCTTCTATTCGATCGTGGTCATGGTCATCTTATGATTCTGGCACTAATGCATTAGGACGTATGTATTGGAAATCGGCTAAACTTTACAATACTCCAGGTGATGCTAGTAGCGGTGTTTATTGGGGTTGGACATCGGGCAATTATGGTAATGATCAAATGTTTGCTGGAGAAAATCCTTATTATAATAATCTAGATTTTCCATGTGTCCCAATTATTAATGGATGTATTGATTCTACTGCGTTTAATTATGATGACACTGCCAATACTGATGATAGTTCATGTTATTATAATCCTGGTTGTACAGATTCAAATTACTTAGAATATGATGCTACTTATGATTATAATGATGGATCATGTTTAAATTTAGTTGTTTTTGGTTGTACTGATCCAGGTGCGGTTAATTACAACTCAAATGCAAATAATTATGATAATTCTTGTTATTACAATCCAGGTTGTACTGATCCTACAGCGTGTAACTATGATGAAGCTTATGACTATGATGATGGTCCCTGTTTAGAGAATGATTGCGCAGGTGCTTGTGGTGGAACATCAGTAGAAGATTGCGCAGGTGCTTGTGGTGGAACATCAGTAGAAGATGATTGTGGTGAATGTGATGGAAATAATGCTACTTGTTCTATTCAAGAATTGATTGATATTGCTATAGAAGGAGAAGTAATTACGGTTCAAAGTGGTAATTATATATTAGATGCAACGATTTTTATAAACAAAAATATTTCTCTCGAATGTGAAGCAGCTGGTAGTTGTGTCATTGATGCAACAAATGTTGCAGGAGCATTTAGTATAACTGCTTGTGGCGCAGATATTAGTGGCTTTTCTATAGAAGGTGATGATAGTACAGTTTTTGGTATCTCTATTTCTACAGGCTCTCTGGACTGTAATGCTGGCAATAACACAAGTACTATAGAGAATAATGAGATTTATGGGATGTCAATGCCTAACTCAAACCAATCGCCATTATCATACGGAATTTTAACTTATGGTACAGATCTATCATCAATGACTGCAAATATTGAAATTTCAAATAATACTATCTACAATATTGCTGGTTCAGGAATTTCACTAGGTACATTCTCTAGTGACATTAATATTAATAATAATGAAATCAGAGATATCATTCCTGTCAGCCTTTTAGGTGAAGATTTTAGTGTAGGTATTCAGGCCCAGAGTTGCATGAATGTTATAATGAATAATAATTCATTTGAAAACATTATCATTGGATCGAATATTACATTTTCAACATATGTATATTACTATTCTTCAACTTTCACAAATGTAACTGTTATCCACTCTGAAAGTCAAGACTTTCCACTTTCACTAGGGTTTAATTTTCCTGTTTGGACTATAGATAGTTCTGTTGAAGTTTTTGGTATGACTTTTAATAGCACATCTTATTATAATGACTTAGCTACTGCTGCATTTATTGCTTTTTCAGCAGATTTAGATCTTTATGATGAAAATGATAATTTAGTTTCATTAGATTGTACTGGAACTGTAGATGGAACTGCCTTTATAGATGAATGTGATGATTGCGTTGAAGGTAATACTGGCCTTACTGCATGTGTACAAGACTGCGCAGATGTATGGGGTGGTTTAGCTACTACAGACGACTGTGGTGTTTG
>CEWO01063380.1_pt1 | contig 27723 bp, 40 predicted proteins | sample 361561 | NCBI WGS metagenome assembly CEWO01 (sample SAMEA2623627, study PRJEB7988) | marine metagenome | isolation source: saline water (ENVO:00002010), including
ATCATCCTTCTCCGAGGCAACAGCCTTCATACACCATTCTTTGAGATGCTTCTTAGACATGAGTCCGAAGACCTTCTCAACCTTATCAGAGGTTCGAGACTCGGGTGTATCGATGCCTAGAAGACGAACTCGTTGTTTCGTGCACACGTCGAAACCTAAATCTATACAGACGTCAATGGTATCTCCATCGACGATTTTTTCTAGAGAAGAGACGCGGTATTTGAAATTGCACTCAGGCGAATTATAGGACATTTTATTAAAAATGGTGTCTACTCTTTAATCATCTTGTTTTCTAGTCAAATGCTCTTGTGCAGCGATATAATTTGTCGATGTAGTCCATTGACCATTCGAATTATTAACCATCATCGTGATGAGTTGGACTTTAAGAGTGTTTGGATAATTAGGAAAATTTTTTTCGACATACTCAGTCGCGCGATCAGTATAATACGCAATCGAGTTGAACGATTGGCGTTCGAGCTCGTCCCAAGAAGCGGAAATCGTATAGTTGGACATGTTTATACTTAAATTAAACGCATATATAAATTTAACTTAAGTGTAAATTTTAGATTTGAACACGATTATCTCGTCATTTTTATAAGGTTCTTTATGACCCCGGGTTTAAATATGACTAAAAACCAATGAAACAATATAGATATTATAGCTGCCCCAGAGATAGCATATTCATCCCAACCTGGGATACTCTTTTTTGCCCATATAAGCTGTATAAATATCGTTCCGAATATCATCGCCATTCGAACTATCACTTCGACATTGAGTAGCCAATTTCCGGCCATTCTTAATATATATAAACATAATTTCTGATATAATAGTATGGTATGTTTTGCGTACTCTTCAAACGACTCATATAAATACAGACTAGCGAAAACCCGAAAAAATGTCCTGAATAATTTATACGAAAAGGAAGCCATCAAAACGCAACCAAAAAAGTTGCAGTCGGATAATTTACGTCTTCATCTACGCTTCAAAGAAGCTATAGAGGAAGCCGAAGAGATATGTTCAACTGATAAAAATTCCAAAGAATGTCATTTCGCTTGGTATGAAGTTGACGAATTAGAAGATTCTATCGCCCGCTGGTATCATCGACACGACTCACAGTAACTGTAGCGGGCTCTTCGCTATATGTGTAATATTTTATAGAAATACCGAATATACGTTTCATATGCGCATTTAATTCTCCGTTAATAGCCCCCTTCCAGTCTCTTAACGTAGTCTCAAAGTATTCTACTCCATCTTCACCGAATACCCTGGATCGAAAAAATGGCTGCGCACGAACCCATTCCATGTGTCTATTCACCGTTGCAGGAACGGGTCGCTGCCCCCTTTCCGCGGACTCGATTATATCAATAACATAGTACCCATGTCTATCCGAGATGATATTTGCTTGCATCCCGGGGTACCCCTTTATATACGCTTCAAAATCCGCTCCACTCGGAAGCGTGACGTAAACGTTTCGAGTACTCGACGGTAATGGCGAATCACCTTTAGCGGTCGATATACCGGGATGTGTATGATACGAAATATATGCATTTCTAAATATCCCTACAATATGCCCGTTCACTTGCGTTCTTTGTTGTGACGTAAACCTCGTTGGAACATTAAACTTAACCGTATTTCCATTAGATACGAAATCTATTTTTCCTCCATACTCCCATCGTTTAAGGGTGGAAAGATTGTTTATCGCACGTAGATCTTTTATGACGCGCTTGGGAAGTTGTATGATCGCTCTAGTATTCGACACGCGAATAACTTTCGCTACCATCTCCAAATCCTTTCGTTTGGCGCTATTAGCTACGGGCGTGTAGTTCGACGGAACCCGCCTTCGTTTGCCGAGCATACCCGTCCCTACCGTATTCACGTTCATTACATTTCTTCTAAATAGATAGTTTTCCGTATTTCTGTTTCCCTGATTTATGTTCATGGGGGTGTTACCCGATCTAGGTGTGGGCATCTTACTGTAAATATATAAAATTATTTCGTCTTAGTAACCTTAAGCGCCGTAGATCTACTTTTCACCTTCTTAGGATCTAGACGATTTATACTACCTCCCTTAGGATTGAACATCTTTTTGTGTGCTTGCCAATATTCTGGAGCCCCCACCTTGAAATTCTTGTGTAAATTTGCTTTGTACCAAAATACACAATCTTCTATACGATTACTTTTGCTTGTATTATCTAGAACTAAACATTCATAATTCTCGGTGCAACTGTCCATAACCTTGTTGAACATATCGAACGTCGGAAAAATTCCAAAGAACGACTTATACAACTTCTCTCGATTTTGGATTATATTTTCCCTGAGAACAAATACATAATCAACGTTCGCACGAAGTGCGGGAGGTAAGTCCATGCAATATTGCATAGTCAGCATAAAAAACAGTTTCCAGTGCCGCCCGTTCATGAAGCACTGTCTGATACAGGTGTCGCGCATGAACTTATTGTCGTACATACAATCATCCAATAGGAGAAAGGCTCCGCAATTTTTCTTTCCCGCTCCAACCAACTTTCTTTGACGATCCATCACACGTTCAATAGCCTCCCTATCATAGTCACCGTAGATGAACAGGTCTGGTACGAACTGTTGATAATAATGATTACCTTCTTCTGTAGCAGACAATACTATTCCAGCTGGTAAATGCTTCTTATGCCACAATATATCGGTAACAAGTGTAGATTTACCTGTATTTCTCTTACCAATGAATACACATACTTTATCATCGGCCATACTCCCTGGTTTAAATTTTCTCAAACGTAAATCCATCTATATTAGTGCCCCGTTTTATTTCACAAAATTTTACTCACATCTAGTAAGAATGGCTGGTCGAGCTAGAATCGCAGTCACAGGAATCCAGGATCAATGGCTTTCTGGAGATCCCAGTTACTCGTATTTCGTCACGGTATTCAAAAGACATACCCGCTTTTCTACCGAAACCGTCGAGATACCTTTCACAGGCGATTTCAAACTTGGAAGTAATCTACGATCCATAATACCTAATAATGTCGGTGATCTGGTTAGATCGATGACTCTTAAACTTCAATTAGGGACCCTACCCACGCACACGTCCACCGAAAAATACTATTACAATGTTCCGACAGCGAAAAGTTTGCTAAAGTACGTGGATCTTAAGATGGGTGGTCAAACTATTGAGCGACTCACAGGAGAATACATAACCATGTACGATCAATTGCATAGTAATAAAGATGACGTCAATCAGACACTTTACTTTTTAAATGGTCAGGGGAATCATTTAACTGTATCTGGGTCGTATGATACGTTTTACGTAAATCTTCCCTTTTATTTTTTCAGGAACCCAAGTTTGGCTATACCCGTGTGTGCACTCAAAAAACAGATGATAGAAGTAGAATTAGTGTTTAAAGATATAGATGACGGCGTTACGTTCAAATACACTCTTCAAGAAAATGGGTCCGTTACCCGAGATATCACCGAGGACGGGAGGATTTTGAACGCATCCGTCTTGATAGACTTTTTCTTTGTTACCGAAGATGAACGTAATTATTTACTTACACGACCAATGGATTATTTGATCACACAGTTACAAGTGTCTACAATACCATTTAAACCAAATGAATCTAAGAAATCTGCTTTATTAAAATTTGTGAACCCCGTAAAGGAGCTATTCTTTGTAGCAAAGGAAGATGTGGGTACACAAGACACGTTATTAACTACACTGAAAAGTGACCAGTCATTTTCGACTGCGATAATTGGTACGGGTAACCAATTGAAACGTTCCGATCACAGGTTAATAAAAAATGTACGTTTAGATTTTAACGGTAAAAATATATTCGATTACTCGGGTACATACTTAGCGTATGGTCAGTCTTTGAAATATCATACAGGTTGCCCAGATCCTGCATATGAATTTTATACATACTCATTTGCACTTGATCCAGAAAAATATTATCCGACTGGACAGGTAAACATGAGCCGTATTATACACAAGAAGTTAGATGTGGAATTAGACGAAGTATCCACGACTAAGGATATCAAGGTAAGAGTTTACGCTTTAAGTTTTAACATCCTCCGTATTCAGGGAGGATTAGCGGGTTTAAAATTTTAACATGTTATAATAGAAATGGCTGGTAGAGTACAGCTAGCCACAACGGGTAGTCAGGATGAATACTTTACGGTGAATCCTGAGTATACGCACTTTATTGATAGCTTTAAAAAGCATACAAACTTTTTTATGTATGACGTAAAAGCCAAATTGGAAGGTGAGATAGACTATGGTAAGACCTTACGATGTACGTTAGATAACGATTCGGGAGATTTACTTAAAGGTGTACGATTGCACATAGAACTTTCCGAACTTTTACATAACGGTACGTACAGGAAATATACAGAATCTATAGGTCATGCTATCATAGAATACGTAGACATATTCATAGGTGGTCAGCGTATTCAGCGTGTACACCGCGATTGGTTACAGATATACTCTGAACAGTATATAACACAGACAAAACAGAAGAATCTCGATAAACTCATCGGTAAATGCCCAAATGAAGTGTCCGGGTCCCCTGTCTCTACGGATGTAGACGGATATCTGGATAACGCTACTACCCCACGGACTTTTATAGTGGATATTCCATTTTTCTTTCATAATAACCCACAACTCGCAATTCCGTTATGCGCATTAAAGGTCCAAGAGATTGAAATTGAGATTAAACTAAGTGAAAAAGACCGTTGTTTACACAAGTGGGTTGAAATCACGGATAATTCTGGTAGCCCCGACGGAAAAACGTTCATCGTAACCGTCGATAATTCAGAAGGTCCCAACAAATATGCATTAGATGGCGACATTCAACCTACATTAACCTTAGTGAGAGGTAACACGTATACCTTTAGTTATCCAACGGCCGACGGGGCACACCCTTTTAGATTGTCTACCAAAGCCGATGGAGGAAGACCTCCAGTCGTTGATGCCAACTCTACATTAAATGCCGACGATGGGGTTACACAAAATTCAGAGGATCTTCTCGTGTACGCGGTTCCAAATAATGCTCCCGATACGATATACTATTTCTGTAATAATCACTCGGGGATGGGTGGTACAATAAACATCATAGAACCATACTTTGACCCGTCAAAGGCGACTATTAAAGACGTTTCCTTATACACCGAGTTAGTTCAACTCAACCCCCCGGAACGTAAAAAATACGAAAAACGTGATATTGATTTCGTTATCACTCAAACGCAACGTAACACCTTTCGGGTACCGATAGATTCCGCGGATGGTACAGGGGAACATAAATTCAAAATGGAGTTTATAAACCCGATCAAAGAAATGTTTTTTATCGTCGCTAGGAAAGCGCTTAAATACAGTGTTTTTGATTATGATCACGAGGGTTTAATTTACCCTCCAAATACAGGTACATACACAAACTATGAAAATCTCGTCAGTTTAGAAATGGAACTGGATAAGGAGGTTATTTTGGACAAGGTTTCTGGTAGTATCATAAATCTACGAGCAGTTCAGAGTGGTATTCATCACACCAGAACACAGCTGTTTAGAAGATTTTATTCATATAGTTTTGCACTCGAACCTGAACGATGGTTCCCGACAGGGCAGAGAAATTTTAGCGCAGTTAAAGAGCAACATATCACCGCCACCTTAAATAATAACACTTCAGAGGAAAGAGAGCTTAGAGTTTATGCACTAAGTTATAACATATTAAGAATCCAGAATGGAGGAGCACGACTTATCTTTCAAAATGGTTCAATCGGCGATTGATATTATTACTCCAGTAATGGAACAAGCTGTTGTTTTATCCGGTCAGTACGCGAAGGCGTGTGGTAGAAATACGATTTTGGCTAAGGACATGGAATATTGTTTGAAATACTGTGCTATGAACAAAGTCGGGGAACGCATCGGGTCATGGTTCCCCGATGTATATGATGAAGAAGAATCGGATGAAGAAGAAATCGAGACAGTTGCTGATGAAGATGCGCCCGATTTTGAGCCATATTCAGGAACAGAAGAACTTTATATGAAAATCAACGATGCATATGACGCATGGGAGAGTTGGAAACCCACCAATCCGTCAGAAGAGATGATTAAAAATGCAATTGATAGTAATGGAGAACACTCCGCCGGAGGGATGGACGACTTCTAATTACAAAACTTTTAAGTCCGACGACCAAGATTCGGACTCTGACAGCGAAGATGAAAGTGATACCGACTCAGAAAAGAGTAACATCAGGGGATATAAAAAGGAAAAATATCAGAAAATATTGGTCGAAGAAGAACTGTTACCAGAATAAAATCTCTTCATATATTATACAATGTCTGCTGATATCGCCACCGATACTCTCGTTGCCATCTCTCGTGAGCTCGAAACTCAGTCTCTCAACTCCGTCGTCGCCGGCTTTTCTTTCGCCGCGGCTCTCTCTTGGATGGACCTCGTTCGCTGGACTATTCACCAGGTCGTCAAGGTTCAGAAGAACGGTGGTATGAACTACGCGCTCACCGCGCTCTTCACCACTCTCCTTTCGGTAGTCGTCTACATGGTGATCTCTCGTATCTCCAAGAAGGTCAAGAAGCCCGGTGCTCCCGTCTACGCGGTTACCCGCTAATTTTTGGGGCTTTAGGTCTAGTAAATAACATAAACATAATACCAGTAGCAACTATCAGGAATATGTATAACAACGCATTCCATCTATTCGGATCCTCTATTTCAGGGACGCGCATAGGTGGCGGAAGTGAAAAGTCCTTTTTTACCGCCGGCACTCTCGACAACTTGTCTATAGTGCCGTTTATTGATAATTTTAACACGTGATTCGCGTTTCTAAAATCATATGGAATCAAACGGTTGTTACTACTGTAAAAGAACTGAATACGTAGTTTTGATATATTTTGTGAACCTGTTTCGAAGTTATGTTCTACGGTATCATCTATACCAGAATAATTGATTACGTCACCACACATGAGGATTCGTCCAGTATAAAAAGGGGTGTCCGAATACACCGTTTTGTTCAACTCTTCTGCACCGCTGCTTATCTTCAGTATGAGTGCATCCGGGCCTTGTAAATTTATACTTCCAGTCGTGATAGTATTATTTACCGACGATACATTGCTCGCGGGAAGACCTAAAATATCATGTGGAGTCGTCAATCCTTCTGAAATATTTGCAAATCCGTTAACTCCACCATAAAATTCAAACGTAAACGGGGCGGTGCCTCCAAAAATTATATCATTTTTGCTCTTATCATAAGTCACGCTTGTAATAGGTAAAGAGCTAGATTGAAACTGAGTAAATAGTTCACTCGCTATTTCATTTCCGTTATAATTTTCATTTGGTAACGTGACCGTGGTACCATTCACGGAGAATGTATTGTTTCTATCGTTTATAAGCAGCTGACTCGCATGAATACGAGCCGATACCAGCGATATCTTAGAGACGTTATAAATTGGATTCTTTAATTCGACGACATAATCTCCTGGATTGGGATACGCTATCGGATCGCGTTCTCCACTGTCTATGTCTAACGTGTGTACGCTCATTAAAATAAGGGGATATATTTTAATCAGTGTGTTTTTGCAAAAAAATAAGGAACTTACATGATTTTCTGTGCAATGGGGTTGTTCTGAAGCTGTTTCTTCGCCATTCCAAGGCTGAAGTCTGTGGCGTAAGGGTTCACATTACCCTTGAAACTGTTAAAGTTATGTAACTGATCATTCTTATATTGCTGAGTCCAAGCGCCATCGATAGGACCCGTGCGACCATCTACCCGGGTAGTATCGCTGCGCATGTTCGTAGCTAAACCACCCTGGTTAAGAGGACCTGCACGAACATTCATACGACCGGCATTACCAGCTCTATTCGCCTTTCCACGACGATCATCGGGGCGGAAACCATATTTCATCAACTCCTGTACGGTGTGAGGTGTACCATATGTACGCTTCTCACCAATCTTAACACCCGGAGACATTTCATAACCGTGCCTGAAGTGACTTATATTGGGAGCAACCTGGTTGTTATAACCATATTGCTCAATGTTTCCATCCTTCTTGTTACGCGTAGGAAGAGGAGTATGCGTAACAGCCGAGACAATACGCTTAGCACCCCCGAACCCTAGAGCGTCATCGCGGAGACCATCTTGTGCACGGTTCGTGATGCGTTTTCCAGATACGTGCTCTCCACGCGGAATATGTCCACCGAAACCCTGAGATCGACCACCGCCGGGAGGTAATCGAGTAGGGAGATAAGCCGTTTTTTCGGGGCGGTTGTGACCCATCTCACCCATCTTTCCGCGACGACCGCCATAAATATCGAAGGCAGGACCACTTCTACCTGGGAGAGTAGTAAGACGGTGTGCGCCTACATTTTCGGGATTGACGCGTACAAGCTGATGAAAACCACCGGCTGCGGGAACGTCTGGTCCTACTGCAATACCCGGTCCGACCAGTTGTTTTTCAATGGGAGAGAGATTGTTCATCCTACCCCCATCAAACATGCGATTGCGCATTTCTAACACTTCGCCACCGCTAGATCGCGTTTGTGGGACGATATCACTAAAATTATTAAGCTCTATCTTGCGATCCGGGACATTACTAACAACGGTGGGTCTGGGTAGAGATACACTCGGTACTTCCTCCTGAACCATGCGCTGCTGAACCTGTATTTCGGGACCCTGATAACTCTCGGACCTCGATTCACTCAATTTTTTGCCGGCATAAGCTAAACCTGCAATAGCTACTAGCGAAAGGGGATCCGCCATTCTTATTTTTAGTAAATATTTTTATTGAGTTTATTTGCCCTTAGAATACCTAGCCGAGAACATAGCATTCTGAACATCGGCGCGAGTACTTTCGGGCTCGTAAGTCATGGTTCTAAGGGGAAGCTTGCACTTCATATCTTGGAGAGGGAAGAGGTTCTGTTCGTACGTCCTAGCAAGTATCTTGTTGAAACGTGTAGTGGATTGAGGACGAAGTTCGTCGCTTGTATCGATGTATGCGGCTGGTGCACCCTTTCCAGCCATGTAAGGAGCGGTTCCGTATAACATGGTATTGGGGCGGCTAGACGCCCTGTTCATAGGTGTACTGGGCTGGGGATAAGCAAAAACTTCCTCAGTCGCACACACGGGTGGACGAGCGGGATTCTCTACTATGTTCATTCCAGGTTGAAGCTGATACGCCATTTACTATAACATGAGAATATTATCTAGTCATCAAGGATACGAAGCTCCCCTAATCATACCACTTCGCTTGTCTCCATTCGCATCCAATCCACCGAAAGCTTCGAGTTGAACACCCCTAGCATCCGCGTTGCATAAACGAGTATCCGTTTTACAAATCGGAGCACCCTTGCTACCATAAAGCCATTCGGCAAAAGCGGTTTGATCACCGGGAATGGTAGTCACGGGACCTGTTACAAATTGCCTGTCGAAAGCGTTACGCTGGGCATCGGGTAAAGGGGACCTCGATTTTTGGGGTCCATATGGTATACGCCCTGATAACATCTGATTTACTTCACCTCTTACCGTATCATACCTACACGCAGATGGACGATCTGGTCGACCATCATAATCGGATATCAGAACATTCCCCATGGGATTGTCGAGGGTGGGACCTTGGCATGCACCCATATACTTTTCCGAGACTGTAGCAGCATGCTTTTTAGCCGCAGATCCCTTGATCATATGTGATTTTTCCATTACAAATAATACACCTAACACTGTCGCTCCTAATATAAAGACACGTATGTCACGCCTGATAAGATATAAAATGCACGTCGCATAAACAACGAAACGAGCAGTCGCGTTTACTCTCTGTGCTGATGTTTGATCTTTTGTAGGCCAAAATTCGGCCACCTTATCAGCCCTGATAATTTGTTTGGGATCGTCGAAGAGTGATACCATTTATATAATATGAGTTTATTTTTTCAACATACCGCTGAGCAGACCTTGCATGGACTGCATGAGCTTACCTTCGTCAAATTCAACCTCCCCCTCTTCATTTTGCATCTTATCGGCACATTGCTTAGCTACAGTCTCAATCATACTAAGCGTCTCCGGAGGAATAGATGTAATAGTCGTGCCGAGCATGTAAAGGGTTTGGAGATACTGCCAGATAGCGTCGCGAGTCCCGGCAGAAGCCTTTGGCCAGCAGTCCTTTAGGTTAATCTCCTTGAGAAATTCAATATTACCTGCATGTTCGAGAAAGAAACTTTCATCGCGAGAATTAATTTTGTCGACGTGCGGGCCAACATTTTCCATGAAGCCGTCAACGAGAAGCTTGGGGTTAGTGGTTCTCATAAGTTCAAAAGCAGCGATGTACTTTTTGAGTCCCTTTTCCTCTGGGAAGGTCTTGTGGAGCTCCATAAGGAATTGGCCCATCATATCGTTGAAGGCTGAGATAGAAGTCATGAGGATATATACATTACGTGTGGGAAATCTTTAAGTTACTCAGAATGGTTCCGTGGAAATGGTCTCACGTTTACCTAAACCATTAGATACTATAAAATACACTAAAATAGCTACTAGGGCAGCCGGTTTAGCGTATGCACTTGTAGATAAAGTGCCTTCGTCATTAAGTCGTGCTTTACCATGAATGTAAAGTGCGGTTATACCAGCTGCAATAATAGCCGCCGAACCCGGATCACGGAAGTACTCGTCCATATTTAATAACCGAGTTTTTTAGTTCGGGTTTCTGCTGCATCTGCAAACAGGTCCTGCGATTCACGTTGACCCTGCTGCTGAGGTGCACTTTTGATAGTTCTGAATTCGTTTTGAAACGGATCACTTGACTGTTGCGGTTCTTCCTGCATATGGTCTTCCTGAGGTATACCCTCCATACCTTCACCTGGCTCATCCGCGACATCTCCCATAGGAAGGTCGCCCTCTTCTTGAGGATACTCACCGCCTTCCATTTGTTCGGTCATTTCGGAATCACCCATGTGCTCGGGAGCTGCACTTTCATCATATTCATCTATGTCGTCGTCTTCCATGTTGGGGTCATGCGAATCGAGGATATCTTCATCTCCAGTCGCACTCATGTACGTTTGAAGAATTTGTTGAACGGGGATTAACTCTTTTACCGTAGTTTCTACGCATGTAGCGAAACGATCGTAAAGTTTGTCGTTTCTAGCGTGTTCAGACTGGTTATCGGTAAAAACGTAGGGATCACGATATAAGTCCTTGGCTGCATTTTTGTAACACGTATGGATGAAAACTTCATTTGTTGGAAGTTTAACCGACATTTTCTTAGAATCTTTGCTGAGACGCACGGCGGACAAGATCTTCACTGAACTTACGAATACAGCGGCAACCAAATCCTTGAACCACGCACAACGATCTGCTATGTTATCCGTGTGACTCTTAGCCATGGTTTCACTCCATTCGGGTACATCTTTTAACAGCTTTTGAAACATTTGGAGAACCTTTCGACCCTTAGATAACTTGTTAGCCTCTTCAAACATCGACTCAAAAACATCGATCATAACTGGGCATACAAGAATAGAAAGTTGTTCAAGGTATTCTCGCTTTGCCTCGACTAAAATATTCAAATTATCCATTTATGATTAACAGGTCTTTTTTTATTAATCGTTTTGCGCATCTCGCCTGTACCTGTTCGCCGCCTTTTTAAGATTTACAAGCGTTGGAAAATCTTCGAAGTTATCCATAGATTTCGACGATTCTTTTTTTACCCGCCATGTGATAGTAAATTCATAGTTTCCTGTAATATACACTATAAAACCACCCAATTCGAGCTGCCTCTTCAAATAGGCAACAGCCTTCAGTCTATCATACGTGGGATACCCTACCACGAAAGATGGAACGACGAAGTTTATCTTCTTCTTATGAGATTCAACTCCGCGTCTGATTTTTCGAGATATTTGTTTGTATAATTCTACATACGTTTCCTTCTTCATACGATTCCTGTTGTTCGTAATCCGAGTGATCTCTTCCACACTGATCATTTAATTATGTCTCATCTTTTTTTAGGAGGAAAATATATACGGTTTTCAAGTCCTTCATAGTTTACTGTGGGTGGAGGTCCAGCTTCAAATCCGTTTATTACGGTTTTGTTCAATACGACGTTGGGGTTTTGGAGTGCTTTAAGCATTTCATCTTGAGAATTTCGTATTTCTTCATATGGAATAAATTCTGAACCCTTTGTTTTACTCTCAAAGGGTGTGCTATCAGCTGGGGGTTTAATATCCATAGGTTGCGATCGAGCACTCAATACACGTACCCCACCCGTTCCTGCACCCCCTATAGTTTGATTGTTCACTACCATTATATCAGCGGTTACAGAGGCTCCATGAGCAAATCCCTTCTTTTTTACAACCATAAACATGCATCTATACATATCATGGTTCTTTTGCTTGTGACGAAACTGTTTAAGTGCGGTCGTTTCTATGATGTAGTTGTCTATACCAGTTTTTTCCAGAATGTATCGGTTCGTTGCTAATACTATCTTCTCCATAACATCGTGGTTTGCACGAACTTTGGAAACCTTTGCATATTCGATCATGTTGGGTAATGGATCGTTTAGCACGATTTCATTATTAGATTTCTTTACAAACGTCTCTCGCTTAGGACCCGTACTGGTAACAAGTAACAACACGAGTATAAAAAACAACAGCGTGAGCATTTAATATATCACACGAAAAAAGTGTGTTATCTTTTGTGATTTTTTTTGAAAAATGAATGTAGATAATGTCGCTACTTTTATACAGTCCGAAGTGTAAACATAGCGTTGAAGTCATAAAATTTATCCAAAGTCATGAACAGTTAAAACATCTTATTCATTATCACAACGTCACGGAAAGTGGGATCCCTCATCAGTACAAGAATCAGATCACAAAAGTTCCCACACTTCTATCAAAGAATGGTAAGCTTCTCGTGGGTCGCGAGATTCATAACTGGCTTGAGTCTTTACTACCGGTTAAGGAATTAGAAACGTGTGGTTTTGGGGAAATAGTGTCGACAACACTGGACGGTGAATCCTCTAAAGATATGTTCTCACTGGATAGTTACGGACAGTCATTACAGCCAGCGATGACTCCAGAACTTCAGGCAAAAATAAGTCGTAAGGTTGAAGATCAGGCATATACGGATATAAAGAAATAATACGTGAAAATTTTAGTATGAAATTAGTCACCGTACAAGCTGCGGCTATAAAATCTACATTCGAGGTTTTAAAGGATATTTTGAACGATGTCAATATATATTTTAAACCGGAAGGAGTGTTTATCGTAACACTGGATACAGCTAGGACATCGCTTATCGATATGTTCTTACCTTCCGATAACTTCGAAGAATACACATGCAACGGAAATATCGACTGCGGCGTCAACATGACAAACATGTATAAGCTACTAAAAACTATCACTGTAAACGATGTACTCATCATTTCCATAAATTCTAAAGAGTTTATGAACATAGAAATCCACAGTGAACAAAAGAAAACGTCTACTAAATTTGAGTTAAAACTCTTGGATATTAACGAAAATCAAATAGAAGTACCGGAAACTGAAATGACGGTTATCACCCCCATACCCTCGGTAGATTTTCAAAGAATATGCAGGGATATGTCCAACATTGGGGACGAATTGGAGATATATCGCGGTGGAAAATCGTTGAAACTTGTGTGTAAGGGTGATTTTGCGAACCAGGAAACTGAAATTCAGTGTGTAGATGAATCTCCTAGTTTATCTGGAACGTATTCACTGAAATACATGAACATCTTCACCAAGGCGACGAGTATGTGTTCTACTGTCCAAATAATGCAAGAAGAACAAAACCGATTTTTGATTCTTAAATACAACGTCGCGAATTTGGGGGATCTGAAATTTTACCTCGCCACTAAGGTAAACGAAGATCAGACATAAACCCGGTAAGCGTATCAACCGTTTTCATCATTCCGAAACAGTTTTTCAGTTTAATACGAGGAAGTTCGTTTTTCAGTCTATCTTCATTATAAAATAGCATATCCTTAACCAGAACCTTTTCACCATAAAAGTCCGAATTCGGACCCGCGTATCGTCGAATCTTTTCGAGGACGTCCTTTACTGGCTTGTCATCACAATCCAGTAATTGTGCGCTTGATAACGGTATATTGAACGACATGGTAGTTGCCTTCTTAGGAGGCCAGGTGTAATTGTGATTATACGTCAGGTATTTGTACATACGATTTTCGTACCAATAACTAATTCGAATGATGATCTTCGTCACCGCTTCTGGTGGTGTAGGGATGGGGTCACCAATATCAATATTGGCGCGCGCGAGATCCGTTTCATCTATTACGTACGACGTTGTACTTGGGTGAATTTCGTAACTTTGGTTTATCCAAAGGGGGTGGTGATCGGAAGTTTCCATCGTTTCAATCGAAAAATCTTTAGAATGATCGACGAAATATTCGATATATACATCATTGATTGTGTAATCACGTTTAGCGAAAACAAAGTGCATCACTTTCTTTATACCGTAAATTACGTTAATTAAAAACTTGTGTATAAGTTTCATTAAATTAAATGGAAGGTAATTTTTTAAGCAGATATAATAATCGGGTAGAAGAATGGATGAGTAAAATAGAGAATGATCCCGAAAATAAGGGTATTTACGAGAGCGAAATGGCGGAATATATATCGAGGTGTATTCCGTATGTTCGCCAATACACGGATGAAACGATGGGAGAAGTTACGACTGATAATATATTCAACTGTAAAGAGACGTCCGGAATGCAGAAAAAGGACATATACACGGATTATCTCATAGACGTTGAAAAGAAAACGCTAGATAGACCAATCGAGAAGAAAACAAGAGATGTATGCCCAAACTGTCCAGATAGTAACATATTTCACTTTCATGACTCGAGCGACCTGGTATGTGATTCGTGTGGGATGGTATTAGATCATCTAATAAGCGAAGAGCTCACATACAAAGAGGAACAAGAAACTTCTGAAAAGGTGATTAATTACTCATATAAACGTGATAACCACTTTAATGAATGGCTCTCACAATTTCAAGCACAGGAAATGACTACCATTCCACCCGAAGTTATAGATCAATTGCGAAATGAGTTTAAGAAAATCAAGATTAAATCAGTGAACGAAATTACGCATGCAAAAGTTCGCTCGTTACTCAAAAAACTTAAGTTAAACAAGTTTTACGAACACGTACCGTTTATCACTAACATTTTAAGTGGGATCCAAGCACCCAGAATGTCGCAAGAGTTAGAAGAACAGTTACGTATGATGTTTCGTGATATACAGAAACCGTTTGACGACAACTGCCCAGCCGATCGAAAAAATTTTTTAAGTTATAGCTTTGTACTGTACAAATTTTGTGAATTACTATCCGAGGATTCTTATCTCCAGTACTTCCCACTCCTAAAAAGTAAGGAAAAGCTTCATCAACAGGATTGTATTTGGCGTAAGATATGTGCTGTAAATAGGTGGGAATTCATACCGACCGTTTAACTTCAACAATTTCAGCTACTTGATTTTCTCCGGGAGGAAAGTTAATCAAATACGCTACTTGTAACTTTAACTGTGTAAGGTACTTTTTGGCTTGAGATATCATTGCATCATTGAGAGATTTTACAGTCTTAAATTCTAGAACAGTAGTTTTGCGAACGATGATATCTGCACGGGCCATCCCGACTACGTGCTCCTTATAGTAAATGGGGACGTGACGCTCGGACTCGTATGGGATGTTCAACTCTCGAAGACTGACTTCCATAGCATTATGATACACTCTTTCGCTATGACCAGATCCCAGTGTGTTATAAATTTCATTAACCATGTTGTTCACATCCATACGGAATGTATCGGTATCATGTATTTGTCTATCGTATATATCTTCATAATAATCTTCAGAGCCCTCATTTAACGCTGATGCATACTGAGTAGTCATTTTAATATATTACTCAACACTTCTTTATACACTTAAAGATTGAACGCGTAAGTAGTATGTGGGAAGCCTCCCACCGTTATACCAATGATTAGTAAAATAATCAAATTGCACAGTTCTTATAGCTCAGTTGGTTAGAGCGTCGTGCTTATAACGCGAAGGTCATGGGTTCGAGCCCCATTTGGAACATGGTATTTCCTTTTTTATTCACCAGTACGTGCATAAAAAAGGAGATTGTAAAAAACGAAGTTACTATATATGAGCATTGATATACCAACTCTCAATCTTTCAGACTCGAATGACGGAATGGTTCCGTTGGATATGCACACCCGGTCTACCACGTTTGTGCCTGAAGAGACTGAAAAAAATGTACACAACTATAAAGACGATATGGACTCCACTCCTATTTCCGATGTTATTGGTCAGCCCCAAGAAACTTCTTTCGAACCCCCTCTCATGGGTGTTGACCCCCGTGCAGTGCAAATGGCTCAGCAGCAGGTCATGATGCCCATGCCTTCCCAGCAGCAGGGTCTCGTCCCTAAGAAGGAACCCGAGCAAAAGAAGAAGAAAAATCCATTCGATCTTACCGATGAACAGCTTAACGCACTCATCGTTGTTTTTGCCACGGGGTTAGCCGTCAGCAAACCGGTTCAAGAAAAGCTCGCGACTACGGTTCCCAGGTTTTTAAATGCTCAGGGTAATCGTAGTCTCGTAGGCTTAGCGTCTACAGGTGCAGTCGCCGGTATTACATTTTTTATCGCCCGAAAATACTTTTAAATAGTCTCGTAAGGAAGACTGAAATCTATTAATCCTACACCCTTATGGAAAATTCCAAACACTAGGATCCATGACAAGCACATCGCTAACAGTGCTGGCCATGCCTTCTTTATTTCCATCTTATCTTCCTTAAAAGCCCGCTTCAGTTTCTTGAACATTGGTAATTCACTGAGAGCATACACAACGCCGGCGGAAACTGAAAGTGCTAAAAAGACTACCCACGCCTTTCCGCTTACGACTATTGTCTTATTTGCGAGTAGATATATCATGAAGGGTAATACGGCGGTGGTAATAAATATGTTAAGCTCATGAGAGAGCTTAGGATGACGAGTCATGAAAGCTCCAATCATCAGACCTATCCATAAAAGAAGGGAACCTCCGACTGTATGTGTCCAACGTAATGGGTTTATTCCTGGTAAAAAGTCTGGCTGTCTTAAACCTGTATCCGACATTTATATAGGTTGATATTATTATTACGAATCCGAAATTTTCCTACCACAGAATGGTGTTCTTCTGGGTATAGCCTCATATATACCAATTGATATGGACATATTTTTCAGCGCATTGTAGTTATCCCAGAAGTCTTTGTTATGTTTATAAACTTTTACCGTGCAATGAGCTAGTTCATGTAACAGAACATGGAACACCTCATTGGCTGTACCATCTAAACATATCCCTATCTCCATTCCTTTATTCGAATTGTACCCAACTCCTAACAAGTTTGCATTCCTCTGTCGATAAGCAACTATAGGTATTTCTTTGTGTAACATGGCGAACTTTTTATCACCCGTAGACTTCAATTCTTCCCTGAGACGTTTATACTTCTCCTTCACCTCTAATAAAACTGGATCAACTTTTGTTATGGTGTATATGTAAATATTAGCTATGAGTAGGACTAATAGTATCACCATGCTTACTATATGTAAATATAAATTTACTGTATAGCTCCGAAATCGGATTTCCTGATAAACCTTCCCAAGAATTCATCGTAAACCCAGTATTTTCTAGTTGCGTTATCAACATATCTTTATGTGCAATGGGTTCAGATTTTGGCCCCGATGCATAATACGGTGTATCAACGAGATGCACGAATAATTTTTCGCCGAAATCACCGTTGCTCGTTTTTTCCATTTTAAAAAAATTGCCTCGGTCATCCGTATACGGCGTCTTAAAAATTATCTTTTCTGAATCCGGAATTATTCCAATAAACAAACCCCCAGGTTTCAATCTCTTACGTATTTCTCGTAAAGTTGACGTAAATATGTCCCGTGTTTGGAATATATAGTGGAGAGCAAAGTTGTAGCATATGATATCATGCTTCCTGTATGGACATGCATGTATATCTCCATGGTAGAAATTAACTCGAATCTTCATATTTTTAGCGCGACGCTTCGCCTCTTCTAAGGCTTCTTCACTTGGTTCACACATGTTAATATTGACTTTCATCCTAGCCCATTTTTGAAGATCCCCACCAAAACCACACCCAACATCTAAAATACTGTGTCCATTCTTTGCAACACGTTCGATGAGGGTCCGTTTCGCATCGTTATGTAAACGACGCAACTCTTCCATGTTTGTGTATACAATTAAAACTTTAACCAATTCAACTTAAGTCGCATAAATGAAGCTTAAAGTTTAGATACAATATCTTGATATAATGTCGCTCGAACGTGATTACACGACTGTCCCTGGTCAGCTTTTCGCACTTCTATCGGTCGTAGGACCGGAAGCCCCTCAAAAAAATGATAAGTTTGGTATAAAAATCAGGGGTGCATTTAACTCGCGCGAGGAAGCCGCGACGTATGCTAAACGCCTTCAAAAGGAAGATAGCACTTTTGATATTTACGTGGTAGATATGTACCAGTGGCTTCTTATTCCTCCCGACGTCACGAAGATTGAAGATTCTCACTATACTAACGATAAGCTCGAAGAGTTGATGACTGGGTACAAGGAAAATCAGGCTCAGGCTGCAAGGATGTTTAATGAACGCAAGGCCGATCTTCAGGCAAATAAGGATAATAACTATTTCAAGCCCGGCGACGAGAATTCCAAGTTCTATAATAAGCCCGATGAAGCTCCTATCAGTCATCCATCGGAAGTACTTGAACGCCTGAAGAGTCAGAAACCCGATGCACCCATGGAAGAACTCGTCAAGGAGGCTGATGAGATTGTAGCCACCGAGATCGAGGAGCGCCGTAAGAAGAGGGAAGCGGATGCAGCCATTCCCGAAGGTGATGAGTCGGTCGATGCGGACGTCAAGGGTGGAGATGATACTGTAGAGGATGGCGAGGAGGTAACTTCCCAATAATTTATTAAAAAATATTCAATCCATCTCTCGTACTATTAAAAAAATGTACACTTTTAATAGTACGATGTCTCGCGAGATATTACCAGTCGATAATGTAGAACGTGTTAAACTAGCTTTGAGGAGACAGGCTGAAAAGGAGTCAAAAAGTAAGAACGTGGATGTAAATTTTCTAGATACGAATAGAAGTACATCTTCTAATTTTATGTTAACGGATATAGACGCTTTATACGAAAAAGAAGGTTTGGCTTCGGCAGTAATTACTGATAATCTAGTAAGACCAGTAATTACCGACAGGTCGGACGCCATTTTGAAAAATAAGAAAAAACCAATACAAGATTTCATTCCGTTTTCATCCAGTTCTAAGGATAACTGGCTGGAGAGTTTTTCCCATAAAAAAACCTAAAATAAAGGCTACAAATATTACTACATAAGCCACCTTGTCTAAAGATGCAAAAATGTCTTGTTTTGGGGGATCAGCTACCGGTGGAGGAACAATATATTGAGATGGTGGAGGGTAATAGTATTGATCCACCTGCTGCTCGGGTTCATGTTCATGGTCCATCTCCCCATCTTTCTCATCCAATATATCCGTTGGATTATACTCTATGGGCTTCCCAATATCAGTTTCCATATGTATATTAGTTTTCCATTTTTTTAAGCTTCATATTCCTCATCACTGTCGTCGTCATCGTCGACTACGAACCCCTTTAAATTACCATGCTCATCCTCATCGCTATCGGATAGTTCATCTTCTGTATCTGTTTCAGTTTCGCATAGATCTTCATCCGAATTGTCGTATTCTGTATCGTACTCACCTTCTGAATAATCATCTTCGAAAACATCTTCTGTAGGCTCTAAACGATCGGGTTTTTTAGAAATTCGCCCTGAACGTGTGAGTGTGTGAGTAGTGCAACCCGTGTCTACGGTCATTTGATACAATTACTCGTATTCCTTTTAAATGTATTTAGGTACAAATTCGAGCTTACGATGAATAGCCTCGCTCATTAAAACTCTTTCAAACTCTATTCCTAACCTATTCGAGATTTTAGCAATATCATCTGCATATTCCTGTTCTGGTGTCTCTAAAAACATTGGAATTTCGTTTAAGTGTATTAAAGCTTGATGTAAAAACTTTTGTGACTGACCAACGTGCGCCTTGTACTCCTTTGCAAGGCCTATATTAGCTAAAAATGCCTTATAATGTGACTGGTTTATACCAGAATACTTATGTGTTTCTTTGATTAGTTCGTGTACGATATCTAAACCAGTGTCTATAAACGTGATCTTGGATATCATATACGCAAATATACCAATCAATAGAATAACAAACATCCTATAATACTCTGAGTATTTTATCTGTAAGGATATGTTCACGCTTCTTACATGAACAATCCTGACCAATTTGATTTTTTACTATATTAAACTGTGTATCTGTTTTATTACACGTGTTGCACTTATAATTGGTGTTAACGACGGTTTTAAATTTAGATTTTTTGGTTATACTTTTAATAACTAGATCTGTACCCGGTGGTAAGATGTTTTTAATCATGAACTTCTTCAATAGATTTACACTCTCGAGGGGATCTTCTTTTTTTACTTCTGGGCAAGGCATGCACATATTATTAGGCGTTTCGATAAACGGTGCCTTATACCCATCCTTGTATAGTTCACGGAATATCTTGTCGGGTAATTCATGCTTTCGTCCGTAAAAATCTTTACAAAACCCGTATCGTCTACCTTTCATGGTGGGACATGTACAAAAACATCGTTGTGCAATAGTTCTTCCTTCTATCCTAAACCACACGTGATTAGACATGTGTTCTCGACGAAGATTTTCACAATACCGAGAGTTTGTTCCCACTAAAAAATTATTTTTATCTTGGAACACTTTTGTAATTTTAGAATTATTTTGTCCTTCCAAATTTTTTTGAATAAAAGATTCGATTTGAAAAATAATTTTTTCGTCCGTGTAAACATTCTTTGTTTCCCGAAGAGAAAAGCCACCTTCCTCACGTTTCGATCCTTCGATTATAACGGGGTTCGTCACTTGTGTACGCAGCGTAGACATGTGCATAGTATCAACATTCGGACCCTTATCATGGATACGAGTAAGACCCCCGTTTGCATGTGTGTACATGAGTACCGGTTTGTAAGCTCCATGATATTCACGCTTAACATACTTATGAGCCCACGGCATCCGAAAACCACTACCCTTAGAGGTTCGTCGCCCACCCCCGTACACGGCCGTGTCCACTATATCACTCCACGACTTACCTGGAAACATCAGATTCAACGACGATACGATGTGAGAATGCAGCGCCATGGCTGATCCATGATCGACGACAAAATCGGGCCAATTCATGTGGATACCATACTTAATCACACCTTCACCACATGTCTTTGGTTCAGCCACGGATATGAGAACATCTTTTCCACCAAAATGCGTAACGCGGTCACAAATTGTACGGGTATACTCTTCGAGTCGCTCGAATGGTATATCTTCTGTATCTTTGTAATCGAGATCAACGAAAAAATTAAACGTATCCGTTTTCTGTTCAACAAGACAGACACGTTCACCGGATTTCACACAGTCAACATATATCGAGTAAAATTCATTCAATCTATCAAAAGGAACAGATAGACGGCTATTAGATCCACCGTCCATGAGCACATGTGATAGATTGGAGCCTTCCTTAAAGACGAAATCGCCTTTCAGGCACCTAGATCTAAACATACTTACATTTGTATAGGGGTTTTCTTTTAATACTCTTCTTCGTGCCATATAGAAGTCCTGCACGACACATCCCTGTATTCTTCCTCTTGGGTACTAAGTTCTTTTTTTTCTACTAAAAGTTCGTAGACTGTTTTGGTTTTAATGGTTTCTATATACTGATCCGCTCTCTCTTCGCTATAAGACTTCCTATCGATTAACAGTTCTTTAATTTGCTGAAGGATATAGTTCTTCGACTTCATTATTTTATAGAAAATGTTTTTCTGTTAAGAGAAGTCACGCATGCGTAAAATTCTGGGTTGTTCACGACATTTTTTACAATTCGTTCCCAACATCTTCGTACATTGAACTCATGTAATGTATCGAAGCTCATAAAATCATTCTCGTCATACGTTCTTTTCATGTGTATTTTCTTAGTCTGCATTTTATACTTTTCTTCGTTAAACCTGCGTATAAGCTCTAATTGTTCAGTTTTTGAATAATCAACAAAAAATATAAATACTGTATACTCTAGCTCGACACTGGGGCTTTCTTTTACTGTAAATGAATAACTGGTATATTCTCCGCTTTTCAAAGAGACGACACCTCTAGTCTCTTCCTCTAGTTCACGTAATGCACATCGTATAGGACAAAAGATCTCGCGACGTCTACATCCCCCGGTTACAAAAATCCACTCTTTGAATCTTTTGTCTCGCACCGTGAGAAAACGGGGTGTATCACCAGCAAACGTTACGGGTATAGCTATAGCTTTATGTTTTTTCATTGCTCATTAGCCTCTACAATCCCCTGATAAGATTATTGAGGCGAAAGTTTCTCAGGCATGGACATAGCTCCCATGGTCATCATGGGTTGATTCTGCGGGTCAAAAGTGGGGGTCGCACCCTGACCGGCGTCATCTAGATTCGCCGCCGGCGCGTGTGCACCGCTCTCTTCCTGTTCCATATACATCTCATCTTCCTCGGCTGCGCGATCGAGAACATCCTTAATTTGGGTGATATCATCCTTAGAACGCCTGAGTTCACGGTACATATAAACGGATGCAACAACACAAACGGCTACGGCTACGAGAAGTGCGGTCTCGCGATCAAATGCAAACATGCTGTAATTATTACGGTCATCTTGTTTTTAAGTAGATACAATTACACCCATATTGGATCTTTCAGTGGCTGGACACTGATATCCCTGTTGTCCAAATTGTATTTCCTGGTAATGGCCATCTTTGCATTTTGCATTCTCTACTGGAATATATTTATTAAGTGTTCCGGATTTAGGATCGTAGGTGATCATAAAAACGAAAAATACGAGAAATAAGAATCCCCACATTTAATACTAGTTGGGAAAATACTACGTGTTCATTTAGTTGCTGTACATTAAACCGCCCATACCATTTTCTATGCGTAAAATGTTAAGATTTACACCGTACACATCGGCATCGAAACCAGGGCCACCTTCAGTTAAAAGGCGAGCGCTGTCCAATCGGCTGAAATTTAAGCTGCCGGTCGGTTGAAGCTTGCCAGTATCTAAGCAGAAGGGGTAGATGAAAAGTTTCTTGGAAGCACCGTCAGCGGCAACGGTCGTGGTAGACGTGTAAGTTAAACCGTCAATCGCAGCCTGAACTTCACCAAGCGCGGAGATAGCAGGAGCCGCGGAAGAAGTCGTCGTGGTAGTGACGATCTCCAAGGGCTTGGAAGACGACGTGTGGTAATACTCGCTGATCGCCGTGTAATGAGGATCGGTGTACTTGAAGTCGGTAACATCAGTGCCGTTAATCTGGAGCTTAATCTTAGAATTATCATTAGCGACACCTAATACCGCAGGGTGATAAGAAGTTAAATACTTCACGGGATGGTTCATATTGATTTCCTGAACAGTCGAGCCAGAAGCGATAGACTTCTGAGTCTGGGTGATGAGCATGTTCTGAGGAGTGTTCGCGAGGGCACCGCGCTCGTCGGTATCGAGATAGATGAAATTCGCGAAGCACTCCCACGTACCTGTAAGATCAGGTCCCCAAGTAATACGAAGCTCGACATCGTGGTATTGAAGACTGACGAGGGGCAGGGCAGACTGCACATTTTCGCAAAACGAGAATCTGAGAGGATAAAATCGGCTCTTGGCGGCCTCGCCGTAGCCACCCTTGGACTTGGAGGTGTTTTGCGCAAAAACGGTAGGCGCGATGTACTGAGAAAAGTGACTCTCTTGAGTGTCAATAACCTGGCCACCCACTAACCATTCGACCTTGGCGATGCGACCAATCCACTCGGCGGGAGAATACGAAGCAGTTCCACTGCGAGGCGCGATGTAGACGTACCCGAGAAGATCGCCCTTGCGCTCAAATCGGACAGTCGACATACCGTTCGCGGTGGGGTTACCCTGGATAACCTGCTTCTCGACGGTCTGAGAAAAATTCGTATGACGTTTGTATGTAGAACGGAAAAATGACACCTCGGGTTTTCCAACGATATGGGCATCCTGAGCACCGATTGCCACGAGTTGTGCGATTCCACCTGACATGTTTTATATTATACTACGGTTTTATTTTTTTAAGCATTAGAATAGGGGGACATGAGGATGAAGAGACTCGGTAAGAAGTAGTGAAACTATTCCAATCATAGCGAGTCTACCGTTCACGAGTTCCGTCTCAGGCTTCCAAAACCCCTGAATATAGCCCTCATCATTAGGGTTGGCTGCTGTACCTAGGAATGCGAGAGCTGCGACTGCGACGGAGAGTCCGACGTTATCGTGGAACTGTGTGCTGATAGAGTTACCGGTCATAACTTCATCAATCACCGCGGCGGTAAATCCAATCATAGCTGCACGACCGTTTACACGCTCTGCAACAGAGAGGAAATCATTAGGACGTTCAACCTTCTTAAGAGGGGGAACTCGAGAAGAAGTCGTCCTAGGCTTGGACTTGATCTTAGACGGTGTGTTAACAGCGACGATAGGCTTGAGCGCAGCAATGCAGGACATTGTACTTTTTATACAAACGCAATCTTTAAGCGATTCGCTTTTCGAGCTCAACCAATCGCGTGTACAAGGTTTGGATCATCTCATCTGGAGATTTCGCCACGTAATCCTGAAACTTCTGTCGCTCCTCTTCTAACATTGTGGTCAGCGCTTGAACGTTATTTTCATGATCTCTGAGACGCGTGTCCATATCAGCTACCGTTTGTAAGGCGTTATGAGCTTTATCTTTTGTAATTTGGAGTTCTCCATAAATTTCCTGATTAGATTTGACGAGGTATGCTATGAGACCTATGTAATCAACCGCAGCGGATTTACTACCCCACATAGAATAATCGGGGTCTTTCTGAGGATCGTCATCTACGTATGGTTTTTCGTCGGGTATTTCGGCATCATCATGATACCCTATGAGATGCCTAAGCTCTGGTGTATCGTAGTAAACATCTTGTGCGATGAGCCCTGATTCAACTCTTGTTTCGTTAGATTCACATCCTAAATTTACAGCCTTATCGTATATCTGTGGTTTTAATTTAAGAAGTGTCTGTGTCGCATTCGTTATGTAACGTTCGTTTGTTTTGATTCTATCGTCACTCGCGTAATGTGTATTATTTAGCCGCACTTGAGCACCGGAATAATAATTAAGATATAAAGGTACACTCCCCGCGGTGAACGAGGAATTTGAAAATACGTCTAAATGATGAGCTCCATTCCACCTATGCCATGAGTAGCTCGGGTTGTTGTATCTCATCCCCCAAAGCCCACCCGCGTTATATAAATGAGTACCCGCACCTGTTATGTAATACGAGCTTGATTCTGTGGATCCACCGGTGTACAAAGATCCAGCAGCGTTAACTTGGCTATGAACGTATAAGTTTTTCCACTTATACGACGTATGTCCAAGATCTATGTTGTTACCTCCGTGATTACCCCCATTTTGATCTGCGGGAATCACGGCCCCACCCGTAAAGTGTAAACCTGCACCTGCACCGTTATAATTTCTCCATATACTTCCACCATCGTTGATTTGAACATAACTATTATTCGTTCCTCCACTGACACGTATATCTCCGTCAACTTCCAATTGAGTATTAGCTGACGTCACCCCGACCCCAACATTTCCATCATATTTTAAACTCATTATATTACTGTGAACCGTAGAACCACTCATGTACTGTATTCGTAAAGAGGCGTTCGTGTCCATCGAAAATCTAAATCCATTTCCACCCCCATTCCAATCTCCTATTCTTATTATATCCGTATGGAACTTATCTTGTGGATTCGTCATCCCGACCCCAACATTTCCACTGTTAGTAATACGCATGCGTTCCGAATAAACACCTGACGTCGCTTTTGTACCTCCACACCCGAAACGAATGGAATTGTTATCACTTAACCATATACCATCGTTGTAACTAAACTGTATTTGTTTGTCTTCATTGAACCCGATAATTCTATAATAGACTCCAGAACTCCACGATCCAGACATTTTGAAATCCAAGACGTTTCCAGAACCAGTTGCATATAAATGTAACTTTGTATCGGGACTCGTCGTACCGATTCCCACGCGCCCCGTAGACCTATAAATATTCGATCCACTTAATGTGAAATAGTTGGTTCCATCGGAACCGGGTGGACCTGGAGCTCCAGTCGTACCAGTAAGACCAATCGGTCCGGTTGGTCCGGTTGGTCCGGTTGGTCCTGTAGGACCCGTTGGACCCGGAGGCCCCGCTGAACCTGGAGGCCCCGCTGAACCTGGAGGACCCGCTGGACCTGGAGGACCTGTATCCCCGGTCAGACCTTGAGCACCTGTTAATCCAGTTGGACCTGTGGGACCTGTGGGACCTGTAGGACCCGTAGAACCTGTAGGACCCGGAGGACCGGTGGCTCCCGTATCCCCTCTCGGAATTACAAAGTCAAAAACGGCCGCAGAATTTGTACCCGAATTTGTTGCAGATGCATTCGTTCCCGCGGGTCCAGTCGTCGCGGATACACCGTCTATCGTCGCCGCGGGTCCGGGTGGTGTATTCTGTAACCCCGATCCGTCACCTACAAATTCGGTCGCTGTGATACGTCCGGGGTTTGCACTATCGTTGATGACGACATCACTTCCTACACGGAGATCTGTGTTCACGTACGCATTACTATTTACGTGTAAACCTGCATCAGGATCCGTGGTAACCAAACCTACGCGATTATTCTGTGTATCAACGAACAAGTGCGAAGATCCTACCAATAAGTTACTGGTGATATCCACCTTTCCTGTGAGGACGTGGTGATTTGTTTCACTCATCTATAATTAGTAAACATCTTTATCCATTGGTAATTATTGCATCTACATCGTACCGTAACATGTACTCATGTTCCTGTGGTTCTTTATGGGTATACGTAAATACCTGGATATCACGTGCTTTGCAATGCGCTATGAATTCACAATCTAGAGATGTCCAGTGAAGTACTACACATTGGACACCCTTGGTCACCGTGTCGAATTCTTGTGGCACAAAAGTCGTTTCAAGGGTCGTACCTATGTTAAAATTTGAGGGTAACAGTCTCACGAGTTTACGGTTAAAACTAGAAAAGTAAACTTTACTGGTATCCTCATCTTGGTAAAATCTTTGTAACGCGAACGCGACGAGTGGGTCGTTACCCTTGATGTCGACTATGAGTACCACGTCACGTATCCCTGGGAGTGCATCGTATATTTCCTGTAAAGAATAGATACCCAATTTCTTCAATTCGTCAAACGTGAGTTCATTTACGAACCCTTCGGGTGTATACACGTCGTGGTAAACGACGATTTCTCCCGTTTTACACAATTGCACATCTAACTCAACCCCATAATATTCACGATCCAAAGCTTCCTTTATCGCCGGTACGGTATTATCCTCATATTTACTCGAAATTCCTCGGTGAGCGATATATTTCATCCCTACTATTCTAAAACATCTTTTACATCCGGGTCACGCATGTAAAAGGTGTTGGTTTCTCCTTCTGCCGGGTTCGAACCGACGACCTACAGGTTAACAGCCTGTCGCTCTACCAGCTGAGC
>CEWO01040805.1_pt1 | contig 27609 bp, 23 predicted proteins | sample 361561 | NCBI WGS metagenome assembly CEWO01 (sample SAMEA2623627, study PRJEB7988) | marine metagenome | isolation source: saline water (ENVO:00002010), including
AAAGATAGATAATAATTTTTTTGTTGAAAATAATTTGATCCATCTTAAAGACCTCAATGGGTTTAAAAAAAATCCTAGTCTTTTGCTGGACTTATTTATCAAGCTTAGTGAGAACTCATTTATTGATGGGATTGGATCCGAGACCTTAAGGTCTCTTAAGAGAGATAGAAATTTGATAGATTCAGAATTTAGATCAAACAAAAAAAATATAGACCTTTTTCTTAAGCTTCTTCAATCGAAAAGACTTCTGGTTACACAATTAGAAAATATGAAGGAATTAGGTATCTTGGGAAGATACTTGCCTGAGTTTGGAAGAGTGACTGGACAAATGCAATATGATCTATTTCATATCTACACAGTTGATGCGCATACGCTTCAAGTTCTCAGAAATATGCGTTGGATGACTTTAGGAAAGTCAAAAGAGAAGTTCCCTTTTGCGTCCAAATTAATTAAAAAATTACCAAAACTTGAAATTCTATATATATCTGGTCTTTATCATGATATCGGAAAAGGACGAGGTTCTGATCATTCCAGTCTTGGTAGGTCTATAGTTAAGAAGTTTTGTAAAAAACATCTATTTTCTTTAGAGGATACACAAATAATTGAATGGCTAGTTGAGAATCATCTTCTCATGTCTGTTACATCACAAAAAAAAGATCTAGAAGATCATTTAGTTATTAAAGAATTTGCTAATGCAGTCTCGAATATACAAAATCTTAATTATCTATACTGCCTTACAGTTGCAGACGTAAGTGCAACTAATCCTAATCTATGGAATTCCTGGAATGCTTCTCTCTTGAAACAACTTTATGACAGGACAAAACTCTTTTTTGAGAATGATTTTTTAATCAATAAATCTATAGAAGAGGAGAAGATAAAAGCTATCAAGTTAATTAAGGGCTTCGAAGTGAATGACATACAGACACTTTGGAATAAATTTTATCCTGACTATTTTAAAACTTCTGACTATAAAGATCTTTCGAAGCATGTTGAAATTATTCTCGGACAAGAAAAGAAAACAGTAGTTGAATTGATAGAAAAAGAAGAAGATTCTTTATCATCTATATTTATCTACACCAGGGATAGAGCTAATCTATTTGCTTCAATAATTGGGATATTGGATTCAGAAAATATTAATTTTGTTGATGCCAAACTTTATGCCATGAAAGATGGATATTGCACTGATCTAATAACAATTAGTGATAAAGAAGCAAAAATAGAGCTAGGTTCAAGTAGAGGTCAAGATCTAATAGAGAAGTTAACTGCTGCCATCAAACAAAAGGATCTAACTCCTAAAATTATAAAAAGGAGAGTTCCAAGGCATCTTAAACATTTTAAAACAGAAACTAAAATTAACATAAAGCATGATATGTCTAATAGATGGACAGATATTGAAATTGAAACTGCTGATAGACCTGGATTATTGGCTTCTATTTGCCAAGTTTTTTTAAAGCATGGTGCGCTAATTAAAAAAGCTAGAATTGCTACTTATGGAGAAAAAGCTGAGGACAGATTTTGTATTACCTCTAGGCAGGGCACGCCATTTATAAAGAAAATTGAACTTAGCAATCTTTTAAATGATTTAAGAGACTCTCTAACCGGAGAGATGAAATGAATAATTTGTTAAATTCGTTAACAGAATACCCTTTTTACTATTTATCTAAACTCCTAAAAGATATAAACAAGAATCCCGATGAAATCATAGGACTTCATATTGGCGAACCTAAAGGGAAAGCTCCTATTGAAGCTTTAGAGATAATAAATAACTCTTCTTCAAGTTATTCAAGATATCCTACTTCAAGGGGAGAAAGTTTCTTAAGAAAAGCATATACAGAATGGTTATCGGACAGATTTTCTGCAACCACTATAGATCTAGAGAAACATGTTCTTCCAGTATCCGGGACGCGGGAAGGAATATTTTCTTTTATTCAATCAGCAATAGATACTTCAAAAAGAAATCCTACAGTCATCATGCCGAACCCATTCTACAAAATTTATGAAGGTGCCACGATTATGGCAGGAGCGAAACCATATTATGTAAACTCAAATGAGAGTGAAGGCTTTAAACCGAATTTTAGTGAAGTTCCTGAAGAAGTCTGGCAAGTTTGTCAGCTGTTAATTCTTTGTTCTCCTTCCAACCCTACCGGATACTGCATGACTAAAGAAGAATATAAAATGCTTTTAGAGAAAGCCGAGGAATATGATTTTTTAGTATGTGCCGATGAATGCTATATAGACATTTATGAGAGTTCGAATTCATCGCCTATTGGTCTTTTAGAATGTGAGGATATTTCCAGAGCAAACTCAAGATCTGTAGTTTTTCATAGCCTCTCAAAGCGCTCTAACTTAGCTGGATTAAGATCAGGATTTATTTGTGCAGGAGAAGAAGTAATCAATAAATTGGCACTCTACAGAACTTATCATGGTGTCACTCTTTCTTTACCCACTCAAATGGCAAGCACTTGGGCATGGCAAGATAGAAAACATGTCGAAGACAATAGACTCCAATATGATAAGAGATTTGAGGCAGCTATTTCATGCTTCGACTCATCAGACCAAGCTAGAAGACCTGATGGTGGTTTCTATATATGGTTAAAACTACCATGCGATGATCAGATCTTTGCAAAATCTCTTTATCAGGATTCTGGTATTTTAAGCCTACCAGGATCTTATTTAAGTGCAGAAAACTTAGGTAAAAATCCAGGAAAAGATTTTTTAAGATTAGCCATAGTCCATGATGTTGAGACTATTAAAATTGCCTTTAGCGCTGTAAATAAAACATTATCAAATTTTCTTTAAGCTAAGACATATAACTATATCTTTAAGAGCCCTAAATCTATAATAACTTTATGAATATATTTCCTTTGATAGCAATCGGATCCGGTTCAATTAATCAAAATGGTGATCTCCTTGATGTGCGTTACCATTTAATTGTTAATAAAGAAAACCAAGAGCTTCATAATAAGCTCGAATTTAATTACGGAAGTTATAACAATCTAGAAAGCTTACTGAGCAATACTGCAGAAAGTCAATCGCAGAAAGAAGCTTTAAGAAAGGAGTTATCCTTGAAAGCTAATAAAAACCTAATCATTCACCAAATCAGTAATGATGAGGCCATAAGGGATATTCGAGATTCCTACTTAAAATTACACCTTCTGTCTTTAAGGATATCTAAACCAAATACATTAAATTTAGAAGGGATATTTGCTAATCTACCTAATAATGCTTGGACAAATCTCGGTCCAATTGATCTTGGAGAACTAGATTCAATTAGATTAAAAAATGAGAATATTTTTGTCAAATCTGTAGATAAATTTCCCTGTATGACAGATTACATAATACCTTCTGGGGTAAGGATAGCTGATGCCTCTAGAGTTAGATTAGGAGCTTACTTGGCTGAAGGAACAACCGTAATGCATGAAGGATTCATTAATTTCAATGCTGGAACTCTAGGTGCAGCAATGATAGAAGGAAGAATCTCAGCTGGAGTTATAATTGGACAAAATTCTGACTTAGGGGGTGGATGTTCAACAATGGGAACCTTATCAGGTGGAAATGACATAAAAATTTCAGTTGGAGAAGACTGTTTATTGGGAGCAAATTCAGGATTAGGTATACCCTTAGGCGATAGATGTATTGTTGAAGCAGGTTTATATTTGACCGGTGGTTCCAAGGTAGAAGTTTTAAATTCGGAAGGTAAAATTATAGATACGATTAAAGCTTCAGCTTTATCGGGTAAAGATGATCTTTTGTTTATACGGAATTCTTTGACTGGGGCTATCCAATGCAGGCCTAACAAAAAAAGTGTCGTCTTAAACGAAAGTCTCCACAATAACGATTAAATAAATTATATGAGTAATACGCTAGATTTAGCAAGAGAGCTTATTTCCCGAAAGTCCGTAACTCCTGAAGATGAAGGATGTCAAAAGCTGATTGGTGAAAGACTAAGCAGTCTGGGATTCGCAGTGGAAAATCTTCAATATGGAGATGTAAGAAATCTATGGGCAACAATTGGGGATTCTGGTCCACTCTTTGTTTTTTTAGGTCATACAGATGTTGTACCTACTGGCCCCATAGAAAATTGGGATAGTGATCCTTTCTTGGCAACAGATAAAGGCCCTCTTCTTGTAGGAAGAGGCGCAGCCGATATGAAGGGCAGCGTGGCTGCTTTTGTGACATCTATAGAGAGTTTTCTTAGCAAGGATCCTGTTTTAAGTGGAAGAATTGGTGTCCTTCTTACAAGTGATGAAGAGGGGCCGGCAATTGATGGCGTTACCAAAGTGGTAGACTACCTTGAAGAAAAAAATGAAAAGATAAAATGGTGTTTAGTTGGTGAACCTACTGCTAATGAATGCGTAGGTGATGTAATTAAGATAGGCAGAAGAGGTTCAGTATCTGCAAGAATTAAAGTTATTGGAATTCAAGGGCATGTAGCTTATCCAGAAAAGGCGAGCAATCCTATTCATAACTTTTCTGCTCCTCTTGCAGAGCTAACTAAATTAAGTTGGAAGGATAAGACTGGCGAGTTTCAAGACTCTGTTCTTCAGATATCTAATCTGAACTCAGGCACAGGTGTTACTAATGTAATTCCTGGAGACTTAATTCTGGATTTGAATGTGCGACACTCTCCGTCAACATCAGCAGAAATCATTCAACAAGATATAGAGGCTATAATTAAGAAATATGGCATCGATTATGAAGTTTCGTGGAATATTGGAGGCAAACCTTTTTTAACATTAGAAAAAGAACTCATTGAAGCTGTCAGTAATTCCATTCTTGAAATTACCGGACTCAATCCTAAATGTACTACTGATGGAGGGACTTCAGATGGAAGATTTATTGCACCAACCGGTGCGCAGGTTGTTGAGTTAGGTCCTGCTAATGCTTCTATTCACAAAGTGAACGAGAGTGTAAAAAGAGAAGATCTGAACATTCTCAGTCAAATCTATACAGCTATTTTAGATAAACTGCTGACCAGTTCTTAATTTACTTAAGATTCTTCGTTTAAGGGCTTGGCTTTAACAAATTTATTTGCAACTAAAAGTAAGACTCCTACAATAAACAAGGCGATAATAATCTGGTTAAACAATAACGGCATAGTAGATATTCCTGACTCAAATGATTTACTTGCAAGCAATCCCGCCAAGCCTGCAGCTAAGGATGAAGAGAGAAACCAAATTCCCATCATTTGCCCTCTGTATCTTACGGGAGAGTATTTAGCAGTTGCGGATAGTCCTACAGGACTTAGGCATAACTCGCCTAAAGTATGGAATAAGTAAGTAATTAAGAGAAATTGAATTCCTGCCTTTTCATTTTGCATAGCTGCTTCAACTCCAAAAACTATCACAAAAAAACCTATGGCCATAAGAAAACACCCTAGTGCAAATTTTTGTGGTGTATCAGGATCTAGGTTTCGTTTACCTAAAGCAATCCAGAATGCTGCAAAGAATGGAGCAAAGATTACAACCATTAGCGGATTTGCAACTTGCAAAAATGTTGCGGGCATTTCCCATCCGAAAATAAACAAATCCGTGTAATCTTTTGCAAATAGATTTAATGAGGACCCACCTTGGTCAAATCCGGCCCAAAATAACACTGATCCAAAAAATAATAACAGTAACATTTTGATATTATTTATCTCTACCTTACTCAATCCCGCAAAAATAAATAAATAAATAAAATAAGATATAGCTACTATCAAAATTAGATACACAGTTAGCTTATTCAGAAGCTTAGGATCAATACTCCAAAAGCCTAAGAAACTAGAAATAATTATTAGACCTAATAAAGACGAGACATACTTGAATAAGGAAAGATACTTAGATCTATCCTCTCCAGAGGCTAGATTTGGATTCTTACCAGCATCTCCCAATGATTGTTTTGTAAAAATATATTGTAGAACACCAAATGTCATGCCCACACCTGCAGCTCCAAAACCCCAGTGCCAACCTACTTTCTCCCCTAAATAACCACATACTAAAAATCCAAGCATACTGCCGATATTTATCGACATATAAAAAATTGTATAGCCGGAATCAATTCTAAGATCACCTGGTTTATAAAGCTGTCCTACTATGGTAGATATATTGGGCTTTAATAAACCAGTGCCAATTGAAACCAACACTAAACCTATAAAAAAAGTTTTATCTGAAGGTATCGCAAGAACATAATGACCTAATGTAATTATTATTGCGCCATATAAAACTGTTCTTTGAGCTCCAAAAATTTTATCGGCTATCCATCCTCCGGGGACACAGAGAAAATAAACAGAAGCTCCATATATTCCATATATAGCCATAGCCTCTGGTGCGTTTAAATCCATTCCGCCTTCAGCAACCTCTCTTGTCATAAAAAGAACCAGAAGGCCTCTCATGCCATAAAAAGACATTCTTTCCCACATCTCGGTAAGGAATAATGTAACCAAGCCTTTGGGGTGACCCAAGAAATATGTATCTTCAGAATTTACGATTTCATTCATATGAGTTCCTGTATTATTTGTATAGAATAATAAAAAAAAATATCTTGTCCAAATTATTATGGAAAAAGCAACTTTCACCAGAAGAATTTTTTCTCTTCTATATGACTCTTTAGCTATTCTAGGAACAATCCTATCTCTTACTCTTCTATTGGTGTTTATTAATGGTGGTGTTCCTGATAAAGGTAGTTTTGGAGACTATTTACAGCTTTTTATTACAATAATGTCTGGGCCTGCGTTCTATTCATATTTCTGGTTAGCAAATAATGGTCAAACTTTAGGAATGCAAGCTTGGAAGATTAAGTTGATATCTGAAGAAAAACTTACAGTAAGGATATGTCTTTTGCGTTGCGCTTTCTCAACCTTTTCTTTTTTGATCCTAGGCGCTGGTTACTTTTATATTTTGTTAAATAGAGAAAAAAAATCATTTGCTGATATAGCGACAAACACGAGAATCCTTAGGATCGATTAGATCTCGAATGCCACATAATGAAGGTCAATAATATGATAAGTATCATTGGTAACAATACTGCGGTAAGCGGATTCAAAAAAGAAACTACAGCCATACTCTCGAAGAGGTTTTGGGTAATATTCAAAGAAAATGCAAATAATATTCCTGTGAGCAGTCTAGTGCCAAGGTTGTGGTCTCGTACAGTTCCAAATACAAAAGATGCCCCTAAAAATACTAAAAAGATAGTTATTACCGGATGGAATACCTTTCTCCAGTATTCAAGTTGTAAGTTATTTTTTCTATATTCCGAGACTTCTTCCTTTATTGCATAACTTAGCTCTGTTAAAGAAAAATATTTTGGGGAAAGTATTCGCCTCATATCTCCTTCATTTGGAGCTTCTTCCCAAGTCATTCTGTTTTGATATTCCTCAGAATTGGTTTGTAAGTTTTTTATTTGAGAATTGAGCAAAATCCATTCATTGTCTTTTTTTATTGCAGATTCGGAATTAATAACCTTAAGAATATTACTTTGACGATCAATCTCGTAGATAGTTATATCATTAATAAGTGCTCGATTAGGGGACGATTTAAAAAATGCCAAAGAAGATTCAGAAGCAATTGAATAACCTTCATCTATATTTATTCTATTTTGTTTAATTAGCTTATTCTCTTCATTTGCTTGTGAAATAGAAGGTAGTGAGATTTCTTGGAATATAAATCCCAAGACTATAATTAATAATGCTGGCCTCAAAGCTGCAATCACCAAATTGAAATTAGACTTTCCAAGAACCTTTGATGCTAGGATTTCGCCCTCTTCCTTAAGACTTCCTAAGCCAACTAGCACTCCTAATAAACAAATATAAGAAAGGTATTCATAGAGAGATAAAGGGATAGAAAATAAAGAATAAAGAAAAGCATCTTTTAAGGTATAAGTCTTAGAAAGATCAGAGATTTCTGCTATTAATATAAAAAGAAAATCTAATAAAGATAATGCAATCGCTACAATAAATATGCTCTTAAATATCCTTAAAGATATATTTTTATCAATTATATCTCCTAAGATCCAAACCACTTGAATGACCTCAAAAATGAAATGTTTAAAAATAATGCAAGTATTAGGAAAAGACTGTGAACCAGAGCCACAGCGGTCAAATCGATTAATTCACTTCCTTTATAGCTCAATAAAAGAGCAGAGTAGGCAGAAAAAATTAATAACCCGGGTAATACTCTTGAATACCTCCCCTTTCTGGGAGATATCTTGCTGATCGGAACAGCAATAAAAACGCTTAAGATGGTCATCAAACATACTGATAAAGACCAGACCTGATAACTTCCGCTTTCGTCCTTTCCTGAATTAAATTCTTTATCGTCTGATGCAAATGAGTCACTCAAAATAGATAGTTTGCTAAATTCAATGGTTGTGAATTCATTATCTTCTTTCTTTAAATAGGAATATCCCTCCTCAAAATCTAAAGAGCTCTTTGCACCATCTTTCACTTTAAATTTCTTAGCCACTATTACATTATTTGAGTTAATACTTGAGTTATCCAAATTTAAAAAGATATCTGTTAACTGGTCTTTATCCCTGCCTCTGGCAAAAATAGTGATTTTGTCATTAAGTTTATGAAATTCACCTGGTGTAAGAGAATTGAATTTGTCTGATAAACTTTTTACTTGAAGCAAATTATTTACCCTCAATTCTAAATTTGGAGAAAGAGTTGTCGAAAAGTAGAAAAGACAAGAGCAAATTATTAACAAGGGGAAGCTAAGCAAGCAATAAACTCTGGTTAAGTTAAAACCAGCCTGCTCCATAACAACGAATTCGTTTTCTGCCCTGAATTTACTTATTGTCAGAACTATGGAGAGGAAGAAGCCCAATGGCAAAATAAGCTCTAAGAATTCAGGTAACCTAAACATAACAATAGAAAAAACTGCTTCGGGGCTTATTTCACCTCTTGAGGCTTGTTCTAAATACTGTATTGACCTTGAAGAAATAATAATCAAAATAAAAATTAAGCTTATAGTCAAAGTATATGAGAAAATACTCTTTAAGAAATAACGATTTAAAATCATAAAACTGGTATTAGATACTCTTAATAGGTAATCCTACTCTTTATTAGAATAATATTCTCTATTGAAGTTTACTTTTATTATTTATTGATAAAATAGTTCCAACTTTTAATTTGATCAAAGGAGACAAAATGAAAAAAAGACTCACGCTAACATTAAACCAAGAACTTTCTAAGAATCTTGTTAAAACAAAAGCAGAAGCTTTGGTTGTGGGGGTAAATGAAGGAAGAGTCTTAAACTCAATATCTGCAAGTATAGATGATGCTACCAATGGAGCCATAAAAAAGCTTATTAAAAGAGGAGAATTTGAAGCCAAGATTGGTCAGTCCTCCTACATTGCTACAAATGATGGAATTGCTGCGGAAAGAATATTTCTTATCGGTATGGGAAATCCTAAAAAGCCATTGAACAGTGATGATTTAGATAAAATTTCTTCAGTCATAACAAATAGCTTGTCTTCAAAGAAAACTACAAGCGGATTAGTTTCCTTGCCATCTTCTACCTTCGATACAAAGGATCTTAACGATTGCAGCTTTCTTCAAAAATTAGGTACTTCGCTTGAAAATAAATCCTATACCTACGATGCAAAACTAAATAAAAAGAACAAATCAGTAAATTATCTTAAAAAGGTTTCCATTAGTATCGAATCTAAAGAAAGCGATTCAAAATTAAGAAAAAGTCTCAAGATAGGTCAAGTAGTTGGTCAAGGAATGAATGTAGCTAAAGATTTAGCCAATCTACCCGGTAATGTTTGTACGCCATCTTATTTGGCAAGCACTTCTAAGTCGGCTGCGAATAAATATGAAAATCTTACTTGCAGAGTATATGGCGAAAAAGAAATGAAAAAAATGGGTATGGATTGTTTGCTTTCAGTGGGAAATGGAAGTGCACAAGAGTCTAAACTCATATCAATGAATTATCAAGGTGGCAAAAAAGGTGATCAACCTTATGCAATAGTTGGCAAGGGAATAACTTTTGATACCGGCGGAATAAGTCTTAAACCACCAGCAACTATGGACGAAATGAAGTTCGATATGTGTGGTGCCGCAAGTGTGATTGGCACAATGCAGGTGGTGTCTGAGCTGAAACTACCTATCAATATTGTAGGGGTTGTAGCAAGTGCAGAGAATATGCCAGGAAGCAAAGCTACCAAACCAGGAGATGTTGTAAGAACAATGTCAGGACAGACAGTAGAAATACTAAATACGGATGCTGAAGGACGTTTGGTACTAGCTGATGCGCTTACATTTGTGGAAAGGTTTAACCCTAAAACAGTTGTTGATATCGCAACATTAACAGGTGCTGTAATAATGGCCTTAGGTTACTCTACATCGGGGCTTATGAGTAATAATGAAGAGCTTGCAGAGGATTTATTAAGTGCTGGAAAGAAATCATCAGACAAAGCCTGGCAATTACCTATTTGGGATATTTACCAAAAAGATTTAGATAGTAATTTTGCAGACATCGCCAATATTGGTGGGCGTGCAGGTACTATAACTGCAGCATGCTTTCTTTCAAGATTTGCTGAAAACTATCCATGGGCACATCTAGATGTCGCAGGTACTGCTAGTTATAAAGGTGCCGCTAAGGGTGGTTCAGGTAGGCCAGTTCCTTTATTAAGCCAATATTTAATTGATAAAGCATAAAAATGGTTGAAGCTACTTTTATAGCTTCAGGTAAGACTTCATTAGAGGCGCTTGAAATGGCAGCCTCCGTAGCAAGTGAAGTGTTATTGGGTTCGAGCAATTTCATTAAGTCAAAAAAATTAGATATCTTTTGTGACAATATTGATGATGCAAATAAACTAAATGAAATATTATGGATTAAACCTAAATACTCCATAATTGATCATGATTTAGTTAACCAAGAGTTCAACAAGCTTATCCAGATAGGTTACCCAGGAACTAAGTTTTCATTAGAATCAGATTGTATTATCAATGTCTCGCCTGACTTACCTAAAAATTTAGACACTTATAAATCCTATCTTCAGTTGGTAATTATGGATGGGTCTAGTTTAAGAGAAAGAGCTGCAGATACATGGACTCAATGCAAAAAACTGGGTTTAGATGCTAAATTCCTGAAGTGAATATGAAAAAAAATTATGAACCAAAAATAACTGAAAAAGAAATTTATAGTAATTGGGAAGATTCAGGCTTTTTTGAAGCTAAGCCAGATAAATCGAAAGAGCCTTTTTGCATTATGATTCCTCCACCAAATGTTACAGGTACATTGCATATGGGGCATGGGTTTCAAAATACCTTGATGGATTCTTTAATTCGACATAAGCGAATGTTAGGTTTTGATGTTTTATGGCAAGTGGGAGTTGATCATGCTGGTATTGCTACACAAATGGTTGTTGAACGCCAGCTAGAAGCAGATGGATTAAATCGCGAGGAAATAGGAAGAGAGGAGTTTGAAAAAAAAGTCTGGGAATGGAAAGAAAAATCAGGAAATAAAATAACACAACAACTTAGAAGGCTAGGTGCGTCAGTAGACTGGTCAAGAGAAGCCTTCACAATGAACGAAGATCTAAGTCATGCCGTAAAGGAAGTTTTTATAAGACTCTATGATGAAGGCTTAATTTATAGAGGCGAAAGATTAGTCAATTGGGATACTGTCCTAGAAACTGCTCTTTCAGATTTAGAGGTTTCTTCTGAAGAAGAAAATGGCTTTTTGTGGCACATAGATTATCTCACGGAAGATGGGGATATCTTGACTGTAGCAACCACCAGACCGGAGACTTTATTAGGAGATACTGCAATAGCAGTCAATCCTCATGATGAAAGATATAAGAACCTAATAGGTAAAAATGCAATAGTTCCGATAGTGAATAGAAATATTCCAATAATTGCAGATGAGTATGTCGACTCTGAATTTGGAACTGGCTGCGTAAAAATTACACCTGCTCATGATTTTAATGATTTTGAAATTGGAAAAAGGCATAAACTTCCCTTAATCAATTTACTAAACTTTGATGGTAGACTTAATGAAAACGTGCCAGAAAAATATCAAGGACTTTCTGTCAGTGATGCCAGAAAACTGATTTTAAAAAATCTAGAAGACCTAAATCAACTAAAAGATACTCAACCTCATAAAGTCCAAATACCAAGAAGCGAAAGAAGTAATTCAGTTTTACAACCATTGGTTACAAATCAGTGGTTCGTGGATGTTGAAAAACTCTCTAAAGAGGGTATGAGAGTTGTTAAAGAAAGAGAAACAGAGTTTATTCCTAAAAACTGGGAGAATACATATTTTTCATGGATGAATGACATACAAGATTGGTGCATCAGTAGACAACTTTGGTGGGGACATAGAATTCCTGCATGGTTTGATATTCAAGGGAATATTTATGTAGGCGAATCTGAAGAGAAAGTAAGAAAAAAATATAATTTAAAAAATGAAATACTAAAACAAGAAGAAGATGTTCTTGATACATGGTTCTCTTCCGCTCTCTGGACTTTTTCTACTTTAGGATGGCCCAAAAAAGAAAATCTTCTATCTAGATATCATCCTACAAGTGTTTTGGTTACAGGATTCGATATTATATTTTTCTGGGTGGCTAGAATGATAATGATGACAACTCATTTCATAGGTGAAGTTCCCTTTAAAAAGATTCTTATCCATGGTCTTATCAAAGATTCTGAAGGGAAAAAAATGTCTAAATCTAAGGGTAATACACTCGACCCTTTAGACATTATTGATGGCATTGACTTAGATCATCTTATTGTTAAAAGAACAGAAGGCTTGATGCAACCTAAAATGAAAGAAAAGATCGAAAAACAAACTCGTAAAGAATTTCCTGAAGGTATTAAATCATACGGAACAGATGCATTAAGACTTACTTTTTGCTCCTTGGCGACTGGAGGAAGAGATATTAATTTTGATATAAAAAGAGTAGAAGGTTATAGAAATTTTTGTAACAAACTGTGGAATGCCTCTAGATTTATAAATATGAATATTGAAAATTTTGGTATTTCTTCGGAGAGAAGTAATACTCTAATTGATACATGGATCAACTTTAGACTCAATGAAACTGCTCTGAAGGTAAATAAAGCCTTTGATGATTACCGTTTAGATCTTGCAACAAAAGCGATATATGAATTTATATGGTACGACTTTTGTGATTGGTTTATTGAATTAAATAAAATTAATCTCAGTGAAGATATTTCAAATAAGCCAGAAATAGTGAAATCAATGGTAGATGTACTTGAAAAAATACTTAGATTGGCCCATCCAATTATGCCCTTTATTACCGAAGAGATCTGGATTCAATTTAAACAGTATCATGGAACTGACGAACCAAGTTTGATGGTATGTGATTACCCCACTAAATTTGAGAATATTGTCAATAATGATCACCTAAAAGTTGAATGGTTAAGAGAGATTGTCACCGGCATTAGAAATATTCGTGGTGAGTTATCTATTAAGCCATCTGTAAAAATTCCTGCTATTTTTAAAGGCGGGTCTAATAAAGATAAGGATATTTTTGAATCTGTTTCAAATTATTTAAAAGAATTATCAGGCCTTGAAGATATTACTTGGAGCAATGAGCAACATCAAGATCCTCCCTCGTCAATATTTGCGCTAGAGGATTTAAAGGTATTGATCCCTCTGGAAGGCTTGATAGATTCCCAAGAAGAAGAACAAAGATTAATTAAGAAAATCACAAAATTAAAGCAAGAGAAAGAAATGTTAGGTAAAAAACTAGAAAATAAAAGTTTTGTAGACAATGCTCCTGAAGATTTAGTTACAAACCAAAAAAATAGATATGATGTTCTGTCGATTGAACTTAAGAACTTGAGTGAGCAAATGATAGAAATTCAAAGATTGATATGAGGTTTATTTTATTTAATTTAGTTATAATTTAAACAATATGTTTTTTAGAGCTTTTATAACTAGTGGTCTTATTGCTAGCCTTTATACTCTCCTCATATCTTACTTATCAAATGGGCAACTCTCAGGTGGAAGTAGTGAACTTTATATAGTTCTAGGTATATTTTGGAGTATGGGTTTTTTATCTATTGTAGGATTCGTCTACGGAAGAAAGATAAAAAGAAATTTTAGAGGGGAGACTGGTACTATTAAATGGTTTGATCCAAGTAAGGGTTATGGATTCCTAATAAGAGATAAGGGAGGAGATCTTTTTGTTCACTTAAGATCAGTTCAGTCTCAAGACAGAAGAAAGCTAAAAGAAAATACTAGAGTTAGGTATTCTGTAGAAAATACAGAAAAGGGTCCTCAAGCTGAAAATATCAGAATAATCTAAAACAATCTTTCCAAAAACCAAAACATTCCTACACAAGATAATCCAGAGGCTATATAAACTCTTATGTCATTCATGTCCTTATCTATTATTCTTTTTAAAAAAAATAGTGCAGACGTAAGGACAATTAACACAAGAATCTGACCCAATTCTACCCCTAAGTTAAACCCAAATATTGCAGGCAATAACCTATCCTCCATCAGGCCTATAGTAGATAAGTTTCCTGCAAAACCAAAACCATGGATAAGTCCAAATAAACAAGTAACTAATATAGTTAAAGAAAATTCTTTATACCTTGATGAAAGTTCAAAATAGCAATAAGAGAATAAAGCTACTCCCAATAATCCTATTAGGAATTTTTGATTTCCGAAAAAAAAGATTCCACCTAATAATAATGCCCACATCCACACCAGGTAATGATTAAATAACTTATGATTATTTGATATCGATGCAACACACTCAATAGCAATAATTATTATTGAATAACCTATTAATGCCTCTACAAGCTGAGAAGAAGGTTGAATAAGATTAAGAGAGCCAAGCGCTAGAGTTATACTGTGGCCGATTGTAAATCCAGTCACAATCATAATTAATTTCCTGATCTTAAGATTGAGCACAAGTAAGGCTAATAAAAAAGCAAGATGATCAAATCCAGACAAGATATGCTTAAATCCTAACTCTAAATAATCATTAAATGAATCAAAACTAGAAGTTTCATCAACTTTTCGATCCCCCTCCTTCCAGTTTTTATAACTAATTGAGAAAACTTTTTCTGGATTAGGGGCTGAATTAATAATAAAAGTTGAGATATGTGTATGTGAGGAATCCTTATCAAAAAAAAGGTTGTAATTAATGGTTGTTTCTTCAGGACCGCACAGTAAGTTCCAAAACAATGTTACGTATCCTGTTGTAGATGAATTTTTTAAAAAGGGTTCAGAGGTAATTTCACAACTTTGATTAAAAGTAAAACCATTAATTACCTCTTCAGCTAATTCTGCCTCCCAATTGATTGAGTAGCTGGAGTATAATTTTTGCAAGACGGAAGTCTGTAAACTAAATTCTACTTGAATTACCTTATCTTCTTCGTTTCTATCAATATTAATACTTGAATAGGACTCACTCCTTTGATGCGAAAATAAGGAACTGCTAGTGATAATTAAAAGAACACCTAGAAATAAAGATTTAATCATTTAATCGGGTAAGTTTCTTGATATATCGTACCAATTCTTTAAATTTTCTAAGTATTTTCTAAGTGATTGATCATCTCTTCTTTTGAGAAACTCAGAAGAAATAGAACTCTTAATTTCATTGAAATCTGGTGTTTTAGCTAATTCTTTATCTAAAAGATATATGATTTTATACCCACCTGAAACCATAACTGGAGGTGTTGAAGTTCCTACTTCAAGATTCTTAGCTAAATTCATTAAACTTGGCCCAATGTATTCTCTAACTTTCGATAAGGTCATTAAACTATTAGGAATCTTTAGTGCAGAGGGACTTCCAAGCATAGAGACCATTTTTAGCTCTCTACCTTCTTGCAATAAGTTAAAAGCCTTTTGAGCTTCTTCTAATGCACGTCCTTTAAACAATTCATCAGAAAAATATATTTGCTGCACTCTCAGTCTTGATGATTTAGTAAAGAACCCTTTATTTTCTTGAAAAAATTCTTTTAATTCATTTTCAGATATTTCGTATCTATCGTTTTCTGAAATTATTGTTTTAATCATTTGCTGAACAATGGTTCCGCGTGCCATGGGGTTATTGTTTAACATCCCCAAGTCTATAGCTCTTTTGATTAATAACTCCTCTTCTATCATTCTCTCTAGAACGTACTCTTTATCTTCTTGAGTAATTGGAGATCTTTTATCTTTAGATAAACCATCGAGTTGTAAAAGATATTTCTCCATTGGTATAGAGATGTCCTCTATTTTTGCAGCCCACTCATAATTAGATAGATTTGATTTCTCGATTATTGAGTAAGCCGCCATAGCCGCTCCTATGATTATTCCTGAGAACAAAACCAAATTATAAAACCTTTTTTTATCCATTTTTTACCATTTGTATGTGAGGTATACCATCTTCATCATAAATATCTCCCTCTACTTCAAATCCAAGTCGTTCATAAAAATTTATGAGATATTGTTGAGCTGATATCCTGGCATAGACTGAATTATATAATTCATTACTCTTCTTAAGACCTTCACTAACAATTTCATAGCCAAAGTTATTACCTCTCATATTTTCTTGGACAGCGATTCTTCCTAAAGACGGCACCTTATATTTTTTTTTTGGAGGAGTCAGTCTCAAATAACCTACGAGGTTTCCGTCTTTTTTTACTAGAAGATGTTCACTGCACTGATCTAAGCCATCTGCATCCAAGTACCAAGACTTTTGCTCAACTACAAATATTAACTGACGAAATTTTAAAACTTCATAGAGCTCATGTTTTGATAATTGATCAAATGACTTCCAAGACCATTTTAAATCAAAATTATTCAACTTCTATGGACAGATATTAGGATTATTTCTGTGAATTTTGTTTATTTGCTTTAAATCTTCTTCTGAAAGCTTAACTTCGATGCTTCCAATGGCCAACTTGAGTTGATCCATTGAAGTGGCACCAATTATATTTGAAGTTACAAAATCTCTTGAGTTAACAAAAGCATTTGCCATAACAGAAGGGTCCATATTTATTGATTGAGCATAGGATACATATGACTTTATAGCTTCATTTGCTTCAGGAACTTCATACCTATCCCCTCTTTCAAATAAAGTTGTTCTTGCGCCTTCAGGTCTGGCTCCATCAATATATTTTCCTGAAAGATATCCTTGAGCTAAAGGTGAATAAGCTAGCAGTCCTACATTAGATCTGTGATGAAATTCTGACATCCCCAATTCATATGTTCTATTTAAGAAGTTATAAGCATTTTGTACAGATACTACCCTTGGAAGCTCAAGCATCTCTGAGTACTTTATAAATTCGGATAAACCCCATGGAGTTTCATTAGAAAGACCCACGTATCTTATTTTTCCTGATTTTACGAGATCAGAAAGAACTTTTAAAGTTTCAAGAATTGGAATTGTTTCAGCTTCATAATGCTTATAACCAAGACCATCAGCACCAAACATACTCATCCTTCTATCTGGCCAATGTAGTTGATATAAATCGATATAGTCTGTTTGTAGTCGAACTAAGCTAGAATTAATAGCGCTTTCAATATTTTCCCTATCCAGTAATGTCGACTCCCCCCTAAACCAGTTCATAGGGGCCCTACCAGCAACCTTTGATGCTAAAATTATTTTTTCTCTATTACCTTTCTTCTTAAACCAGTTGCCTATACATTCTTCCGTTTTTCCCTGTGTATCTGGTTTGGGGGGTATTGGATATAATTCTGCAGTATCAAAAAAATTTACTCCTTGCTCCTCGGCATAATCCATTTGCTCATATCCTTCCTCAAACGAATTTTGCTCCCCCCATGTCATTGTTCCTAAGCAAATAACACTTACATCAAGATCTGTATTTCCAAGCTTTCTATATTCCACCCCTTCTCTCCTTTAGTATTGGTATAATTAGACATTATAAAAAATTTATTCATAAAATGACCAAAAACATTTATCAATTTTCATGCGAAGACTCAAGCGGACAGGCAGTACATTTAAGTGACTACGAAGGTAAGGCCTTGTTGATAGTCAATACGGCAAGTCAATGTGGTTTTACACCTCAATATGAAGGTCTTGAAAAATTGCAGCAGAAATTTGATTCTGATGAATTTTCAGTCCTAGCCTTTCCATGCAATCAGTTTGGTGGACAGGAACCTGGCAGTAATGAAGAAATAGCTGAATTTTGCTCTCTAAATTACTCAAACACTTTTCCAGTTTTCAGCAAAGTTGAAGTTAATGGGGCTGAAGCACATCCATTATTTGAATTCCTTACGAAAGAAAAGAAAGGTTTGCTGGGTTCTGAAAAGATTAAGTGGAATTTTACTAAATTTTTAATAAATAAAGCTGGAGAGCCTGTAGCAAGATATGCACCATCCACTACACCTGAAAAAATAGAATTAGATATCGAAAAGCTGATCTAACTTTCTGAAAAAAAATATTTACTTATTAAGTCTTTTTTTAAAGACTTAGACATTACAAAAGCGTCTTCTCGTCCTTCAGGTAGTCTATAATATTTTTTTCTTAATCCTATCTGTTTAAAGCCTAATTTTGTATAGAGCTTATAGGCTACATCATTAGAAACCCTTACTTCGAGTATAATTTTTTTACTGCCCATCACCTCAGCAGCAATTATCATTTTTTTTAAAAGTTTCTCACCATAACCCGTCCCTCTTTCCTCTTTGTTAATACCAATGTTGAGAAGATGAGATTCTTCAGAAGATATAGCCATAATCGCAAAACCTATAAGACTTTTATTTAATTCTAAAGCGAGCGAATAATAACCCTTGTCTAGACAGTCCTTAAAATTTAGCTCCGTCCAGGGAAAGGGATTTGATTCTTGCTCAATTTTTAAAATTGCATCTAAGTGCCTAAGTTCTAAATATGAATAGTTCAAGTCTAATTTACGAGTTTCTTAATTAAGTCGAGAAACTCTTTCTTGTTATCTGTTGAAGAACATATTTCCTCCATGGAAGAATGTTTAAAGATAGAGGAATCATCATATTTACTTAAATAAGGAGGCAACTCCGTATCCATTAAAATAATTTTTTTAATATTTAATGTTGAGTCCAAATCCAAGACTTTAGATACATTTTCTTTTCCTATAGATAACGCAAGTGTTTTAAAGAAAATCATCTTACTAGATTCATCCATCAAATTATCTGAGCTATATGAACAAAATAGATATTTATCTTCTATAAGGTGACTATCTATTAAAACAAGGCTATTTTCATGTGACCTTTTTTTCCAAACACTAATCCCTAAAAGGTTTAATTTTTCTTCCTGAGAAAACTCCATAAATATAGATTTTACTCTATGTAATAAAAGTCACAACTTGACCTGAATAGTAGGCATATATAAGCTAGCCTCCATGATTTTAGTCATAAGTGATAATAAGTTACTCCGACTGACTTACCCGGTCTCTTTATAAAGAGTCTACCGGGTGTTACTTTAGGCCTTAAAAGCCAATCTAAATAAATCTAATCGTATTCTGGAGATAAAATTGACTAAAATAATAAATGATTCAACATCAAAATATAAACCATTCAAGCTTATAGAGTTAAGTGATAGGACTTGGCCTGGTAAGGCTATTAAAGCTGCACCTCAATGGTGTAGTGTTGATCTCAGAGATGGCAATCAAGCTCTCATAGAACCAATGGGGGAAGAAAGAAAGCTTAGAATGTTTAAGATGCTTCTTGAAATTGGTTTCAAGGAAATTGAAGTTGGTTTTCCATCAGCCTCTCAAACAGATTTTGATTTTGTAAGGAAGATTATCAAAGAAAATTTGATTCCTAATGACGTAACTATTCAGGCATTAACACAGGCCAGGCCAGAACTTATTAAGCGAACCTTTGAAGCCTTAGAAGGATCAAAAAGAGCTATCGTTCATGTCTATAACTCTACCTCTACCTTGCAAAGAAGGGTGGTTTTTAAAAGTGATGAAAAAGGTATTCAAAAAATAGCAACTGATGGTGCCAAGTGGGTAATAGATCAATCTGAGTTCTATTCTCAGACAGATTGGACTTTTGAATATAGTCCTGAAAGCTTTACCGGTACTGAACTTCCCTATGCCGTAGAAGTATGTAATGCAGTCAATGAAATATGGAAACCTAATAAACAAAAGAAAACTATTATAAATTTGCCAGCTACTGTTGAGATGTCCTCTCCAAATATATATGCAGATCAAATCGAATGGATGTGTCGAAACTTAGAAAATAGAGAGAATATATTAGTTAGTCTTCACCCTCATAATGATCGAGGAACAGCTGTTGCTGCTACTGAATTAGGAGTTATGGCCGGAGCTGATCGTATTGAAGGAACTCTATTCGGAAATGGAGAGAGAACAGGTAATGTAGATTTGGTAACGTTAGCCCTTAATATGCTCACACAGGGAGTCGATCCTCACCTAGATTTTTCTAATATCAATCCAATAATGAGAGAGACAGAATATTGTAATCAGCTTCCAGTTCATCCGAGACACCCTTATGCTGGTGATCTTGTATTTACGGCTTTTTCTGGGTCACATCAAGATGCCATCAAAAAAGGACTTGCGGACATAAGAAATTCTAATGCTGAGACTTGGGAAGTTCCTTACTTACCAATTGATCCCCAAGATGTTGGCAGATCTTATGAAGCGGTCATAAGGATCAATAGTCAGTCTGGCAAGGGAGGTGTTGCCTACTTGCTAGAAAAAGATCACGGATTAAGTATGCCAAGACGTCTACAAATAGAGTTCAGTCAGGTCATTCAAAAAATAGCTGATGAATCAGGTAAAGAAATATCTCCATCCAATGTATGGGAAGAGTTTCAAACAACATATCTTAATGGTTCTGGTTCTTATGAATTTATTCAGCACAATATAAATTCTAAAGCTAATAAAGATGGGACCCAAACTGATGAAATTAAGATTAGCTTAAAGTTAGATGAAGAAATCGTTGCTCTTACTGGTACTGGGAATGGCCCTATAGACGCAATGGTTAGTGCAATTAAAGATCATTTTGATATGGATATAAAGATTTCAGATTATCATCAACATGCGATAAGTGCAGGTTCAGACGCCAAAGCAGTTGCTTATTCAGAGCTTATGCTTGATGGAAAGTCCGTATGGGGTGTTGGTATGCATCAAAATACAGTTATAGCAGGTTTTGAATCAGTAATAAGCGGTTTAAATAGATTGTCTAAATAGTTCAAAACTATAATATAACTCAAAATATTTATATATCTGGGGAGTTATATGAGCACTGCAACAGTAAAGCGAAATACGATATTTGCTTATGGAGGCCTAGCGACACCATTAGCTATGATTGGATATCCGATAGCTATTTGGTTAATTCCTTTCTATGCCGAAGTAGTTGGCATACCTCTTTATATAATTGCTAATTTACTCTTAATTGCAAGATTTACTGATGTAATCACAGATCCCATTCTTGGCCAATTGGGTGATTCTACAAAAACATCAATCGGAAGAAGGAAACCATGGATTATTTTAGGTGTCCCTCTAATGATGTTTGCTATTTATAAATTATTTATTCCTGGAGGAGAAGTTTCGGTTTCTTACTTTGTTATTTACATGATGCTCATGTATCTAGGGTCGACAATAATTAGTATTCCTTATGGCGCTTGGGGGGCTGAAATATCTCCTGACTATCACCAAAGATCAAGAGTAGTTGGTGGTAGAGAAGGATGGACATTGATTGGTTTACTAATATCAGCACTTATTCCGCTCGCTATAGAAGTTTCAGGACAGGGTATAAGCTTTAGTGATTCAATTTATAGAATGCTTGCTGCGATTTTTGTATTCCAAGATTTCTCTACATCTGGAAAAATGGCAGATATCTTGGCCAGTATGGGTATAGGAATTATATTTTTATTACCAATATTTGCAGCATGGGCATTATGGAAAGTTCCAGATCCTATGCCAAAAATGGAAAAAAAGATTCCTTTATTTAAAGGACTTAAATATGCCTCTGAAAACCCATTACTGGTTAGAATTTTACTAATCATATTCTTAGTAATCGCAGGAGAGTCTTTTAGAAATACTTTATCTTTATGGTTTGTTAGAGATGTTATAGGAATTGAGACTGTTGGAGCTTCTTATGCAAGATACTTCATAGCAGGTCTAGTCGGTATTCCATTCTGGCTTTGGCTCGGCAAGACCATAGGGAAACATAGAGCATTTTGTATAACTCTAGTAGGGACGGGAACAGTTAGTTTTTTATGCTTCTTTCTTGAAAGAGGAGATTTTAGTCAATTCCATATTCTGTTTCTATTGAAAGGCTTTTGCTTTGGTGGTTTGCAGTTTCTTCCAGCGTCAATGCTAGCTGATGTTGTGGATCTCGACTCTCTAAAAACAGGTGGAAGGCGAGCTGGCACTTTCTTTGCCTTGAATGGAATGATAGCAAAAATTTCTGCCATGCTTGCAGTCTGGGCAGCGGCTATATTGGTTGATTTCTCTGGATTTATACCTGGAACAGAAAATAATGAGGATGCTATGCTCGCTTTAAGAACTCTGTATTGTCTTGGTTGTGCAGCCTTTTTCTTGCCAGCTTTATTCTTAACTTGGTACTATCCTTTAACCAAAGAAAAACACCAAGAACTTAGAGTGGAACTAGAAAATCAGAAATAAAGAGTTTTACTTAAATTGTGGTTGCCTCTTTTCCATAAAGGCAGTGATACCCTCTATATTATCTTCAGAGCCGGTGAGTGTATTTTGTGTTTTTGCCTCTAAACCATAAATATCTTCATAAGTACTATCTAAAGATTTTCTCATTATCTGCTTTGTAAGTTTTAGAGACTGTGAAGAGCGTAAACTTAAACGTTCCGCCCAAGACAATGCTTCATCTAAAAGGACATCAGGGGATACAACTTTATTGACCAAGCCTAATTCTAAACATCTTTGAGAATCGATCCTTTCTCCTTCTATTGCTATTTGATAGGCCAATTTATAACCAACCGTGTTGGTCAAGAACCAATTCGCTCCACCATCTGGAATAAGCCCAATATTACTAAATGCCTGAAGAATATAAGCATCTTCAGACATAACTGTAAGGTCGCATGCCATTGCATAAGCACTACCTATACCCGCTGCTGCTCCATTTACAGCAGAAATTACTGGTTTTGGCATATCCATTATCTCTTTGAGACTAGGCAAATAACCTTCAATAAGAGCTGCTTCTGTGTCAGCCCATTTATTATCTCTTGCTGACAAATCTGCTCCAGCTGAGAAACTTAATCCCTCTCCTGTAAGAACAATAGCTCTTATGGATGCATCATTCTTTGCTTGAAGAAGTGCTTCTAAAGTATCTTCTGTCATTTTTGCATTAAAAGCATTCCGTACTTCAGGTCTATTAAATGAGATTAAAGCCACAGCATTTTTCTTTTCATATTTTATAGTTTCTAAATTCATATTATTCTCCATAATTTTTAAACAACATTATCCCAAACAATCGAAAATCCGGTTTCGTCTAAATCAGCATGAAACTCATCGCAAACCCATAAATCTCCTACGGCAGCAATTTTTTCATTTATATAGATTAAAGGAATTTGATCCCTCTTCCAATCAGGAATCTTATACTCCTGAAAAAGGTTTTTAATCTTTTGACTCTTGTCTCTTCCATAGGGCCTGCATCTCTCACCACCTTCTCTTGTTCTAATAACTGCTTCTGAGCAAAAATACTTCTTAGCTAGCCCTTTTCCCTTCTGTTCCTTTGTAGAAAGTGTACCGGTAGGTATCTTGATTAAGTCCTGAAAATTCCAGGTCATTTCAAAACCAGAAGGTAAATTATTAATTGAACTTACATCAACAAGATTTAATTCTTTCTGCGTAATAAAAATTTTGAATTTTAGGAACCCATTTTTTGTATACAAATCAAACGACGAGGAGCTTTGTGGTGGATTTTTAATAGCCAAATTAATTTCATTTAATTGTTTGGAAGAAATCCTTAGATTATTTACATTGCTTAACCAATAATGAATTAAATTTTCTTGTCGTTCATCACTAAGCCTAGTCAAGATAGCTTTGTCTATAAAATGATTAAGTTTAACCATCCTTTCATGGTCTTCTTCTGCTATCTCTAAAATTATTTTTTGAGCCTTCTGTGCTCTTTCAGATAGATGAATAAGTGATTTATCTAAATTAGGCCATCGTTCTAATAATTTTGGAATAATGGAATTTCTTATTATATTTCTTGAGTATTGATTTTCATTATTTGAACTATCTTCAATCCATTCCAGCTTAAGTTTTTCAGCATAAGAAAATATTTCATCTTTCTTTGTATCCAAAAAAGGTCTAAAAATATTTAATTCTTTATAGTTTGAATTTTTATTTATGCCACTTAGTCCATTGATGCCGGTTCCTCTTAAGATCCTAAAGAGCAATGTTTCAATCTGATCATCTAAATGATGTGCTGTGATGATGAGATCATCTTTTTCTGCCCATTCTTGAAATGCTGAGTATCTGTAATTTCTTAAGATTTCTTCACTAGACTTAGGCAATTTATCAAGCTTCCATGATTTAAACTTAATATTAAATTTATGGGCTTGATCTCTGCAGAATGCTTCCCATCTATCAGAGTCTTCATGTACTCCATGATTGATATGCAATACATAAAGCTTATCTTTGTGAATAAAGTTTTCTTTTATAAAACTTAAAAGAACTGACGAATCTAGGCCGCCCGAGAATGCAATACCAACTCTTTTAAAATCTTCAAGCTTATCTAAGCTAATATCTGACAGCGACATTAAATTGAACCATAGCTCATCAGCCTCTCATATCGTTTTTCTATAAGTGTATTGATAGGTAGCTGAGTTAATTCATCTAAACTTTTTAATATAACTTTTGAAATATTTGCAGATGCTTGATCAAAATTTCTATGTGCCCCTCCAAGAGGTTCAGGGATAATTTCATCGATTAAACCAAGTTCAAGAATACTTGTAGCATTTAGTTTCATCGCCTCAGCAGCTTTTTCTGCCATAGTTGCGTCTCTCCAAACTATGCTTGCACATGCCTCAGGAGAGGCAACTGAATATGTAGAGTTTTCTAACATAGTAATGTGATCTCCCACTCCTAAAGCAAGTGCACCACCTGAACCTCCTTCACCTACAACATTTACAATAATTGGAGTTTTTAAAGAAGACATAACTCTTAGATTATGAGCAATAGCTTCACTTTGGCCTCTTTCTTCACTATCTATGCCTGGATAAGCTCCTGGAGTATCTATAAGAGTAACGATTGGCATCGAGAATCTTTCAGCTAGTTCCATTAGTCTGCATGCTTTTCTGTATCCCTCAGGCTGAGACATGCCAAAATTATGTAAGATTTTCTCTTCAGTGGATCTTCCCTTCTCATGACCTATAAACATTACATTATATTCACCAATGGAACCTATTCCACCAAGGACGGCTCTATCATCTGAAAAGTGTCTATCTCCATGTAACTCATCAAAACTATCTGTAATTCTTTCAATGTAGTCTATAAAGTGCGGTCTTTCAGGATGACGTGCTACCTGAACATTTTGCCAAGGGGAAAGATTAGAATAAATTTTCTCTGTAGTCTTCATTATGGACTCATTAAGGCGCACTACTTCCTTTTGAAGGGAAATATCATCTAATTCAGAGTCTTGTAAATCTACTACTTGCTGCTCTAAATCAGCAATAGGTTGTTCAAAATCTAAATAACTCTTAAGCATTTTTAAATTAATTTATATGTGATTGAGTATGATAAACGAACTGAACATTTTCTGCCCCAAAACGTTTATCCAGAGCTCGTATAGACGTGTCATTAAGTTTTACAGAAAAATTGCTAGGAAGAATGATGTCTGCCTTTGCAGAGGAGCCTTCATAAGAAATTAGAACAGAATTACCTTCATTACTGTTGGCAATTTCTTTAAGAGAGCTTACTAAAACATTTGTATCAGATTTATCTTCTATATTTATTTTAATATTTTTTATGAACTCATGACGAGCCTCATCAAATGTAAGGATCCTTTCAGCGATCATTTTGTGTCTTTGCAAGTCAGAATAATCATCCTTTTCAACCATACCCTCAACTATAAGCACTTGACCTTTCTTTATAAGGTTTCTATATTTCTCAAAAACATCTGCCCATATAGAGACTTCTATTTTTCCAGAGCCATCGTCTAGAGTAGCGAAAGCGAATCTCCCTCTTCTTCCCTGTCTAACATTAAACTGCATGAGACATCCTGCTATCCTCTGGTTATGAGCTTCAGATTGAAGTTCAGAAATAAAAAAGCCACACATATTTCTTACTTCTTTTTTCTTATTTTCTAAAGGATGTGAATCTAAATAAAAACCAAGAGCACTCCATTCTGCGGAAACCTCATCAAATTCAATTCCTTCGTCAGCTTTACTTGGCTTAGGAGTAATTACCTCCTCTCCAAAAAGATCTTTAATATTACTTTTGGTTCTTTCAGAGGCTTGTTCAGCACTCTTCAGGCAAGAGTCAATATTATTAAAAAGGTCATGCCTTTTTCCCAGAGCATCCATCGCTCCAGAGCCAATTAAAGTTGTTAAGATTCTTTTGTTGATTCTATTGAATCCAACCCTAAAGCAAAAATCATACATATCCTTAAACTTCTCAACCTTTCTTTCAACAATTATCTTATCTACCAAGGATTCTCCTATGCCCTTAATTGCTCCAAGTCCATACAAAATAGTTTTTGTGTCTACATCCTCAAATTTATAAGAGCTGAGATTTATATCAGGGCTTAAAACTTTTAACCCAATATTTTTACAATCATCAACAAAAAGTTGAATATTATCGGTATTCCCAAGATCACACGATAAGACAGAGGCCATAAATTCGGAAGGGTAATGTGCCTTCAACCAAGCTGTTTGGTAGGCTATCAAAGCGTAACCCACAGAATGAGATCTATTAAATCCATAACCTGCAAATTGCTCTATTTGATCGAATAGATTTGCAGCATATCTTTCATTAACCTCTTTTTTGATTGCTCCTTCTACAAATGTTGAACGTAAACTTTCCATCTCTTCTTTCTTCTTCTTTCCCATCGCCCTTCTTAAAATATCAGCTTGTCCCAAAGTAAAACCAGAAAGCTCTTGTGCAATTTGCATTACCTGCTCTTGATAAACAATTACTCCATAAGTAGTGCCAAGAATTTTTTTGACTGACTCGTGACCATAAGTCACCTCTTCTTTTCCATGCTTACGGTTAATATAAGAATCAACCATATTCATTCCCAAGGCTCCGGGACGATAGAGGGCATTCATGCTAACTATATCCTCAAAATCATTTGGAATTAACTGCTTTAAATAGTCTCTCATGCCTTTTGATTCAAGCTGAAAAATTGCTGTTGTTTCTCCTCTTTGTAGAAGCTCAAAAGTCTTTTGATCTTTTAAAGATAAATTATCTATATTTAACTTCTCTTCATCGTCACTTAATTTGGAATTTATTCTTTTTACAGATTGATCTATTACAGTAAGTGTTTTTAAACCTAAGAAATCAAATTTAACTAAGCCAGCTGATTCTACATCGCCCATGTCAAATTGAGATGCTACAGTTCCTTTATCTGTATCTAAAAATAAAGGAGTGAAATCAGTTAGAGCTGTCGGTGCAATAACTACTCCAGCCGCATGAGTCCCGACGCTCCTAGATAATCCCTCAAGCTTTAAAGCCATGTCAAAAACTTCTTTGGATTCATCAGATTCTTCGAT
>CEWO01055438.1_pt1 | contig 27231 bp, 36 predicted proteins | sample 361561 | NCBI WGS metagenome assembly CEWO01 (sample SAMEA2623627, study PRJEB7988) | marine metagenome | isolation source: saline water (ENVO:00002010), including
GTGTAAATCAGATATTAGGAGCAGGTTATGTATTGTCGAATGTGTGTAGATATTCATGGTTTAACACCAACAAAGCTGAATGGTCCAGCTGAGGCTGAATACTTTGTTTCACATTGTTATACTGGTGATTTAAGGCACAAACATGAAGAGAATCAAGGTTTTCTTCATCCAATGTGCGGCCCTTGTGTAGATCGCATAAAGTCAAATCCCGACTTGTTTGTATTCTCTGTATACAAACTTACTCTTGAAGAAATGAATGAAGTAAAGGAAAAATAATGGGAATAAGCGAAGAAGACTTTGAGAAATTGAATATGCGAGGAATTGTTATTTCCTCTATGATGACTGCCTTTGGTTTAGTAGTAGCCTTAGCTTGGAAAGATACAATCAATGCTACTGTGGCATATCTAATGCCAGATAGTGATGATGGTACTCTCAAGGGAATGTATATTTCAGCGGTGGCAGTTACGGCCTTAGTTATGGGTTTAGCAGTATTAGTATTGAAAGTTAATAAAAGGGCTGAGAAAGAGTTGGAACGTGTACAGTCATATCTTTTTGATGATGACGATGATGAAGAAGACAAAAAAGAATCTTAAGGTGCAGTGGAAGAAGTAAAGCGTAATATGAGTTTCAAAGCATTGTGGTGGATTGGGCTCTCTGTTATTATACTTGGAGCATCTCTAATATTAGGTAATGAGTGTCAAATTGAAAAGAACTTTGAAGATTGTAAGGGAGGGGTCGATTTCTCAGATGGAACTTTTACAGCAATAAAACTAGCAATAACTTATGTTTTTGGAATACCAGAAAGCGCAACGCTATCTTTAGGAATTATTCTCACTGTTCTTGGACTAATCTTAATTTTCGGGAAACAAATCAAAGAAAAATTGTCACCTGAAAAGGAAAAGTGGGACAAGCCAGATGGGGATGGTTGAAGTCTACTTCCACTTGATATTACAACCCATTGAGGGAATCTGGTCAAATTCTATTTCATTACTATCTAATACAGCTTCAATAGCCATTTTTAGATCTTCATGAGTTACTTTATGAGGTTGTTGCCAGTTATCGTCTAATCTTCCTCTATATTCTAATTTTCTATCTTTATTGTAAAGGAAGATATCGGGAGTACACACGGCGCTGTATGCTTTTGCTACTTCCTGAGTTTCATCAAATAAATATGGGAATGGATAATTTTTATCTTTAGCTTTTTCCGCCATCATTTCAGGTGAATCTGCAGGATAATTCTCTATGTCGTTTGAACTTATCAGTACAAAATCAGTTCGGCCCTTGTATTCATTTCCTAGAGTAACTAATCTATCTTCTACTGCTTTTGCATAAGGACAATGATTACAAGTAAAAATTACAGCTAGCGTTTGAGCTTTGAAATCATTTAGTGAGACATGATTCCCTTTAGTATCAGGTAAATTGAATATCGGTGCATCGGAACCCAATTTCACCATGGTCGATTCGGTTAGTGCCATAAGATAAGATGTATGTAGTCTTTTAAGAGCATTTCTTTTAAACTGGTCTAAATGACGTATTAATGAATATTTCACAAGATATATTTCGAGCCTATGATATTCGCGGAGTTTATGGGGATGAACTTGACGCCTCTATTGGTGAAAGGGTGGGCCTAGCGTTTGGTAATTTTCTAAGAAAAACTAATAGCGAAGGTAAAGTTTCTATTGGCTGTGATGCACGTGTTAGTTCTCCAGAGTTACAAGAATCAGTAGCTACAGGAATTTCTAAAGCTGGATTTGATGTTGATGTAATTGGTATGCTACCAATACCGGTTGCGAATTACTTTACTTGGAAGGCTAGTTCAGGGCCTAATCCTTATTTGGGTGGTGTGTACATAACTGCCAGTCACAATCCTGCAGAATACAACGGCATTCGTTTTCGCCATCCCGATGGTACAGGATATACTGAGGGAAATATAGAAATTAAAAGAATTTTTTTTGAAGAAGAATTAATTGAATCTTCATCATTTGGTACTATAACTAAAATATCAACAGAAAGTGTATTAGACGATTATGTAGATTTTGTATCCACCAAAGTAGGTAGTATCAAGGGAACAAAGATAGCATTAGATCCAGGTAATGGTGTAGGTTGCGTTATAGTAGAAAAGTTATTTCAAAAACTGGGTGCTGAAACTCACAGTATCAATAATGAACCAGATGGAACTTTCCCCAACAGGCCCTCTGAACCTGCTCCAAAGAATTTGGGTGATTTAATTTCAGTAATGAGTAATGGTAATTTTGATTTTGGTGTGGCATTTGATGGTGATGCAGATCGCTGTGTTTTTATCGACAATAAAGCACGTTCAGTCTCCGCTGAGAAAATAGGAATCATTGTTTCAAAAAGTCTAATTACGCCAGAATCCAATAAGGTATTGGCAGGAGTGCCTTGTTCTATGATTTTAGAAAAGGAGATTCCGAAAATTGGTGGTGAGCTTATTTGGATAAGAGTTGGAGACGTTTTTGTTTGTGAAGAATTGAAGAAGCATAATGCCGCTATTGCTATGGAAATATCAGCGCATTTCTTTGCTCCTGGTTTAACTGAATTTATATTCGATGATCCTCTTATTTTTAGCTTGACTTTGGCAGAACACATAGCAAACTCAGATTTGACTTTAGCTGATTTATCAGATGAAATACCTTCGTATCCATATGAAGAGTTGAAATTCACCTGTTTAGACTCCATAAAGTTTAAGGTTAATGATAATTTAGAGAAGACTTTCACATCGATGGGATACAAAGTAGAAACTATTGATGGAGTTAAAATTTGGCTTGATGGTGGTTGGGTTTTATTACGTCCTTCAAACACTCAACCAGTTATTCGTATGTTTGTAGAAGCTACTAACAAGAACAGGTTAGAAGAAATAAAGAAAGAGTTCCAAGGACATTTTGAAGAGGCTGTGAGGGCAGTTTCTTGATTGATGATATTCTTATTCCAGAACCGCTGACAATCTTATCGATTACGATTGTCAGTATCATGATTTCAGGTATCGCATTTTTTAAGAAAGTATTAGATCAAGGAGGGTCAGCTTTAGCCTTTTTAGTTTGTTTTATAATTGGCACATTAGGACATTGGAGTTGGTTGTTAATTATGCTAATTTTTGTTGGTAGTGCTTTCTTAGCTACTAGATTTGCCATAGTTTACAAGAAGGCTTTAGGCGTTGAAGAAAGTGATGAAGGTACACGAGGAGGTTGGAATGTTATCTCTAATGGGATGGTTCCAGCTATAGTTGCAATTTTTTATAGTCTCGGTTTTTTGGAACCCGAACAAGCTTTGGTGGCTTTTGCTACAGCTGTTGCTGCAGCTATGGCAGATACTATGGCTAGTGAGATAGGAGTATTATCTCCCCAGCCAGTGATGATAACAAATCCTCTTGAAAAAGTGGAACCTGGGACTGATGGGGGAGTTTCCTTAGAAGGAACTATTGCGTCTTTACTTTCATCAGTTTCTATATCTATGCTTTCATTTGCAGCTTTTCTCCTCCTAATTGAAGAAAGCCATCCATTTTATTCCTCATTTAAGGTAGATTACTGGTATATTTCATCTTTTTTTGGTTTTTTTGGATGTGTCATTGACTCTTTATTGGGTGCAACACTAGAAAAACAAGGGATTTTAGATAATAATGGAGTTAATTTTATTTCAATTTCGGTTGCAGTTGGGCTTTCTTTATTATTTTTGCCATTGTTTTAGTATTTTTTGCACCTATTTTTATATATGCTGTCTTTAAGTTTAGTGCAGTGATACACTATGATACCAGGTAACGCACCAGTAGTAATACTAAAAGAGGGAACAAAGAGAGATAATGGCCGCAGGGCTACTCACAACAATATAGCAGCAGCCAAGGCAATTGCTGAAGCTGTAAGATCAACGTTAGGTCCAAAAGGAATGGATAAAATGCTTGTAGATTCTATGGGTGAAGTTGTAATAACAAATGATGGCGTTACAATATTGAAAGAAGTCGAAGTTGAGCATCCGGCAGCCAAGATGGTTGTGGAGATTGCTAAAACTCAAGACTCTGAATGTGGCGATGGAACTACTACTGCAGTTATCTTGGCCGGTGAACTCTTGAAGAATGCAGAAGTATTACTTGAAAAGGGAGTACATCCAACTGCTATTTCGAATGGTTATAGAATGGCTTCCCAGGAAGCATTAAGATTACTAGAGAAAATATCCCGTCCAATTAGTAAAAATGATACTTCTACTCTGAAGGCAATCGCTATAACTTCAATGACTGGAAAATCTTCGGAAGCTAACGCAGATTTCTTAGCTGAGTTGACTGTAAAAGCAGTAAAAATGGTTTCAGAAAGTAATGATAAGAAAATTACTGTTGACCGAGATAATATAAAAATACAGAAGAAGCACGGTGTTTCGATTTCAGATACTGAGATGGTTCCAGGTATTATAATGGATAAAGAACCAGTTCACTCAGGAATGCCTACTAAAATTTCTAAAGCTAAAGTAGCTCTAATAGATGCCCCACTTGAGATTAAAAAGACTGAAATTGAGTCTAAAATTCAAATTAATGATCCTTCACAAATTCAGGCTTTCCTGGATCAAGAAGAAGCTTCTATCAAGAAAATGGTAGACCAAATAAACAAAACAAAGGCTAATGTATTAATTTGTCAAAAAGGTATCGATGATTTAGCTCAACATTATTTGGCCAAGTATGGAATAATGGCAATTAGACGCGCTAAGAAATCCGACATTGAAGCTTTAGCAAAAGCTACAGGAGGTCGTGTAGTTTCAAACCTTGATGCAATAAGTGCAGACGATTTAGGTTTTGCAGGTTTAGTTGAAGTAAGAAAAATAGGTGACGATGATATGACATTTGTAACTGAATGTAAGAATCCTAAAGCAGTTTCAATATTGGTTAGGGGGGGAAGTGAGCATGTCGTGGACGAAATAGAACGCAATCTTGACGATGCGATTGGAGTTGTAGCTCTTGTTGTTAAAGATGGTAAAATAGTTACTGGGGGTGGAGCTGTAGAAATAGAGCTTGGTCTTAAATTAAGAAAATATGCACCTCGTGTTGGTGGTCGTGAGCAAATGGCTTTTGAATCATTTGCGCAAGCTGTGGAAGTAGTTCCTAGTACATTAGCTGAAAATGCAGGTTTAGATGTAATTGATACATTAATGGGGTTAAGAAAAGCCCATACTCAAAAGGGACGTAATCCCCATGCAGGTTTGGATGCCTATTCTGGTAAAGTAGTGAATATGAAATCAAGAAATGTAGTTGAACCATTGAGAGTGAAAACTCAGGCTTTGAGTAGCGCTACAGATGTTGCTACAATGATACTGCGCATTGATGATGTTATTGCAGCTAAACAACCTGAAGGTCCACCTCCAGATGGTGGAGATGGTATGGGTGGAATGCCTCCTGGCATGATGTAAGTTTAATTTCTTGCAGGATCGGGAGCATCTGGGTTGATGTCTAAAGATTTTAGAGCAGACTTGGCCTTTGTTTCAGATAATTTACCTTCGGTTAGAAGTGTGCTTATTGTTGCAGCAACTATATGTTCTGCGTCAATTTCAAAGAACTTTCTTAAGTTTTCTCTGGTATCACTTCTTCCAAATCCGTCAGTTCCTAAACACACATATTTTCCGGGCATCCATTTTTGAATCATATTTGGAACTGCCTTCACATGATCAGTTGTAGCAATTGTCACTAAATCAGACTTTCCAATTGTTTTGGAAAGGTAAGGGATTTTTGCTTTTTTCATAGGATTCAATAAGTTCCAGCGTTCACATTCCATTGCATCTCTTCTTAAACCTCCGAAGCTAGTAGCGCTCCAGATTTCAGTTTCAATGCCCAACTTCCCTAACATTTTATGGGCTGATAATACTTGTTGCATTATAGAACCGCTACCAATCAAACGAGCCTTTGGTTTTGAAGCACTTTTAAATTTGTAAATTCCTTTAATGACTCCCTCTTCACAGTTTTTTGGTATAGGAGGCATTTGGTAATTTTCATTGTATAATGTGAGATAGTATAGTAAATCCTCACTATTATCGTACATTCTTCTTAGTCCTTCTTTAATAATAATTCCAATTTCATAGGCAAATGCAGCATCATATGAGATACAGCTCGGAACTGTATCTGCCACTAACAAGCTGTGACCATCTTGGTGTTGTAAGCCTTCTCCATTTAGGGTAGTTCTTCCTGCTGTAGCACCTAGCAGAAACCCTCTGGCTCTTGAATCTGCTGCGCACCATATTTGGTCTCCAACACGTTGAAATCCAAACATTGAATAATATATGTAAAATGGGATTGTTGGTTTACCTATGGTAGAATAAGCCATTCCTGCAGCCGTAAAACTGCTCATGGCCCCAGCTTCGGAAATTCCTTCCTCTAATATTTGGCCATTTTCAGCTTCTTTATAGCTTAATAATAGCTTAGAATCTACTGGTGTATATGTTTGTCCTTGAGCAGTATATATTTTAAATTCTGTAAACAGAGCCTCCATTCCAAAGGTCCTTGCTTCATCAGGAACTATAGGTACTATTAAGTCTCCTATTTTTTCATCTTTCATTAAGTTTCGAAGTAGTCTGACAAAGGCCATTGTCGTCGAAACTTCCTGTTCTTTTGGAGTGCCTTTATCAAACTCTGAGAAAACCTCTTTTTCAGGCATTTGAAAACCACTGTATGTCGAATTACGTTTTGGTAAGAATCCACCAAGCTTTTCTCTCTGTTGTTTTAAGTATTGGATTTCGGGACTATCTACTGGTGGCTTGTAGTATGGCATGTCGTCTAATTCTGCATCAGTAAATGGAATTTCTAAAAGATCTCTAAAATATTGCCAATCTGATTTATCTAGACCTTTTTTCTGGTGGGTCATGTTTCGAGCTTCAAAGGCTTTTCCTAGTGACCAGCCTTTGACAGTTTTAGCTAATATGACCGTAGGTTGATTTTTATGATTGATGGCTTCATTATATGCTGCAAACAGTTTGGTTGAATCGTGACCACCTCTTCTTAGTCTAGCCAACGTACTATCATCTAAATTTTCCACTAGTTTTTGCAATTCAGGTTCAGGCCCAAAAAAGTTTTGCCTGATATAGTCTCCAGATGATGCAGCCAGATTTTGATAATCGCCGTCAACAGTACTCTCCATTTTTTGTAGTAAATGCCCCATCTCGTCTTTTTGAAGTAGTGGATCCCAATCTTTTCCCCACAATACTTTTAGAACATTCCATCCAGAACCTCTAAAGATAGCTTCGAGTTCCTGTATAATCTTGCCATTTCCTCTAACTGGTCCATCTAATCTCTGCAAGTTACAGTTTATTACAAATGTTAGATTATCCAATTTCTCACGATGAGCTAAATGAAGTGCATGCAAAGTTTCAGGTTCATCACATTCTCCATCTCCTAAAAAGGCCCAGACTCGACTATTGGAAGTATCACAGATTCCTCTTTCATGGGCATATCTTAAGAATCTAGCATGATAAATGGCATTTGTTGGCCCCAATCCCATTGATACTGTAGGGAATTCCCAAAAGTCAGGCATCAATCTAGGATGTGGATAACTTGATAGTCCATTATCAAAAGATTCTCTTCTAAAGTGGTCTAGTTGTTCTTCACTTAGTCTTCCTTCTATAAATGCTCTTGAATATATTCCTGGTGAAGCGTGGCCTTGAAAATAAATAAAGTCTCCGAGCCCATTGTCTTTTCCTTTAAAGAAATGCTGAAATCCGACTTCGTATAGGCTAGAGGCTGAAGCATAAGTCGAAATGTGACCTCCGAGGCCTGCAAAATTTAGATTTGCTTTCGACACCATCATTGCAGCATTCCATCTTATCATCCTCCTGATTTTCTTTTCTAAAGCCTCATCACCAGGGTAGTCAGGTTCTGATTCAGGTGGTATTGTGTTGACGTAAGGACTGTTTGTTAGTAAGGGTATTGCGATATTTCTATCTCTAGCCTCTCTGATAAGTGTTTGTAAAAGATATCTAGCTCTTTCATCGCCTTTTATGTCTATTATAGATGCTATGGAGTCAATCCATTCTTCAGTTTCTTGAGGGTCTCTATCTGGCAATTGTTGGCGATATCCTTTTTTCATAAGTGTTAACCTTTAATTTATTATAATAGTGGTATTTATATTGTTCATATCAGAAAACATCATTTAAACTTCGACCTTTTCTTTTTTCATTTTTCATTTTATTTGAAACGTATCCAATTAGTAATGGAAAAAAGACAGAAGCCTCCCCCCAAATCATTACATCTTCCATGTTTTTATCATTTTTACCCCATGATATGGCCTCTCTAAGCGTTGAACCTGACAAGCCACCGTCTCGAACGTCAGCTGTACTAATCTGTATTCCAAATTTATGTTTATCTACTTCATATCCTAGCATTTCAGCCATTACTACTGAGTCCTGTGAATAATTTTTGGGAACTCCTCCACCTACGACAACTATTCCTGAATCTCCACATTTACTTTTCAGGAACGCAATTTCCTTCAAGTCTTTAATTGAATCGATACTCATAGTCGGTTTTTCATTATTTTGCATTGCCAAGCCTATTCCAATTGAACAATCATTTATGGCCGGTATGAAAATAGGCACATTCATTTCGAACGCAGCTTGCATCACACTGTCTTGAACATTTTCCGCATTGCTCAACCATTTACCAGATAAGTTCATGAATTCACGACTTGAGTAAAACTTTGGTTGAATACTCTCTGCAATTCTTTTGTAAGTTAAATCAACTTGCCTTAAAGCTATTTCATCTAGTAAATGATCATAAACTCTATCGATGTATAATTCTTGTAGTTCACTATCATTTAGTTTAATATCACAAATATAGTGTTTATGTCCTAATGCTTCGAGCATATCTTGCTCGAATAAAGCTCCAGTACAGACTAAAGCATCTACCAAATTATTTCTTATGGCGTCTATTGTTATTTGTCTTAAACCTGCACTAAATAAGCTACCTGAAAGAGACCATAGGATTGCAGTATCAGCTTTGATTTGCTTGTGATATAACTTTGCAGCCTTTCCTAAATTACGAGCTTCGAAGCTAGATTCACTGAATGCATCAATTAACGATGTAAGATCTGCGTGATCTTCAATTACTATTTGTTTAACTTCCTTAGATAATAGTTCTTTTTTCCTTTCAATTTGTTCCTTTGTGAGTTCAATATTCTCAATAGGAGGGACTTTATTTTTACTCACGTCATATCACCTTCAGTAAACATCATTCTGTTTTTTTCTCTTATTTTCAATGCGTTAAGTTTCAATACTTTTAATTTTTTTAAGATGTCTTTATCGTTTGTAGCGATTACGTGTCCCTTTTTTGCAGCAGAGATTAGCATATCGTCAGCATATCCCTCTCCAATATTTTTTTGTTCAAGGTTTTTACATATTTCAAGGGCCGCTAAAGATTCTTTATTATTTAGTTTCTCAAGTTCTAGCATGATACAAGTAGGTATCACTAAATTGTAGTTTGGTGCAATTTCTCCAATTGCCTCTCTAAAATCAGGTCCTCCACTGAATGTCCAAAGAATAATATTAGTGTCTACTAGAATGGTTTTCATTCCTTAATTATTCCATATCCAATCAAATGCCATTTGCCGTCTACTCTTCTACTAAGTGCAATGCGTTGACCAACGGGCGCACAAACTGGTATTGTTAAATTAATATCTACTATATTGTCTCTAACAGTAATTGGAACACCTACTGTCGTTCTTGTACCTACGGTCAGTACTAAGGGTTCTCTGGTTTTTAGTTCATCTACACTTTGGATATTCTTAGTTCCTACAACTCTATCAAGAAGTGTTGTTTCTACACTGATTTCGTTCCAAACAGGTGGTAAAGAACCTGGTTTTCCAATAACATTTCCTAGTAATGAGTCTGATTTTGTTGTAGCTGGATCTAGAGTAGTACCTATTGCAACTAATCCTCCAGGTCCCAAAGAGTCTCTTGAAACACCGCTGTGTAAGCTGCTAACTTTTGTAGTAATAGGTTCCAATCCTTTTTTTGTTGTTCTTCCTGGCCGAATTTCAATTTGATCACCAATTTCAATTTGACCTACGCTGATTGTTCCGCCAAGTACACCTCCCTTAATTTTGTTAGGAATAGTTCCAGGTCGGTTAATATCAAACGAACGAGCAATGTTCATTTGGAAGTCGTTTTTCAAATCTTTTACAGGTGTTGGAAATAATTCTTCTATAGCTTCTATCAGCAAATCGATGTTTCGGTTATGGTGGGCTGAAACGGGTATTATTGTAGATTCTTTAAGTGGTGAATCTTTAATGAATTCTTTTATTTCGTTATATGATTCATATGCTCTTTCTTTAGAACAAACGTCAATTTTATTTTGAACGATTATAATATTATCGAAACCCATATTTTCGAGTGCGGATAGGTGTTCTCTTGTCTGTGGTTGCGGACAGGTTTCATTAGCAGCAATTACCAAGATTGCTGAATCCATAATTGCAGCTCCGCTAAGCATAACTGCCATGAATGTTTCGTGACCTGGAGCATCAACAAAACTTACGGTACGAAGATGTTCTACTTTTCCACCTTTAAATTTTTCATCGTCAGGTTGAGAAGTGTAGAGTTCTTCACCTTTTTTCATTTTAACTTTGTAAAAATCAGCATCAGCATATCCTAACTTAATGGATATACCTCTTTTCATCTCCTCACTGTGCTGATCAGTCCATTTACCAGTTAGAGCTTGGGTAAGGGTAGTCTTTCCATGATCCACATGCCCCACCATTCCGATATTTATTTCGGGTTGAGGGGATGCTGTCATGTTAAGCCTCCTCTGGTTTCAATAACTCCTCTATAGTTTTAGGTCCATATTCAACAACTTTCAAATTTACCTGAGATACTTCACTACTTAGACTGCGGCCTCGGACCAGTTTTCTTTTTCTCTGTCCATCCCGTACAGGGTTAAATCCTACAGAATCTTTCATGAGTAAACGTCTTCTTTGACTTCCATCAATATCTCCACGGAGTGGAACTCCCGATTTATCAGACCCTCCAGTAATTTTCAATCGATATCCTGGTAAGTCTAGGAAAATGCCATCTATTTCTTCACCAACATACTTTCCAACAAGAGCGTTTGACTTCTCTTCAGGTAGAATTTTTTGGTGCGTTACTTTATTTTTTGGATCTGCTATTACGGTTTTAAACTCAGTCATATCTTACCTTTAGTATATTTTGCTGATAAAAGCTAATATTTAAAGAATATTGTGAAAAGTAACATTAAATACTAGATAACAGCATATGTTACATGGTATTGCTGGTAATTGCGATAGATAGGGACAATGATCTTGGTCGTAAGACTGGAATTAGAAGTCCAGTTCTCGGTCGTGAACCTAATGTTAAAGCAGCTTTGGAACTTGGTCTTGCAGACCCTGAAGAGAGTGATACCAACACAATGTTAGCAGCAATTAAAACATATGATGAACTATTAGAATCTGGTGAGAAAGTGGAGATAGTTACTATCTGCGGAGATGTAAGAGTTGGAACTAAATCAGATATGAAGATAGCAAATATATTGGATCAAGTTATTGCTAAAACAAAATCAACTAGAGCTATTTTGGTTAGTGATGGGGCTGAAGATAGAGAATTAGAACCTATAATTCGTTCACGTTTACGTATAGATTCGACTAGAATGGTAGTCGTACAACAATCTAGGCCAATAGAAGATACATTCTATACAATAGTTCACAAAATGGAAGATCCTAAAATACAGAGGCAATTTATTTTCCCTATTGCATTGGTAGCTTTTGTTTATGGTCTTTTAACTTGGTTTGGACTTAATGAGATTGCCTCAGGAGCAATATGGGTAGTTTTAGGTGGTTATCTTTTAATCAAAGTGGCTGGCTGGGAAGAGGCAATACGTAATTTTTACACTGAGTTATTGACAGTTACTAGTGAGAGAGTTTCTTTCTTCTCATATGCATGGTTAATTGCTTCTTTACTCATGATTGTTGGAATTACAAGAGGATTGGATCAAATGCAAGAAGTATCAGAACTGGGTGTACTTGCAATGGTTTTAGCTTTTATGTCTATAGATGGTATTCTTTTACTTCTTTTAGCTTCTTTAGTGGTTATAGAAGTAGCTAGGACAATTGATACTTATCTTAGAGATAGTATTTTCAATATAAATATTATTCGGTTTATTTTTACTGTAGCTAGTATGGGCCTAATTGTAGCAGGTATCATTGAGATTGTTAATGATTTATTAGTTGAAAATAATTTTGAATCAGACAATGTTCAATATGTTTTAGGAGGGATAATTTTAGCCTTCCTAGGTCTTTTAGTTCACGATAGTATTCGTGAGAGAGTTGATGAAAAGTTGCTACCAGTTGAAGAGTAACGGTATGGATTTTTGTCATGTATTAAGGATGGGGCATCGTCCCGAAAGAGATAAGAGAATCACATCTCATGTTGCTTTAACATCAAGGGCTTTTGGTGCAGAAAAAATGTATTTGCACAGGTCAGACAGTAGAGTTATTTCTACTGTAGATGATGTAGTTGGAAAATTTGGTGGTGATTTTACAATTGAGTCAACGGATAATCCTAAAAAAATCGTAAAAGAATGGAAAGGAAAGATATTGCATTTGACAATGTTTGGTCTCCCTATAGATGATAATATAGAGGAAATAAAGAAAATTGAAGAACCCATTCTTGTTGTTGTTGGTGCTGAAAAAATTCCTCCTTGGGTTTTTGAGTATTCTGATTTCAATATAGCTGTTGGGAGTCAACCACATTCAGAAGTTGCGGCATTAGCAATAGCTCTTTCTATGTTAAGAGAAGATTCTTATAATCAAAAATTTGAAGGTCCTATTCAAGTAATTCCTTCTGGTGAACGGCGTAATATGGTTGACGTTTCAAAAACCGAGGATTAGCTAGTTCTCTTCTTCTTTTTTACTTGATACAAGAGTTATTTCTATAAATGACATCCTAAAAGTACCTTTCTTGTCCTTTTTAGGAACGTCCTCTGTTCCAATGCTGACATTTTTGACTTCGGATTTTATTTCGTTCTTAAATCTATTCCTAAATTGCTCAGCCACATTTACAGCGTTGGATATTGACTTCCCCCTTGCTTTTAACTTGATATCATCAATTTCCGGCCTATCAAAGTATGACATCATATCTGGGAAATATAAGAAAGGGTCTTCAGATCCAATGAAGACAGTTCCACATTTACCTTCAGTTTTTGTGCTTACTCTAAATCGTCTTTTTTGGAACTTTTTTTTGTTCTTATTTGGCTTTGATTTTTTCTCAACTTTTTCGACCATACATTTCATCCTCTTATTCTATAATTATCTAATCAAAGCTCTCATTTAACCATTTAGCTTCAATACGATTATAGAAAAAAATACTTAATAAAGCTAGAATTGCACATATCGATGAAAGTGAAATTAGCACTATAGATATACTATATTTTATTGCTAAACTTAGTATCGTCATTGCAATCATAGGCGGAACAGATACGACGAAAAACTTGAGGAAGACTATTGAATCAAACAAGGCCGAATTTGTTCTTAGACCTGTGGACCAAGCAGTATAGTTTACAATATACATACCAACTGTAATCATAACAATAATACCAATTGGTAGAAGGTTTATTTCAGAGCTCATGTATGAGATAAGAGTTAGGAAAAGTAGAGGAATCCACCAAGTTATCGTAAAAAATAATACAAGCCTAGCTCTTACCACATCAGATACCGAAATAGGCAATGTAGAATAAAAATGAGGGTTGTCTATTGTGTTTAGCCAAGAATAAATCATTGTTCCAAAAAAACCTACCATTACACCATAGAAGATAGTATTGAAATCGATTTGAACTGGTAATCCTTTATCAATAAACCAATTCATGAAAGTGAGGATTCCCAAAGGGAAAGCAAATGAAAAGAACATTTTTATTCCAGTTTTGCTTCTCTGAAGGTCTATTCTTTCCTTGGAAATTATGGCAGGATCAGATATGTTTCGGGCCCAATTAAATTTTTTGATATATTCTTGTAATCTATTTTGGTATCCAATCATTTGAACTGGTGCCTGTTCTTGGTAGTCTGTAATTAGTAAAGTTGATACTACTGAAAGAGCTATTGGAATTAGAATTGCCATAGCTATAAAGATAAGATTATTAGTCAGATACCATTCCAGTGAGGCAGTTACAGATAAATCACTAAGGATATAAACGTAAACTATTGCAGTTGTTCCAGCTCCCAAAACACTTGTTTTCCAAGATATTCGATATAGACTAGATATAAGATAAGCAAAAGATAGCCCACTCAAGAAAGTAATACTTAATGAGAATCCAAATTTAATTAGATTTATCAGATTTATATCATTGTAATAAGCTCCTATTAATCCACCGATAAATGCTGGAACTAATGTAAAGAATGAATAAAATATGAATTCTTTGATAAAATATAGTAGTGTTATCTTGCGTTGTGTTATCGGTTGTGTATTTGGTAGGCCAATTATAAGCCCCAGATATCCAAAAATCCTCTCTAAGAATTCATTTCCGAAGAATGCCAGAGATCCTGCAAAAATCCCGTAAAACATTAGCCCAATATGCAGTATTTCCAAGTATTGGTGGTAGCCCATATCAGCAACCATCTGATCAGTGAACATCACGGCTATAAATCCACTAATTGCAACTAAGACTGGAAATGAATAGAATCCTCTACCGCTTGCGAAACTAGTGTTTAATCTAATTTCTTCTTGGAGCATTCTCCATAATATTATTTTGTTCATACTATTATTTCATGGAATAATTGCTCTAGATTTATGTTTTGTTTATCCAAATCTCTTAGTTTTATCACAGATTGTATATTTCCTTCATGAATGATTGCGGCTCTATCACATAATCTCTGGGCATTTTCCAGAAGATGGGTGTTTAGGAATACAGTTCCGCCTCCTTTCACGTATTCAACAAGCCAATCTCTAACTTTTGTTTGAACAATTGGGTCCAGATTGATAAAAGGCTCATCTAGAAACATCAACTCAGTTTCAGATATAAATGCAGCAGCCAACATTACCTTTTGTTTCTGTCCCCTTGATAAGTTACGGCAAACCCTGCCTTCCATTGGTTGCAGATCAAAGAATTCAATCCAATACTCTATTTTAGGTTCATTTATTTTTCTTATCGAAGCGACCATTTCCAAGACTTCTCGAGGTGTAAGAAAGCTGGGTGGTGATTCTTGTTCAGGTATAATGGCAATTTTTTTTTTAACTTCCATTATATTATCTTCGATGTTCATCCCTAATATCTGAGCATCGCCCTTGGTAGTTCTTATTTGACCGGTTAGAATCTTTAAGAGAGTAGTTTTTCCAGCCCCGTTTGGACCTAGAAGTCCGAAGAATTCACCTCGTTCAATAGTTAAATTTACATTTTCTAAGGCTAAAACATCATCGTAAGTTTTAGAAAGCTCGCTACATTTTATGACGCTCATTTTTAGTGTTATTTGAACATGGATAAAATAGTTTTTTTGATTATACCTTCATCGTTCTTATCTACTTCAGGTTCTTTTTCATCTTTTCCAAAGACACTATTTCTCAGAAGGAACATCGTGGAATTAAAACCCAGTGCATCTTTACCAATTAGTCTTACTGGCAATGGTAACAGTTCCCAAGTTCGGTCTACAAAACCTTGATATTTTGAATCATTGCTAATGTATGAAGTTCCTTTTTTGCCTGCTTTTTTCATGGAACTAACAATAATTTTTGTTGCTATTGTTATAACTACTGAATCGACTGCTCCTTTGGCCAGTGTTCCAGCAGATGCTGCAGCATTTGAAGCTGTTTTAACAGCACCAGTAGCTAAGTCGGAAGCACTTTCTTTTGCAGTTCTAGCCTTGTCCAAAACAGTATTTCCAATATTGGAGGTAGCTTCTTTTACTTCAGAGGCTTTTTCCTCAGCTTTCTTTTTTATATCTTTGAACATTTCTGCATATGACCAATTCTATTATTAAATGTGCGGTTCAGAGGTAATTGTAGCGGGGGTCGCATAGCCAGGCCAATTGCGCTGGGTTTAGGTCCCAGTCCTTAGTGGTACGAGGGTTCAAATCCCTCCCCCCGCACCATTTATATATTTCGATTACTAGGCCTTTATGGCTGACGATTCTGGTACTGTCGAGAAGAAAAGAAAAAGTAAGGGAGATAAGAAGGCTAAAAAGTATTTCAATAGATATAAAAAAGGTGGACCTAAGAAGCAAAGAGTGAAATTATGATAGGGGGTATTGAATTTGGAGGAACTAAATGTATTGTATGTGTTGCCAAGAATCCCTTAGATATTTTTGAGATAAAAGAGATACCTACAAGTGATCCTAATAGTACATTTCTAGAAATATTGTCTTTCTTTAATAATTTCAAAATAAGTAGCTTAGGTGTAGGCTCTTTTGGGCCCTTAGTTCTTGATTCTGAATCTACCGATTATGGGCTATTAGTTGCAGAAAGTAAGAAAGGTTGGAATGGTGTCAATATTTTTAACGAGTTATCAAGTGTCAGTTCAAATATTTTTATTGATACTGATGTTAATGCCGCAGCCCTAGGAGAATATCATTACGGTGCTGGTAAGCTATGTGAAAATTTAGTCTATGTTACGGTGGGTACTGGTATCGGTGTAGGTGTCCTTTTAGGTGGTAAACCACATATTGGCAATTTTCATTTGGAAATAGGACATATGCTTATTCCTAATTCAGATAATTTTAGGGGTATTTGTGCAATACATGGCAATTGTTGGGAAGGTCTGGCTAGCGGACCTTCGATGCAATCTAGGTGGGGTATTGAAGCAACTAAACTCCCCGAAAAGCATGAGGCTTGGCAAAAAGAAGCTGAATTATTAGCAATTGGACTAGTAAATATCATTTCCAATCATTCTCCTGACAAAATCATATTGGGTGGAGGTATTATGAATCAGAAGCATTTGTTCAATAAGATAAGATCTAATGTTGACAAAATATGGAACCAATATACTCAATTAGGTTCACTATCTGAGCTAATCTCAGAACCTGGATTAGGGAAAAACTCGGGAATTATAGGTTCTATGTGTTTAACTTTATAGTTAAATAAATGCTGTATTCATTTTGAACCTTAATCGTAAGGCAATAATTCGTCTATTAAGTCTACGTGAGATACGTAAATTTTTCTACAGCAATATCTTTTGACGCCCAAGTCATCCATTACTTCACCTGGATCTTCGCCATTTGCTCTTCTTTCTATGAATTGTTCATAGTGTCCGCCGATTACTTTGTTACAACTGAAACATCTTACTGGTACTAACATTTTACTTCACCTATATGATTTCTGCCTCTTCTTACGAGCTCCACGACCCATTGGGTGTTTTGGCTCTTTACGTCTAGTGTCATTAACTAATAATGCGCGGTCGTAGCTTTGGAATAGTTTTTGTAATTCTTCATCTCCAAACCATTCGATTATACCTCTTGCAATAGCAGTACGTGCAGCTTCAGCTTGACCCATTACTCCTCCGCCTTGGACACTTATGTTAATATCAACTTTATTTCTCTGTTTTACAGCTAATTCTAGAGGTTCTTGAATTTTTAGTCTTGCCAATTCAGGTTGATAAAATTCGACAGGTTTGTTATTGATTCTGACTCTACCTTTACCAGATTTTAATGTTGCTCTGGCAATAGCAGTTTTCCTTTTACCACTAGTGTGTATGATTTTTACCATTAGAATTTGGCTCCCAATATTTTGGAAACATCTCCGAGTTTAACATATTTTGATCTATCATTCATTTTTGCATTATCAATAGTTTGAGCTTTCTCCTCTTTTAAGGAAATAGGAGTGCCTACATCTACTTTTAATCTTTTGAACGCTTCTCGTCCTCTTGGTTTTTGATAAGGTATCATTCCCCTAACTGCTCTCTTTAACATAAGATGTGGCATGCGGGGATAGAATGGCCCCTTTCTAGGGTGGTTCAAGTTACGTTTCTCAATGTATTCTCCAAAGACCATATCTTTAGTTCCTGAGATTACTGCATTTTCTGCATTGATTACGTGGACTTTCTCTCCATTTAACAAACTTTTTGCTACTGAACTGGCTAATCGACCCATAATACATCCACTAGCATCTATAACTATCATTAACCGATCACCTTTACATCTGTACCTTTCGGACTCTTTTTAATCATTTCACTGTATGTAAAGCATTTTCCGCCAGCAGCTTCGACTTTTTCTTTAGCTGAATGTGTAAAGCTATATGCTGCAACGGTTACTTTTTTAGTAAGAATACCAGTTCCCATTAGTTTTCCAGGAATGATGGCTTTACCGTTTTTATCTACATTATATTCTAATTTACTAACATTTACATTATGCCAGTTTCGTGATGATCCTTCCAATTTTAAAGCTATACTTCTCCATAGAGGTGCATCGTTTTCACGAGATGCTTTCTTCAAATTATCTATGGTTTTGACTAGCTCTGAATTGCTTTTTCGGGTGATTTGTTTCAAAGACATTGCTGAATATTCCAAACGCAGGTTGGCGGCCAGACTGTTGTGTATATAAAATATTAGTCAGGATTGATTTTAACGTTTTGTCCAATTATCTCTATCTTGTTTGAGCATAATAGTTCAAGAGTTTTTGGGAAAATTTGATGTTCTCTAACTAATATTTTAGAGGATAATGACTCTTCACTTTCACCCTCTTCAATATCAACTGAAGCCTGCATAATAATAGGTCCAGAATCAACGCCCTCGTCTACAAAATGTACTGTGCACCCGCTTTTTTTCACACCCGAGTTGATCGCATCTCTATGTGCATGGGCACCAGGAAATGCAGGTAATAGAGATGGATGGATGTTGATGATTTTGTGTTTATAGAGGTTAACAAAATGATCAGTTAATATTCTCATGAAACCGGCAAGTACAATTATTTCAATATTTTCTTTTTTGAATAACTCGGCGACTTCTTTTTCAAAATCCTTCCTGGTTTTATCTTTTGATTCTATTACTGTAAAAGGAATATTATATTCTTGTGCTACTTCAATGGCTTTAGCACTTTTCTTATTAACGATTAGGTGTCTTATTTCGACATTTGGGAGGTTTCCATTATGGGATTCTTTTAAGATAGCATGAAAATTACTTCCTCTCCCGGACGCCATCACTCCCACTTTCATTGTGTGGCCAAGAACTTGTGTATTTTAATTTTACTTTTTTCTGTATTTGACCAAAATGCCATTTCCAATTTGTTTAACACTATCTAATTTAAGATTTAATAGTGATTTTTCGTCTTGAAATCCCTTTCCACCGGCAATCGTGGGTGTTTCAGTTCCCCCTATAATCATACTCGACAAGAATATATTATATTCATCGAAAAGTTCCTCTTTAAGAAATGACCACATAACAGTTTCACCACCTTCAACAAGTATTTTCTTAACTCCTCTCTTGCTGAGAAGCTCTAATAATTTAGTCAGATTTATTTTTTCCTTACCACATCTCAATATTTCTGCATTTTCTAGATTGGTTTGATCTGGGTTTTCACCAACGGCTACAATAGTTTTACTATTTCCTTGTAAAACATTAGAGTTTGGCGGTATTCTGCAATGGGTGTCCAGAATTACTCTAATTGGTTTTGCACCGGAATTGTTTCTGACAGTCAAAGAGGGATTGTCCTCTATTATTGTTCCTATTCCTACAATTATGGCATCGCATTCACTTCTGAGTTTATGGACTCTTTCAAAATCCTCATTATTTGAAATGGCGAGTTGTTTTCTATTTGGCAGGGCTATCTTTCCGTCTACTGAAGCTGCGCAATTCAAAATGATTCTAGGTCTCACAAAATTTCTATCAGTAGTCTATTAAAATATAATGGGTAGATACTCATTTTTGAGTATATCAGTATTTCTCATCTTTGTTTGGAAATTTTTTATCTTTGACATCTTTTGCATAATTTTGTATGGCTGTATTGATATCCTCGAACAAGTTAAGGTATCTTCGTAAGAAGCGGGGATTAAATTCATGAGTCATTCCCAACATGTCATGTAAAACTAATACTTGTCCATCTACATCTACGCCAGCACCTATCCCTATTACTGGTATGTTCAGTTTTTTGGCCACTTCTTTAGCAAGTTCTGCGGGTATTTTTTCTAGAACTATTGAGAAACATCCTGCTTTTTCAAGAACTTGTGCGTCTTCTAACAGTTTCTCAGCTTCAGCATTTTCCTTAGCTCTTACTGTGTATGTTCCAAACTTGTATATTGATTGTGGAGTTAATCCTAAATGTCCCATTACTGGTATTCCTGCAGTAAGTATTCTTTCAACAGATTCTATAATTTCACTTCCGCCTTCTAATTTGACTGCATGGGCTCCAGACTCTTTCATAATTCTTATAGATGATTCGAGTGCCACTCGTGAGTCACCTTGATATGAACCGAATGGTAGATCGACAACAACCAAAGATCGTTTTGCAGCCCTGACAACAGATGAAGCGTGGTAAATCATATTGTCTAATGTAATTGGGAGTGTCGTTTCATGGCCTGCCATGACGTTTGAAGCAGAGTCCCCAACAAGAATTACATCTATACCTGCATTATCTACTATTTTAGCGAGAGTGTAATCGTATGAAGTAAGCATTGTAATTTTTTCATTACTATTCTTCATTTCTTGAAGCACATTTGTGGTCACTCTTTTGTAATCTAAGCTCATTATACACCTTTTTCAGGACTTTAGCAGACAAGTAGGTGTAGTTATGGTTTGGCATATTTATTCGGGATATATTTTGGGCATTAGTCCGAACTCTTTTAATAGGGTTAGACAAAAGGGTATTCGTGCTGGGACACGAGTACGTTCCTATAGGGATTTTCGCGCTTATTGCGCTATCATTTCCTATATTGACATTTTTTATCGGAAGGTTCTTCCGACCACATAATGATAATGCTCTCAAAAATTCGACTTATGAGTGCGGAGAAGTTCCAATGGGTGAAGCTCACATTCAATTCCATTTCCAATACTATATGTTTGCCATTTTGTTCGTAGTTTTTGATTTAGTAGTTGTATTTCTTATTCTTTGGGTGCAAGTCTATCTTCAATTAGCTATTGCTGCAAAAGTGGTAATGATGTTGTTTTTACTTCTAACATTACTAGGCTTGTGGTATGCTTTCAAAAAGGAGGATGTAATCTGGATATGAGTTCAAAAAAAGTAAGAGGTAATCCAAGTCTTCGAAGAGGTATTGGTTCTAAAACAACTGATTCGAATGAAATAATGGAAGATCCTCCAGCAGGAGATTGGTTGGCTTTGCGTTCAGACCAACTATTGAAATGGATTGATGATTCAGTATACAATGTAGCTGAAAGCACAGGTATGCGTGAAGTTGTAGATAGAGTTACGAGGCCAATTTTTAATTTTGCTCAAAGATTATCACCTCATCCCTTACATTTTGGGATAATGTGTTGTGCAATTGAAATGGGGCAAGCTTCAGCTCCAGATCACGATATTGATAGGCTTGGTTTAGTTTACCGTTCTTCTCCACGTCAATGTGATATATTGATAGTTAATGGTCCAGTTTGTGAAAAATTAAGGCCAAAATTAAAGACACTGTATGAACAAATGCCGGAACCGAAATGGGTTATTGCAATGGGTGAGTGCGCAATTTCAGGGGGTCCTTATTGGGACTCTTATTCAGTAGTTGCAGGTGCTGATACTTTCATGCCGGTTGATGTTTACATTCCTGGTTGCCCCGTTCGTCCAGAAGCTTTGATGCATGGATTTTTGACTTTGCAAAAGAAAATAAGGGCTAAAGAGCCAGGTATGTTTTTGAGGCGTTAATAGATGAACATCGATGAATTTATGCAGGAACTATCTTCTTCTAAAGGAGTTTCTAATATTTCTAAATTAAAAGAAAACATAGTTAAATTAGATTTGACTAAGGAAGATTCATTAGATTTTTTTGATAGCATAAAATCAGACTTTGAACATTGTTCCCTAATTAGTGCCATAGATAATCAGCCAGATTTTGAATTAGTTTATCATTTTTCTTGCCTTAACCAATCGATTGTAGTAGATGATAATGATTGTGCAGTTATGTTAGAAGTTCATGTCTATCTTACGAGAGATGCTCCTAGCATAGATTCTATTTCTAATATTTGGTTTGGAGCTAATTGGCATGAAAGAGAGGCTTTTGATTTGATGGGTATTTATTTTATTGGCCATCCAGATTTACGCAGGGTACTTTTACCTGAAGGGTTTGCCGGCCATCCTCTAAGAAAAGATTACGTGTATGAAATACACGAGGAGGAGTGGTAATGGCTGAAATGTGGATTAGTATGGGACCTCAGCACCCTATGACTCACGGCCTTTGGACTCTTAAAGTAAAAGTGGATGGTGAAACAATTGTGGATGCAGATCCTGAGTTAGGCTATCTTCATCGTTCTGTTGAAAAAATGGGTGAACGAAGAAAATACTTCATGAATACAACATTAACTGATAGATTGTGCTATGCGAGTTCGACTACTTGGACACACTGTTACACTCATTCTGTTGAAGAGTTAATGGATGTTGAAGTTCCAGTCCGGGCGCAGTATATTCGTACGATAATGTTAGAATTACAAAGGTTAGCTTCACATTTGATGTGGGCTGGCGCTTACATGCCGGATTTAGGTCATATTACTGGTGCACTTTACTTTTGGCGAGACAGAGAACTTTTCCTTAATTTATTAGAACTTCCAAGCGGTAGTCGTTTGCTCTACAATTATATTCGAATAGGTGGAGTTAAGAGAGATTTACCTGATGGTTTTGAAGAGAAAACCGAACGTATACTCAAGCTGTTTGAGCAGAGACTTGATGAATATGCTGATCTTTTTGAAAACTCAAAAATCTTTAGAATGCGTACGGATGATGTAGGTAAGTTTACTGCATCTCAGGCTATGAATTTAGGAATAACTGGACCTAATTTAAGAGGCTGTGGCAATAAATTTGATTTGAGAAAGCATGACACTTACGAGATATATGAGGAAATTGATTGGGATGTGGCAAGCAGAGAGGCTGGTCCTGGTTACAGTGACTGTTTTAGCAGATATATGGTAAGAATTGATGAAATGAAAGAATCAGTTCGTATTATTCGAGATTGCTTTAAGAAAATGCCAGCCGGACCTACAATGGCTTCTCGAGTTCCAATTAGGGCTCAAGGAGAAGCTTTCCGTAGAACTGAAGACTCAAGAGGTGAAGCACTAATGTATCTTGTTGGAGATGGTTCAGATAGGCCATATCGTTGGAAAATCAAGAGCCCTATGTTTACTACAATTTCAGCTTGTCCACATTATCTTAAAGGTTACAAATTAGCAGATATTCCTGCAATAATGGGAAGTATCGACATATGTATAGGAGAAACCGATAAGTGAGTTTATTCACAGTATGCCGTACAATGGCTGAATGGACTGCAAATTATCTTCTGATACCTATTTTTAATTTCCAAGCTGGCTTGTTTCCTCCATTTAGTAATCCTGCAGGTTCTGTAGCTGATTGGTTAGGAACTGATGGTGGGCTAGATACTTTAGCATGGACATATGCAGTAAACATTGCATTTATGGTTGGCATGACCAATCTAATTTTAGTTATTCATTTAGAAAGAAAAATAGCTGCCCGTATACAGGATAGAAGAGGGCCAATGCTATCTTTGAGGTCTTTTAGGGAACTAGGTGAAGATTTAGCAGGTGAAGCACCAACATGGAAATTTAAGGATAATTATAGTGGCATTGGAATTATACAAAACATGGTCGATGGGATTAAGGCCATAACTAAAGAACTAATTGTGCCAGCTAAAGCTGATCGTTTTTTGTTCACTATGGGTCCTATAATCTTTATTTCTTCTTCAGTATTTTTGCTTGTATTATTCCCGCTTTCAGATAGATTTGCAGCTTCATCAGCCCCAGCAGGTTTAATGGTGATAATGGCTGCGTTTTCTATAGCTCCAATTGGAGTATTAACTTCTGGTTGGGCTTCTAATAATAAATATTCAATGATTGGAGGTATGAGATCTGCAGCTCAATTAATGTCCTATGAAATACCATTACTATTGAGTATGGCCGGTGTTTTCCTTTTAGCAGGTTCTTTTGATCCAGTTACTATTGTAGAGCAACAACAAGAAGGAACTTGGTTATTTGGCCTACCTATGTGGAACTTTATTCCACAATTCATAGGTTTTATTGTATTTATGATATGTATTCTTGCTGAAGTCGAGAGAGTTCCATTTGATTTGCCAGAAGCTGAGGCTGAATTGGTAGAAGGGTGGACTACAGAATATAGTGGAATTAGGTATATGCTTTTCCTTGCAGCTGAATATATTCGTGGTTTTGCAGGTGCTGCAGTGGCTACAATTTTATTCCTTGGTGGTTGGGCCGGTCCTTGGCCAGTTCCTCCAGAAATTTGGTTTTTATTGAAGGTGTATTTGATTATAATATTTTGGATATTTATCAGATGGTCAGTTCCAAGAATAAGGACCGATCAAATATTAGAACTCGGTTGGAAAAAATTATTGCCGTTGTCATTAATTAATATTTTGATTGTTATATTCATGGTAGAGATATACCCTTATTTTGCAGATATAATTACGTTACCGGAGATATTCTAATATGAGTAAAGAAAGAGAACCTGGTTTGATGGACATTTTTGTAAATCCGATGAAGGTTACTTTAAAGCAATTTTTCAAGTCAACATTTGGCAAACCAACGACCGTTATGTATCCTTTGGAGAGGAGAGATCCACCTCCAACTTATAGAGGAATGAATGCAGTAATTTGGGATTTATGTATAGGTTGTGGTATTTGTGGTGAGGTTTGTCCTAATAAATGTTTGAAGATGAAGCCAGAAGACTTATCTGATCAGGAGCAAGATAGAGCTTGGTATGGTTCTCATTTAGCAAAGAGAAAGAGTAAAGCAGAAAGGCCTGCCATAAATTTTGGTCACTGTATGTTCTGTGGTTTCTGTGAAGATTACTGCCCTACTGGTGCTATGACTATGACGGATTTCTATGAATTGGCAGATACTAATCGTGAAGCTTTAATTTATCCTGCAAGATCTATGAAAGTCGAATTAGAAGATCTACCTCAGCTACCTCTTACAAATTATATGATGGAATCTCCAGTTCTTGATGCAGATCCTTGCATCGGTTGCAGTAAGTGTGTAGATAATTGTCCAACAAATTGTATAATTATGGATATAGGGCCTCAGACCAAGGAATTAAAGAGTGGGAAAAAGAGGAATGTAGAAAATCCATATTTCGATTATACTATATGTATTGGCTGTTCAACTTGTGTTAAAGTATGTCCTGCAAGCTGTTTACATATGGAACCAATTAGTAATTCGAGTTCCAGTGGGTTAACAAAAGAAAAGGCTTCTCAGGAGGCTTAATTTTTGGATTTAGTTTTAGCAGTATTTTGGCTAATTGCGTCTTTAATCCTTGCTTCGGCTTGGGCAGTTGTTAATGGAAATGATATAGTTCATTCGGTAGTCTGGTTAGCAACAGTTTTTCTTTTGACGGCGTGTTTGTTTATTATTGCTGATGCTGAATTTTTGGCAGTTATACAAGTCCTGGTTTATGTTGGAGCTATATCTGTGGTTATTATTTTTGGAATTATGTTAACTAAGAGAACATTAAAGGGAGGTGAAGATGTCTAGTAGAAGCACAATATGGGTTAGAGACGCTTTGGTCATTATATTTTCATTTTACGTGGTGTTTTCTCTTTCTTTAGCGCCTTGGAATAATCTGATTATCGAATCAGATGTTTCAGATAGTTGTAACAATGGTTGTGCGCCTTCGCTAGTTTTTCCTGACGATGGTTATTATCATTATACAGACATAGTTGAGTTTGAATGGGTCCCCGTTTCAGTCGGCTATAGACATATTGTAGTGGATGGTGACGGTGAGTTGAAATATGAAGGTAATATTACCGATAATGAATCTCAAACACCAAGATTGCCTTCAGGAAATTATACATCTAGTATTTACTATACTGGAATGTCCGGAAGTTCCTTAGGAAATAATATTGAGGAAATGCCTCTTTTATTGACTCAGCAGCATACTACTACAACAGCTTCAAAACTTACAGTAAGTTGGCCTTTAGTTACAGTAACCTATGGTATTATTATTAATATCAATGAACAAGTAAGTACTGATAAGTATGATACAACTTACTTAGACTCGTTCTCTTTAATTCATCAAGTAGATAATTTAGAAGAAACAAAGTACTCCTATTCCGATTTTGTTAGGGGAGAGACTTATTCTTGGACTGTGTATGCCGTTGATTCAGAGGGGTACACTTCCGAGTATTCAGAGCCTCGTGATGTTAATATTGACACTACTAAATTTTTAGCTTTTGAATTGTTTAATGATTGGGAAGTCCCATTTATCTTGCTAGGTGTTTTGATGGTTATAGCGTTGCAAGCAGGCGTTTTCTTAGCTAGGGAGGAAAGAGATGATTGATCCTATTAACTTTGTAGTATTCTCTTCAATTCTATTATTAATTGGAGCATATGGTGTAATTCGTAATAAGAATGCTATTGTTGTTCTGATGTCTGTAGAAATTATGTTGACTGCCGCAAATATAAATTTTGTAGCATTTTCTACTTTCTACAATGTTTTATCTGGTCAAATAGTTGTTCTGTTCGTAACTACGATTGCAGCTGCAGAAGTGGCTATTGGATTAGCGATATTATTGAGTCTGTTTAAACAGCGAGATACAATTGAGTTAGATTTACTTAATAGGTTGAGGTGGTAATATGAGTAGTAAAGACAATAATTCAGACTCAGGTATTGGGCTTGTAGTCTTAGGAAGTATAGTTTTTGCTTTGTTATTACTTTATTTTTCTACAGGTCAATTTACTGAAGATTTTGTAAGTGTCGCTTGGTTGATACCAGTATTTCCCATAGTTACTTTCGGCTTAATTATTCTATTTGGAATGTATGATCCAAGAAGAGGTGGTTCGTTTGCCTTGTTTGGTGTAGGTCTTTCTTCAGTATTTTCTATGGCAGTTGTTTATGAGGTTCTTTTTCATGATTCTTTACATGGTGGATTTATTGAATCTACAAGAACTTGGTTCGGTGGAGAAACGTATTCATTTGAGTTTGGTACTTACATTGATAGTTTAGCAGCAATTTTGCTATTGGTCGTTGGTTTGGTTTCATATTTGGTTGTGCTGTTTTCTACAAGTTATATGCACGAAGAAGGTGATAGACAAGTTAGATACTTCGGAGAAATATGCCTTTTCGTAGGAGTAATGCTTGGTTTAGTTATTGCAAATTCTTTCTT